>Ga0097691_1001109_pt1 | contig 20748 bp, 17 predicted proteins | sample NGESurdeep072012_8_FD_72858 | JGI IMG/M metagenome (GOLD analysis project Ga0097691, IMG submission 72858) | Arctic peat soil microbial communities from Barrow, Alaska - NGEE Surface sample 210-1 deep-072012 | ecosystem: Environmental > Terrestrial > Soil > Wetlands > Peat ... | reverse complement strand
CAGGTTGCGGCTGCTGCAGAAAAATCCCGACAAGGTTCGCGCCTTCTTCCAGATGGAAACCACTCGCTACGCAGCTGCCGCGTAGTCGCTAACATATGAACTGGTCAGTAATATCAATATCCCCCGGGAAACGGCGAGAGTGCGGCCATGGCGATTGACAACAAAACCAGAACGGAACTTGAAGCGGCCGTTTTCCGGCGCCTTATCGAACATCTGCGGACCCGCAGCGATGTCCAGAACATCGATCTGATGAATCTCGCGGGCTTCTGCCGCAACTGCCTGTCCAACTGGCTCAAGGAAGAAGCCGACGCCAAGGGCGCTGACGTGAGCAAGGACGAGAGCCGCGAGGCCGTCTACGGCATGCCCTACGAGACCTGGAAGTCGACCTATCAGGGTACGGCCAGTCCCGAGCAACTCGCCGCGATGAAGAAAGCCCATAGCGGGCACTGAGCGTCCCCACCCTTTCCGTTGTTTTTCCTCATCCTGAGGAGCGGCCCGCAAGGCCGCGTCTCGAAGGATAAGGTGACTCATGGTTCGAGACGCGCGCTTTGCGCGCTCCTCACCATGAGGGGACGCTTTCTTCTGTGGGCGCGCTGTGGATGAGCGCGATGTTGCCTTGACGCGGGTCGCGCCACTCTTGAGGGTCATTTCAGGATGCGGCCCGCGGCGAAGCGTGCGGCGTTCCTCTTCAACCATCAGTTCATTCAGGAGTACCCGATGGCCACCACTGCTGCCGCCGTCAAGGAAGCGCCCGCGACAAAATTTGCCAAAGACCAGCTCAAGGCCATCATCGAGCGCATCGAGCGGCTGGAAGAAGAAAAGAAGACGATCTCGGACGATATCCGCGACGTCTATGCGGAGGCCAAGGGCAACGGCTTCGACGTCAAGGCGCTGCGCACCATCGTGCGTCTGCGCAAGCAGGACGAAAACGAGCGGGCCGAGCAGGAGACCATCCTGGAAACCTACATGCAGGCGTTGGGAATGTTGTAAGGCGCTGGCCTAATCTCGCGTCGTCCCCGGCCAAGCGAGCATCGCGAGCGCGAGCCGGGATCCATAACCACCGATCTTCAAGATAGTCCGTGGAGCTAGCTCCAAGCCTCACTTGAGAGGCCAGGGGTTAATGGGTCCTCGCGTTCGCGAGGACGACGCTAAATTGGAAAAAGGCTGCTTGTTCGACGAAACGTCTAGCGCAGCGATGCGGTCCGCATCACGAAGGATTGCGTCGCCAGGACAGCGGTCGCCGATCCGGTGAACCGGTCGCAGACCATTCCCATCTGCGGATCGTCCGAGAAACTAATCGCGATCGCAGCTTGCGGCTTGACGAAATGCGCGCGCATCAAGGTCATGTCGGTGTCGCCCAGCACCGTCGCGGACATCGACGAGCTCGCGCTCGGCGCCAGGATCATGACGCGCATCCAGGCATCGTTGCTCCCGGACGCGGCGAGCCGCGTCGATGTCGCAACCACGCTGCCCTGACCCTGCGGTCCCTTGGCGACGACCGAGTCGATTTTGGTGGCGGCCATCGGATTGCGCGGGGCCGATGCCGGCCGAATGCTGCGCGGGATCGGCGCACTGGCCGCGACGATATTCGAGCGATCAACCGGTGAACTGGATGCCGGCGCGTAGGCCAGCGCCTGAAACGCGTCGGAAATACTTGCGGTCGATTGCGGGTCGGCGTAGGCGAGCGCCTGGCGGGCGCTGATGGCGGCGATCTGCGCGGGAGTTGCCTGTTTCGGCGTTGTCGGGGCATCGCCCCAGAAGCCGCGGGCATTGATGATGTCAGCCGGCGTTTGCGGTTTGGGTTCGGCCTTTTCGGCTAATGCTGAAGCGGCCTGCGTCGATTTTCGGGGCTGGACCATCTGTGCGTCGGCCGAGGCTAACTGGAAGGTCGCGGCCGCTGCAGGCTTTGAGCGCGGCATCGGCACGGGGTCGGCGGATTTGGCGGGAACGGCGGCGGCCATCAGACCGGCAGTCTTTTCGTTGGCAACGGCAGCGCTGGCGCCTTCGTCCTCGTCGTCGTTCGATTTGCCTTTGAACAAGGCGGCGAACAGGCCCGGTTTGGTCTTGGTCAAGGCGTCGTCGCCGTTGTCGCGTTTTTCGATGTCGGCGCGGGCAAGCTGATAGCCAGGCAGCGGGTTGCCGTCAGAGGGAACATGCACGGTGCGGCCGTCGGGGAATACGCGGGCCAGCTGATCGTGGGTCATGCGCGGCCAGTGACGAATGCTGCCGGTGTCGAGATGGACGAAAGGCGATCCCGATGTCGGATAGAACCCGACGCCGCCCCGTTGCAGGCGCAACCCGGCGTAGCGGATTTGCTCAAGCGGTACGTCCGGAATGAAGAAATCCATGGCGTGGCCGAGCATGTGCTGGCTGAAGCGGGCCACCCCTGAAGAACGGCGGCGGAGCATGGCGTTGGTGGCGGGGGAACGGTACGAGGAAATGATCTGGATCGGCTTCTTGCCATCGACGTCGCGGTAGACTTCCCAGAGGATGTCGAAAAGGTGACGATCCATCGAGGTCTGGTCCTGGCTGCGCCAGTCGCGGAGATAGTGATTGAGCTGCTTCAGCGCTTCTTCGTCGTAGCGCCCGTCACGCTTGAAGGTGACGGTGAGATCTTCATCGGAATGGGTGTGGTGGAACGAAAGGGTGCGGGTTTCATTCAGCGCGGCCGCATCGTGGACCGATCCGGCTCCCGCCAGGAGCAACAAGGATGTCAGGCCGAAATGATATCCGGCCTTCGGCAACGACAGCGAATTGAATTGGCGTGCGAAACCAGCCAGCACGTATGAGCCCACCCAGAGGACGACCGATCGAGGAACTCTTTCGCTACCCCGTGTGGCGAAAGAGGGTTAATGCAGTCTTAACGCGGGCGGGTTAATTGAGATTTAAGTCCCACCCCCCAAGTCAGCTTTAACCTAACCCGCCGAGTGTGGCGAAAAGTAGCCCGCCGGTTAAATCCGGGTGGAGAATGGTTAATGGGGACGGCCTCGCCAGATCGGCGAGGCCATTGATATTGTTATAAAATCAGGACCGGCCGCTTAAAGCTGTGGAATCAGCGGGTGATGACCCGCCGCTGCTGCCGACGGCCCACGGGCGCGGGAGGGAGTGTCGGCCCTCCGAACAGCCGTTCAAAGAACGACGGTCCCGAATAGGAGTAGTCGCTGGCAAAGCTGACGCCAGCCGGCAGGTTGCCGGTCGGGTGGGCGTAGCTCGGCTGGGAATGCGCAACCACGTTTTCCAAGTCCTTGCTTCTGGAGTTGCGCAGCAACGCCAGCATGGTGGCGTCGCGGCCATAGACATCCCTGCGAATCTGCAGCTTGCCCGCGTCGTCCACAAACGCCGTCTGGTAGGTGATGTTGACCGGTATCGGCGTCGGGAATTTGATGTCGATCTCGCTGTGGCCATACATGCCGCGGATCTTATCAGGCGTGTAGTGCTCGCTCGGCGCCGTGATGCCGAGCAGGGTTGCGGCATATTGATCCGGATTTTGCACCCGCATGCAACCGTGACTGAACGCGCGCTCGTCCTTGGCGAACAGATTCTTGTCCGGGGTGTCGTGCTGATACACCAGGAACTTGTTCGGGAAATTGAAGCGAATGCGTCCAAGCGCATTGGCCTCGCCGGGCGGCTGCGAGATGTGGATGCTGCCGTCGCTGGCGCGTTCGAGCTTGAGCCCCATGCGCTGCAGGACCGTCGGATCCTGCTGCAGGGCCGGCAGATATTCGTTGTAGATGATCGACGGCGGCACGTTCCAGGTCGGATTGACCGTAATGAACTTCATCGTCTCCGTCAGCAGCGGCGTCGCGTGAATCCCCGGTTGCCCGGTTACCACTTTGGTGGTCCAGACCTGCGCGCCGTTCTGCATCACCTTGAGCGTATAGTCCGGGATGTTGAGAATGACGTAGGCATTGCCGAGCGACGGTGCGCCGAGCTGGCGCGGCAGCCAGCGCCAACGCTCCATGTTGACGATCACGGTGTCGATCTGGCGGTCGCGCTTCGGGCTGTTCAGCGCCTTGACGGTGCGGTCGTCCAGGACGCCGGTGGGCTTGAGTTCAGCGCCTTCCTGGAATTTACGCACGGCCTCGGCGACCTTGGCATCGTAATGGGCGTCGTCGGCGTCTTCGGTGATGCCGAGCTTGGCGCGAAGTTGCGGCACGCGCGCATCCTCCATCGCGACCGCGGGCTGCTTCTTGCCGCGAGCCGGCATGAATTTGAGCGCCGGCCCGTCCGGAATCTGAACGGCCGGTCCGTCACCCAGGCCGCGCAACTCGGCAAGCTTGGCCTTTAGTTCGCGATAGAGCTTTTGCGGCGGGTTGTAGCTGTCAAGCGCCGCGGACGCATCCTTGGCGGTTGTGACATTGGCCAGCACTTCGGCCGGATCGGTCGGATGCTCGGGATAGAGGATGTCCGCGCTGACCTGCGACCAGTGCATCCGGCCGCTTTGCGCCTGGCGCGCATAGTCCAGCATGCTGGCGGTCAGTTTCAATTCGGCTTCCGCAAGCGAATCCGGCGAGGTCGCGGCGGTGAAATCCGGCACCGGATAATCTGATGCATTCAAGCCTTCGGACGCAGCATCCTTGAGACGTGCGATGACGCCTTTGCCGCTCTCCGTCACCGCGCCGCCTTGCGTCCACAGCGGCGCAAATTCACGCGCGGTATAAAATTTCTCTACCGCTGTTCGCTCGGCCTTGCGGTCGAAATAACGCAACGATTTCGCGCCCATCATCTCGCGCAGTCTGTCGGCGACCGGCTGATCTGCGGGCGGGACGTTGCTTGCGGCCTTTATCGGTTCCTTGGCGGGCTCGGTGGCCGCAGCCGGAGGTGACGCGGTTGTGGTGGTCGCGGTGTCGGTCTTGTTTGTATCGGCGGCCGGAGCGGTGACGACAGCGGATGGTTTGGTCTCCGGCGTCTTCTCCGTGGTCTTCGCCGCGTCGGGCGAGGGCGCGATAGTGTCCAGTTTGAAATCGTTGATGGTCGGGGGCGGGACATTGGCGGGTTCGGGACGCGGGATCGCCGCATCGATCGCGAGTTCGGCGGCGCTGTTGCGGGCCGGATCGGCCTGGGCAAATGCCGAGGTCGCAGACACCGTGAGGAAGGTTGCCGCGACCGCCATCAGCACGCGGTCAAATCCAGCACGGTTCTTCGAACAGTCACGCATCGTCACACCCCTTGGGCGAAACTGCCCCGGCATGGAACAGCTCTTGCTATGGTCCGTACAGCTTTCGCTAAAGCGCCGGCCTGATCGGTTCTGAAGCGCATTCAGTGTCCGCTCCTGAATGTGCCCCAAATCTCTCTAACGCTGGTACGCCTGCACGCAACGATTTATACGCAGACGATACACGCGCGCCCGTCAGGCAGCCAGCGCCACGCGGGGCAACTCACGACAAACTGACGTCAAAGGACCCCCTTTGCAACGGATTGCGCGCTTTTGCCACGCGCTTTTCCTTTTGTCTGTCACCGGCAAGCAACGGTTCAAATATTCCGGAATGGCTGATGTCTTCGGCCTCGTCGTCCCTGACACCGGAGCGCCACAATCTTGCATTCGTCTCAGTTCGCCTCGTCTGCGCCGCCGCCCGCCGGATCGTCGGCGGCAGCCTCATCGAGCTTGCGGTAAAGCGTCGAGCGGCCAATTTTCAATCGGCGTGCGACCTCGGACATCTGCCCGCGATAATGCGAGATCGCGAACCGGATAATCTCGGTCTCCATCTCTTCGAGCGGCCGCATTTCGCCTGACCTTGTCAGCATCGATAGGGTCCCGGCTGATGACAGCGGCGCGATAGGTATTTCATTACCTGAAACCATGGCCGGCACGGTTGAATGAAACGCCGGCCCAACGATGAGCGGTTCGCCGTGCTGGTTGTGCGATTCCGACATTGGCGGCGACTGCGCGGCGGCCTGCGGAAAATCTGCCAGCCCAAGCTGGTCGCTGTCGCTCATGACCACGGCGCGATAAACCGCGTTCTCAAGCTGGCGGATGTTGCCGGGCCACTCAAGTTGCGACAGCTGAGCCATCGCCTCGCCGCTGATGCCGGTGATCGGGCGATTTTCTTCGGCGCAGATCCTCACCAGAAAGTGCCGCAGCAGATGCGGTATGTCTTCGCGCCGCATCCGCAGCGGCGGGATCGTCAGCGGCAGGACGTGAAGGCGATAGAACAGATCTTCGCGAAATTGTCCGCTTTTGACGCGGTCGAGCAACTTGCGGTTGGTCGCGGAAATGATCCGGACGTCGACTTTCACCGGCTTGCGCCCGCCAACAGCCTCGACTGCGCCTTCCTGCAGCGCGCGAAGCAGTTTCACCTGCGCGGCCAGCGGCAATTCGCTGACTTCGTCGAGGAACAGCGTGCCGCCGGAGGCTTCGACGAATTTGCCCATGTGGCGCTCGGTGGCGCCGGTAAAGGCGCCCTTCTCGTGGCCGAACAGGATCGACTCCACCAGATTGTCAGGAATCGCGCCGCAATTGACCGCAACGAACGGCTTTGATTTGCGTTCGCCGCTGCCATGGATGGCGCGCGCGAACAACTCCTTGCCGACGCCGGATTCTCCTTCGATCAGTACCGGAATCGTGGAAGCGGCGGCCTTCTGCGCGGTGCGCAGCACGGCTGCCATGGTCTCGCTGCGGGTGATGACATCGGCAAAGGTCAATCGGCCTTCGCGGCTGTGGCGTATGCGCTGCAGTTCGCCTTTCAGCGCGCTGGCGTTGAGCGCGTTGCGCAGCGACACCTGCAGCCGCTCCATGCCGACGGGCTTCACCACGAAATCCTGGGCACCGGCGCGCATCGCCGACACCACATTGTCGATGCCGCCATGGGCGGTCTGCACGATGACGGGGATGTTGAGGCCGGCTTCGCGGATTTTGGCCAGCACGCCCATGCCGTCGAGGCCCGGCATCACCAGATCGAGCACGACGGCATCGATAACAGGCGCGTCAGGGGCGGTCAGCGTGGCGATGGCCGCGTCACCGCTGTCGACGACGATGGTCTCGTAGCCGCATTTCTGCACCATGTTTTCGACCAGGCGGCGCTGCACCGCGTCGTCATCGGCGACCAAAATGCTCGCAGCCATGGCTTTCCCCGCGCGCTACAACTATCTGTCTCGAATCGGGGCACTCTCGCTGATGCCGATTAACGCCCTCTTAAACGTTGACGTCCCGCCCTCGCTCCGCACCCGCAGCCGTTCAAGTTGAAACGCATAAACAGGCTCGAACAAGATGACCTCGCGCTCCACATCCGCTCTCCGCAAGTCGACGGCTCCACGCAAACCGAACATCAAGAAATCTGCGGCCAAAACAAGGTCGGGGAAGCTGCCGGAATGGAACCTGGCCGATCTCTATTCCGGTATCGACGCGCCGGAAGTCACCCGCGACCTCACAAGGATGGACTTGGAATGCGTCGCGTTTGAGACGGACTACAAGGGCAAGCTCGCAGAACAGACGGCTGACGAGGCCGGCGGCGAGTGGCTCGCCGAGGCGGTCAAGCGATACGAGGCGATCGATGATCTCGCCGGGCGGCTCGGGTCGTATGCCGGCTTGATTCATGCCGGCGACAGCGTCGATCCCGCGATCTCCAAATTCTACGGCGACGTTTCCGAGCGGCTGACGAATGCGTCGGTGCATCTGTTGTTCTTCGCGCTCGAGCTCAACCGGATCGACGATGCCGTCATCGAACGCGCGATGCAGACGCCCGAACTCGGGTACTATCGCCCGTGGATTGAGGATCTGCGCAAGGACAAGCCGTACCAGCTCGAGGATCGCGTCGAGCAGCTGTTTCACGAGAAAGCCCAGAGCGGTTACGCCGCCTGGAACCGGCTGTTCGATCAGACCATCTCGGGCCTGCGCTTCAAGGTGGCCGGCCGCGAACTGGCGATCGAGCCGACCCTCAATTTGCTGCAGGACCGCGCGCCGGAAAAGCGCAAGACGGCGGGGCAGGTGCTGGCGAAGACCTTCAAGGCCAACGAGCGGACTTTTGCGCTCATCACCAATACGCTCGCCAAGGACAAGGAGATTTCCGATCGCTGGCGCGGGTTTGCGGACGTCGCGGATTCGCGGCATCTCGCCAATCGGGTCGAGCGCGAGGTGGTCGATGCGCTGGTGGGTTCGGTTCGATCAGCCTATCCGCGGCTGTCGCATCGTTATTATCAGCTCAAGGCCGGCTGGTTCAAAAAGAAGAAACTCGCGCATTGGGATCGCAATGCGCCGCTGCCGTTCGCCGCCACCGGCAGTATCGCCTGGCCTGACGCAAGAAACATGGTGCTGACGGCCTACCGCGGGTTCTCGCCCGAAATGGCCGATATCGCCGAGCGATTTTTCACCGATCGCTGGATCGATGCGCCGGTGCGGCCCGGAAAGGCGCCGGGCGCATTCTCGCATCCCACCACGCCGTCGGCGCACCCCTATGTGCTGATGAACTATCAGGGCAAGCCGCGCGACGTGATGACGCTCGCCCATGAACTCGGCCACGGCGTGCATCAGGTGCTGGCGGCGAAGAACGGCGCGCTGATGGCGCCGACGCCGCTGACGCTCGCGGAAACCGCCAGCGTGTTCGGCGAAATGCTGACCTTCAAGCGGCTGTTGGCGCAGACCAAGAGCGCCAGACAGCGCCAGGCGCTGCTCGCCGGCAAGGTCGAGGACATGATCAATACGGTGGTGCGGCAGATCGCGTTCTATTCGTTCGAGCGCGCCATCCATACCGAGCGGCGCAACGGCGAATTGACCGCCGAGCGCATCGGCGAAATCTGGCTCAGCGTGCAAAGCGAGAGTCTCGGTCCGGCGATCGACATCCGTCCGGGCTACGAGAATTTCTGGATGTACATCCCCCACTTCATCCATTCGCCGTTTTACGTCTATGCCTATGCGTTCGGCGATTGCCTGGTGAACTCGCTCTACGCGGTCTACGAAAATGCCCAGGCGGGCTTCGCCGAGCGCTATCTGGCGATGCTGGCCGCCGGCGGCACCAAGCATTATTCCGAACTGCTCAAACCGTTCGGCCTCGACGCCAGGGATCCGAAATTCTGGGATGGCGGGCTGTCGGTGATCGCGGGCATGATCGACGAACTGGAAGAGATGTCCTGACGCGATGGATGCCTCTTCGGTTAACCGGCTTGCGCGCAACTAAGGGTTGCGACTATTCTGCCTCGGCAGGAGGTGCGCCATGGCCGAGAAAACACAGACGCTGCGATCTGTCGCCGGCGAGCCAGGCTGGGGCCAGCAACACCGCGATATCGTCGAGGCCGAGATCGCTGCGATCAACACGCGCCGCGAACAGGACCGGCAAGTCAAATACGAGTCGTCCGACAAGTCGCTCGACGTCGTAGGACTGTCGTTGTCCGGCGGCGGCATCCGGTCGGCGGCAATTTGTCTGGGTGTGCTGCAAGCCCTCAATCATCACAAGCTTCTGTCGCGCATCGACTATTTGTCGACCGTGTCCGGCGGCGGCTACATCGGCAGTTCGTTCACGGCGACGATGACCCGGGCGGGGGAGTTCGTTTTCGGCAAGGCCCTCGCTGCCGGCCCCGGCGCGGAGCGTGCTACCGAAATCAGCGATACGCCCTCAGTCGGGCACATCAGGAACTATTCGAACTATCTCATTCCTGCCGGCGCCCGCGATCTTCTGACCGGCATGGCGATCGTGGTGCGCGGCCTGGTCGCCAACCTCGGCCTGACCCTGCCGGTGGTGCTGTTCCTTAGCGCCCTGACGGTGTTGTCGAATCCGGCGCGGTCGTCGCTCTATGTCCCAAACTTCTTCGGCTTTCGCGTCGGCAGCGGGAAGTTATTTTCATTCCTCGGCGACTTCTGGAGCACGTTCGGATTCACATTCGCTGGCCTTGCAGTGGCCGTGCTGGTTCTTATTGGCGGGTTCATCCATCACCTCGTGTCCAACGTCGACCGCCGCGACTTCGTCGCCTATCTCGCAGGCTCTGCGATTGTCCTGGGGGTGATCTGCAATGTTGCGCGCTATCTGCCCGTGGAGCACTTTGCTCTGACGCTTACTGCGGCTTTGCTGGGCGTTGCGTTGTTTTTCATGTGGGCGCTTTGGCGATCTCGCCTGCCGCCAGACAGATTGCAGGAATTTCGCGGCCACCTGCCGACCATGGGCGCGACCTATCTCGTGCTTGTGGGACTGATCGGCTTCTTCGAGTTCCAGCCGTTCATGATCGCCGAGATGTTCGACGTCGCCGAAGGCGGTGCCAATCAAGCGGGCGGCGTTGTCCTCGGTGTAGGGATCGGATGGATCAAGTCGCTGGCCGCCATTGCCGCGCCGATTGCCGCGGCGGTTACATTGTTCAGGCAGCAATTCGCCGATCTCCTGAAGGGCGCCGCCTCGGATCTGACCTCCCGCGTTCTCGCCTATCCAGCCAAGGCGGCGGTGTGGATCGCAGGGCTGGCGCTGCCGCTGCTGATATGGATCGGATATCTGTATCTTTGCTACTGGGGGATCGCCAACGACAAGGTCCTTCAGGCTTCAAACCGCCAATACGATCAATACAGGATCATGAAATGGGACGAGGAGGGCATGCAGCCTGCGTCTGCGAAAGCCTCCGGTAGTCTGTCCGGCAAAATCCAGTTCAATTCCGAGGCAAAGACGCTTTCAGCCGAGATCGGCAGCAACAACGAGGCAAAGCCTCCCGTAACAGACCCGGTCACGGTGACATCGCACATCCCCGGCTGGCTGCTTTCGTTCGCAAGTCCCTTTGGGTCGAACCCGGCTTATTGGTCCAAAACGAGTTTCGGCAACAATGTAAATTGGCCGATGGCCTTTCTCTACATCACAACGGCAATCGTCCTGTTCCTGCTTTCATGGATTCTCCGGCCGAATGCCAACTCCCTGCATCGGCTTTATCGCGACCGGCTCAGCAAGGCGTTCCTGTTCGATCCGAAGTTTTACGCCGATGGCGGACCGGCCCGGAACGAGCCGAGCCTCGATCAGGGTCACGACTTCCTGCCGCTCGACGATGAAAAGCTGAGCAAGCTGCTCAATCCGGGATATCCACCGTCGGACAAACAGCAACTGGTCTCGCCCTACCACCTCATCAACACCGCGCTGAACATTCAGGGATCCGACTTCGCCAACCGGCGCGGCAGAAACGCGGACTTCTTCGTATTTTCGCCGCTGCATGTGGGTAGCGAGGCGACCGGTTATGCCGGGACGGCTGAATTCGAGAAAGCCGCGCCCGGTCTCGATCTTGCGACCGCGATGGCGATTTCCGGCGCCGCCGCCTCCTCGAACATGGGAGCGAACTCGATCAGGCCGCTGACGCCGACGCTGGCATTGCTGAATGTGCGGCTCGGCTACTGGCTCACAAACCCGCGCTACGTCCACGCTTCAAGCAAGCCGCAGCATCACTCGACACCGCTTTACCTTTGGTCCGAGATCACTGGACGGCTCTACGAAAACGCCGATGCCGTGTACCTGACCGATGGCGGCCATATCGAGAATCTCGGCGTTTACGAGCTGCTGCGGCGCCGTTGCAAGGTCATTATCGCGGTCGATGCGGAGGCCGATGCGCCGATGAATTTCTCGGCGCTGATGACGCTGCAGCGCTATGCGCGCATCGACCTCGGCATCCGGATTGATCTGCCGTGGACCCCGATCCGGACGACTACGCTGGGATGGATGAGTTGCAATGCCGGCAAGCCGCCATCGCCGGCGCCGGTTGCTTCCGACGGCCCGCACGTCGCGATCGGCATCATCGACTACGGCGGAGGCGAAAAGGGACATCTCGTCTACATCAAGTCATCGCTGACGGGCGACGAAAACGACTACATCCGCGACTACGCGCGGCGCTATGCCAGCTTTCCGCATGAATCGACCGGTGACCAGTTCTTCAGCGAAGAACAGTTCGAGGTTTACCGGGCGCTGGGCTTTCACATGACGCATGAGTCTCTGTCGGGCGACGACAACGTGGTCGCCGCCGTCGACGGAAAGCCGCCCGTGACGACGAAGTTCAGCGATACCAGCGTGGCCTCGATCGATGCCGTGCGCGCGGTCCTCGGGCTTCCTGTTGCACCTCCGGTGACCCCGTCTGGCGACGTGGCTTCGCTCTAGAACCGGATCGAGGCTGGACGCAGACGAATCAGGGGCGATTGGCCGCCCGAGACCCGCAAGTAGCTCGCAAGTGCAGCTGGTGCACAAACGGCCGCATCGCCGTTGCCCTCCCGTTGGGATTGCGGTAATTCCACGCTAGAATCGAATATTGACCGGAGATACCGATGGCAGAGCATAACGAAGTGGCCTACACGACCGCCGACGGCAACGATTATCCGGCCCATGAGCAGACCTATGAGGGTTTCATCAAGCTGGTGAAATACGGCACCGCCGCCGTCATTTTCATCGTTGCCATGATGGCGATTTTCCTGACCTGATCGATCGCGGGTCGCGCCGCCTTCCGGCGGCGCGATTTAAGAAATTGCACGCATTCCGCTTGCAAAAACCGGTATCCATCCCTGTGAAATATCCGTTAGTTTGCTCGCGCGCGCGCCCTGCGCCGCCGGAGGCCCCATGAAGATTACCGTCGCCAAGGAAATCGATCCGTCCGAGCCGCGGGTCGCCGCTTCGCCCGACACGGTAAAGAAATTCAAGGCGCTGGGCGTCGATATCGCCATCGAGCCGGGCGCGGGAATCAAGTCGGGCCTGCCGGATTCGGAATTCACCGCGGCGGGTGCTGTCGTCAGCGCCGATGCGCTGAAAGACGCCGACATTGTCATCAAGGTGAAGCGGCCGGAGCCTTCCGAGCTGGCGAGCTACAAGCGCGGCGCGCTGGTCATCGCCATCATGGACCCCTACGGCAACGCCGCCGCGCTGAAGGCGATGGCCGACGCCGGCATATCGGCGTTCGCGATGGAATTGATGCCGCGCATCACCCGCGCCCAGGTGATGGACGTGCTGTCGAGCCAGGCCAATCTCGCCGGCTACCGCGCGGTGATCGAGGCGGCGGAAACATTCGGCCGCGCGTTTCCGATGATGATGACCGCGGCGGGCACCATCCCCGCCGCAAAGGTGTTCGTGATGGGCGTCGGCGTCGCCGGCCTGCAGGCGATCGCGACCGCGCGGCGGCTCGGCGCCGTCGTCACCGCGACCGACGTGCGGCCCGCCGTGAAAGAGCAGGTCGAAAGCCTGGGGGCCAAATTCCTCGCGGTCGAGGACGAGGAGTTCAAGCAGGCCGAAACCGCAGGCGGCTACGCCAAGGAAATGTCGAAAGAGTATCAGGCCAAGCAGGCCGCGCTCACCGCCGAGCACATCAAGAAGCAGGACATCATCATCACCACCGCGCTGATTCCCGGCCGGCCCGCGCCGCGCCTCGTCACGGCGGAGATGGTGAAGTCGATGAAGCCGGGCTCGGTGCTGGTCGATCTCGCGGTCGAGCGCGGCGGCAATGTCGAGGGCGCCAAAGCCGGCGAAGTCGCCGATGTCGGCGGCATCAAGATTGTCGGCTACACCAATGTTGCCGGCCGCGTCGCGGCCTCGGCCTCGAGCCTCTATGCGCGCAACCTGTTTTCCTTCATCGAGACGCTGGTCGACAAATCGACCAAGGAACTGGCGGTGAAGTGGGACGACGAACTGGTCAAGGCCACCGCGCTGACTAGGGACGGCGCCGTGATTCATCCGAACTTCCAGCCGAAACCATAAGGAAAGCCGCCATGGGTCATATCGTGCAGGCCGTCGATCCCTTCGTGTTCCGGTTTTCGGTTTTCGTGCTCGCCGTGTTCGTCGGTTATTTCGTGGTGTGGTCGGTGACCCCGGCGCTGCATACGCCGCTGATGTCGGTGACCAACGCGATCTCCTCGGTGATCGTGGTTGGGGCACTGCTCGCGGTCGGCGTCGAGATGGTCGGCAGCGGCGGAGTCTGGGCGCGCGGCTTCGGCTTCGTCGCGCTGGTCTTCGCGTCGGTGAATATTTTCGGCGGCTTTCTGGTGACGCAGCGCATGCTGGCGATGTACCAGAAGAAAAAGAAGTAAGCCGGATGGTTATTTTTCAGATGACGGGCACGACGGGGCATTTCCAATGAACGCTAATCTTGCGGCACTGCTGTATCTCGTCGCCGGCGTCCTGTTCATCCTGTCGCTGCGCGGGCTCTCCAGCCCGGCGTCGAGCCGGCGGGGCAATTTCCTCGGCATGGCCGGCATGGCGATCGCGGTCGTGACCACGCTGGCGGCCCGTTCGCCGGCCGACGGCATCGGCTGGCTGCTGGTCGTGCTTGGCGTCGCTATCGGCGGCTCGATCGGTGCGGTGATCGCGCGCCGGGTGCCGATGACATCGATGCCGGAACTGGTGGCGGCATTCCACTCGCTGGTCGGCATGGCCGCGGTGCTGGTCGCGGCCGGCGCGTTCTACGCGCCCGAGGCCTTCGACATCGGCACGCCAGGCAACATCCACGGCGCCAGCCTGGTCGAAATGTCGCTCGGCGTCGCCATCGGCGCGCTGACATTCACCGGCTCGGTGATCGCCTTCCTGAAACTGTCGGGCCGCATGAGCGGTTCGCCGATCATCCTGCCGGCACGTCACGTCATCAACATCGCGCTGGCGATCGCGCTGGTGGTGTTCATCGTCAGATTGGTGATGTTCGGCAGCGCGCTCGACTTCTGGCTGATCACGGCAATCGCGCTGGTGCTCGGCGCGCTCCTGATCATCCCGATCGGCGGCGCCGACATGCCGGTCGTGATCTCGATGCTGAACTCCTATTCCGGCTGGGCCGCCGCCGGCATCGGATTCACGCTCGGCAACTCGGCGCTGATCATCACCGGCGCGCTGGTCGGCTCATCCGGCGCCATCCTGTCCTACATCATGTGTCACGCCATGAACCGCTCCTTCATCTCGGTCATTCTCGGCGGCTTCGGCGGCGAGACCGCGGCGGCGGGTGCTGGCGCCGGCAGCGAAGTGCGTCCGGTGAAGCTCGGCTCGGCCGACGATGCGGCCTTCATCATGAAGAACGCGCAGAAGGTCATCATCGTGCCCGGCTACGGCATGGCAGTGGCGCAGGCGCAGCATGCCCTGAGAGAAATGGCCGACCAGCTCAAGAAGGAAGGCGTCGAGGTCAAGTATGCGATTCATCCGGTGGCGGGCCGCATGCCCGGCCACATGAACGTGCTGCTCGCCGAAGCCAACGTGCCCTACGACGAAGTGTTCGAACTCGAGGACATCAATTCGGAATTCGCCCAGGCCGATGTCGCCTTCGTGATCGGCGCCAACGACGTCACCAATCCCGCCGCCGAGGACGACAAGACCTCGCCGATCTACGGGATGCCGGTGCTGCAGGTCTGGAAAGCCGGCACCGTGATGTTCATCAAGCGCTCGCTCGCCTCCGGCTATGCCGGCATCGACAATCCCTTGTTCTACCGTGACAACACCATGATGCTGCTCGGCGACGCCAAGAAGATGACCGAGAATATCGTCAAGGCGCTGTGAGCCTGTTTACGGGAAAGCATGACTGTCCTGAAATGGCTCGTCGTTCTCGTATCGATCGGCTATGTCGGCGGTCTTGCCGTATTATATTTCGTGCAACGGACGTTGATCTTTCCGATACCGCAAACGGTACGCACCGCTCCCGAAGCTGCCGGCTTTCCGGAAGCTGAAGAACACATTCTGACCGCGGCGGATGGCGACAAGGTCATCATCTGGCACGTCCCGGCAGAACCGGACCGTGCGGTCGTGATTTATTTTCCCGGCAACGGAGATTTTCTAGCCGGGTGCGTCAGCCGCTTTCGAGGCATCACCTCTGACGGGACCGGGCTCGTCGCCTTGTCGTATCGAGGTTATGCCGGCTCGAGCGGACGACCAAGCGAGCAGGGACTGCTAAGGGATGCCGCGGCGGCCTATGCCTTCACAGCCGCGCGATATAGCGCGGATCGAATTGTCGTCTGGGGCTTTTCACTCGGGAGCGGTGTCGCGGTTGCATTGGCAGCCGATCGACCGGTCGGAAAGCTCATACTGGAAGCGCCCTATACTTCGATCGTGGACATTGCCGGCTCGCTGCTTCGAATTGTGCCGGTCCGTTGGCTGATCAGGGATCAGTTTCGCTCCGACGAGCGCATTGCGCGCGTCACCGCTCCCCTCCTGATCATGCATGGCGTACGCGATCCCACCATCCCCATCACCTTTGGCGAGCGATTGTTTGCGCTCGCCCGCGGGCCGAAACAGTTTGTCCGGTTTCCGGAGGGTGGCCACGACGATCTTGACGCCTACGGCGCGATTGAAGCGGCCCGACGTTTCATCGGCGCTTCAATCGGCTGACGAAAGGGGTTGTTGGCTGCTTGGCCGATGCTCTAGCTTCCTGGATGCTCATGGAATGAGCGTGCGCAGCCCGGCGCCCGGCCGGGATGGACTTTTCCTGATGGAGGAACCTGACGATGATCAGCGCCAAATCCGAGGTTCAGGTCGATACAGCCGAAGTCCGCGTCACCGAGTGGCGGCTGGCGCCGGGCAGCGCCACCGGTCATCACATTCATGAGATGGATTACGTCATTGTTCCCGTCACCTCAGGCGAAATGACCATCGTGGCCCCCGATGGGGAACGCTCTAGGGCGCAGGTCGGCCTTGGTAAATCCTACTTCCGCAAGGCCGGGGTCGAGCATGACGTGCTCAACGAGACCGCTGATGAAATCGTGTTCCTGGAAGTCGAACTGAAACCATAACTTCGCCATTTGCCTCATTGCCACCGATCTGTCGCAGTTGATCCCTCAATGCGCCTCAAAGTTCCCGCATCAAAACCGGCGCGTGGAGTGGCCGGCATGCTGAAATACGTCTCGAAATTTGCTCTGGATATATTGCCGTCGGTGGTCGCGACCATCATCGGGGCCTACATCGTTAATCACTACATCGTCACCAGGCCCGGAGCGGACGCGCCAGTCGCCGCTGCGGTGTCGTCGGTCGACCCCAAAAAGGCCGACAGCAAGAGCGATGCGAAGCCGCCCGAGACATCCTCCGACGTCGCCAACTTCCCCGAGCCGGGTGTCAGGGCGAAGGGTATCTCTGAAAAGGCCATGCTCGAGAAATCGGCGGCCGAAAAGCCCGCGGTCGAAAAGCCCGCGGAAAATTCCGCTGACAAGCCGGCGGAGACCGCGAGCATTCCTCCGGAAACCCGGCGGCATCAGCCCGCGCCGCGCGAAAGGGCGATTGCCAAAGCCGTGCATGCGCCGGTTCCCGCACCTGCCGTCGCCGCGCCAACTACTGCCCCGCCAGTTGAGGCTGCAGTCGCCCCGGAAGAGCACCGCGACGCCAACGATCTCGCCCGGGCGGCGATCGAGCGCCTGCGCGGCGCGAGCGACGGTTCGCCGCGGGCGCAAGAAGCCGCTCGCATCCCGGATGCGGCTCGCATCCCGGATGTGCCCCGCGTCGTGTCGGCACCGGTCGTGTCGGCGCCGCCGATTAGGCCGCTTCCGCCGCCGATCATGGTCTCCACGCCCGCAGCCGAGACGTTCGATTCGCCGGCCGGATCGTCACAAATGAAGCCGCCTTACGCAGCCTCGTCGCGGATCGACGACCCGGGTCGCCCGACGCCGCCGGCCGACATTCCGGATTCGCGGCCGCTCGATCTGCGTGCCGAGGCAACGGAAGCACCGCTAGCGCGGCAACACACCACGGTTGCCGACGACATGCTGTCGGCGGCGAAATCTGTGTTTCACGCGGTATTGCCGAAATAGCTCAGCAAGATAGCCTAGAACGTATCGTAGCTCTGGCCGGGCTTGCCGCCGACGCGCGCAAAGCCGCTTTGCGCCGCTTCATCCTTGGGGCGGAGGTTGATGGCGCGGCTATATGAGCCGGCGGCCTTGGTCTTGTCGCCGAGGCGTTCATAGGCAAGCCCCCGGGTAATCCAGATCTGCGCGTTCTGCGGATCGGCTTGCACTGCCTCATCGAGATCGACGGCAGCTTCCTTGGCTTTGTCCAGAGCAAGGTAACTGAGCGCGCGACCCAGCAGCGGCTCGGTCTGCTGCGGCAGGAGACCGTTCGCCGCCGTGAAATCGTCGATCGCGAACTGGTGCTGCTTCTCGCCCTGATAGAGCAGACCGCGATTGTAGTAGGCTTCCGCGTTGTCGGGGCGCAGGCTGATCGCCTTGTTGAAATCCTCCAGCGCTTCCGCGGTCTGCTTCCGTTCCTTGTAGACCATGCCGCGGCCGAGCCAGGCGGGCGCGTAATTGCCATCGAGCGCCAGCGCGCGGTCGTAGTCGGCCATCGCCTGATCGAGCCGCTTGGTCTTGCGATAGATCAGGCCGCGGTTGGCAAACGCCTGGCCGTAATTGGGGTCGAGGCTGACCGCCTTGTTGAAATCGGCAAGCGCCTCCTCGGTCTTTCCGGCCTGCGCCAGCACCGAGCCGCGCATGTTGTAGGCCTGCGGATCGTTGGGATTGTTCTTGATGGCTTCGGTGAGCGAAGCGATGTTGCTTGAGGAGGTCAGCTGCGCGGGTTCTTCGCGCTCGGCCGAGGGCGACAATGATCCCAGATTGATCGAGCAGCCGCAGAGCGCAATCGCGATCAGTGCGATCGGCGCGGACGCGCGCAAGCCGAAACGCGAAGCTCCGGAAAAAGGATAGGGAACCGGAATGAGCATAGATGCAGAACACTCGCGCTTGTGAAGTATTGGTAGCCTGCCGCGCCGCAAAATGCATCGGTCAAATATAGCCGCGCCGGCAATGGTCCGGTTGGCTGATTTGGCCCGGGCGGGCCTTGCCAGCGGCGGTGGCGGGACCGATCATTGCCCCTGCGGCTCATCGCCGGCGGCCAGTCGATCAAGCCGATCGCGCGGTCGCTGGGCATCGCGCTAAAGACGGCGGACAATCATGTCCAGAATCTCTATGCCACGATAGGCGTGAAAACCCGCGGCGGAGCCACGTCGTTTGCGATCGAACACGGGCTCGGCGCGGTGGCGCAAAAACAGGGAATCTTCCGCAGGCGGGAAATCCGCCGCCGGCTATCGTGTGTGAGTTGAATCTTTCGGAGGAATTCATGTCCAACGCTACCGCGCATGTCGCCGACTCGCTCCGCCAGCCGGGCAAAGATGCCATCGATCCCTGTACGCTCCCGGCGACCGAGCTCGCGGCGCAGATCGCGCTGGGCGCGTTCACTGCGCGCGAGGCGGTCGAAGCATATATCGCGCGAATTGAGCGGTTGAATGAAGCGCTCAACGCCGTCGTCGTGAAGCGTTACGACGAGGCGCGGGCAGAGGCCGATGCAATCGACCAGCGTCGCGCGCGGGGCGAAACCCTGCCGCCATTGGCGGGTGTGCCGATTACTGTCAAGGAATGCCTCGATCTGGCCGGCACAGCGGCGACCTTCGGCCTTCCCGGCCGGATCGCCACGCGTGCCGCCATCGACGATCCATATGTCGGGAGATTGCGGGCTGCGGGCGCCATTGTCATTGCCAAGACCAACGTCGCGCAGCTTCTGATCTTCACCGAAACGGACAACCCGGTTTACGGGCGGACCAACAACCCCTGGAATTTGGAGCGATCGAGCGGCGGCAGCAGCGGCGGCGAAGCCGCGATCCTTGCTGCGGGAGGCTCGGCATTAGGGCTCGGCACGGACATCGGCGGCAGTGTTCGAATTCCAGCCGCGTTCTGCGGGATTTCGGCGCTGCGGCCCACCGCCGGCCGCTGCCCCGATCCCGGACGCGCCAGCGTTCCGATTGGCCAGCGCGCCATCGTCAGTCAGATTGGACCGCTGGCGCGCAGCGTCGACGATCTTGCATGCGCACTTGCCGTGATCAACGGCGGGCACGGCCTCGATCACGAACCGGTCGTTTCGCTCGGGGACTACAAGGCGGTCGATGTCGGACGCCTGCGCGTGACGGTGCTATCGGATGATGGTGTGATGACGCCGTCGGCCGCAGTTCAGCGGGCGGTGCGCGAAGCAGCGGACATCCTGAAGTCGGCTGGCGCGGACATCGTGCCGTGCGCGCTTCCACCGTGTTCCGAGGCGATGCGAATCTGGCTCGCCTGTATTACGGCGGATCGTGGCGCCGGCATGCGCCGGACGGCGAGCGGCGGCAAGATCGACGGCCGTGCGGGGCTCATGTTACGGCTTGCCGGCATGCCCTCCGTATTGCGCGCCATTGCCGCCGGCCTTCTCTCGTCACTCGGGCAGAAGGGGCTTGCCGGCAATATACGCATGTTCGCGGATGGTTCGGCTGCCGGCTACTGGCAAGCCGTTGAGGATCAAATGAATTACCGCGCAAAGTTCCGCGCAGCACTCGACGCCCAGGCCGGCGGCCCGGTCGATCTCGTCCTGATGCCGGCCTATGGCGTCCCGGCTGTTCGTCACGGCGCATCCGCGAACATGCCGGTTGCCGGAACCTATTCGATGCTGTCGCCGGTTCTCGGCTATCCCGCGGGCGTGGTGCCGGTCACGCGCGTGCGCACCGACGAAGAGTCCGGCCGCAAAAAATCCTTCGATGTCGTCGAGAAAACGGCGTTCGAGGCGGATCGCGGAAGCGCGGGATTGCCGGTCGCCGTACAGGTCATGGGCCGGCCCTGGCGCGACGACGTGGTGCTGGCGGCGATGCGTGTGATTGAACAGGCGGCGCGCCGAGGGGCGGAGTTTCCCGCCGCGCCGAAGCTATGGCCCTAAAACAACAACGCGGGCACAAGGCCCGCATCATCGGATTCAAATCTGCAAAAAGATTGGTCAGCGCGGCCCGCGCGGACCGGCGCCTGGGCCGCCACGTCCGCCAGCGCCACCGCGCTCGGCGCCTGGACCGGCGCCAAACACCGGCTTCGGCTTCATCGGCAGCAGGCCTTCGCGCTGCAGCTTCTTGCGGGCGAGC
>Ga0097691_1001108_pt1 | contig 20748 bp, 30 predicted proteins | sample NGESurdeep072012_8_FD_72858 | JGI IMG/M metagenome (GOLD analysis project Ga0097691, IMG submission 72858) | Arctic peat soil microbial communities from Barrow, Alaska - NGEE Surface sample 210-1 deep-072012 | ecosystem: Environmental > Terrestrial > Soil > Wetlands > Peat ... | reverse complement strand
AGGCAGCCTGCTCCTCGCCCATTTCGACCATTTGCCCGAACCGATGAAGGACAGGTTGGAGGCGCGCGGCCTGCACGGTACGCGCCGCATCGCCTTTGAGGACAATCCCTTGCCGGGCGTGATGCATGTTGGCCGCGTGCACCCCCTCGTGGCCACTCTTGCCGAGACCCTGACCGAGGGTGCGTTGGATCAGCAAAGCTCGGCGATTGCAAACCCGCTTGGGCGGGCCGGTGTCTGGCGGACGCGAACGGTATCGCAGATGACGACGCTGCTCTTGCTTCGCCTTCGTTTCAAACTCGTGACCAGTGGACGGTCAGCAAGTCTTATGTTGGCCGAAGAAGCGACGGGGCTGGCCTTTGGCGGCACGAGGACGGACGCCATCCGCGAAGGTCTTGACGCATTGACACTGCTCGAAACTGAGGCGGCTGGCGATATCGCCGATCGCGTCCGCCAAACTCGGCTTGAACAGGCGATTGCGCGCCTACTGGGTTATGAGGACGCTATTAGAACATTCGCTGAGGCGCGCGGCCTGGCGTTGTCGACCGACCATCTTCGCCTGACGGATGCGGCACGCGGTGGCGCGACGGTTGTTGTGACGCCGGTCCTGCCGGCTGATGTTATCGGCCTCTACGTCTTGCTTCCGGAGGGCGAATAGTGGCGCGCCATCTGAAGCGGGCCGCCGATATCGGTTTGGCGGCGATCAACGTCGAAGGCGGCCTGATCAGCCCGGAAAAGCTCGCCGAGATTGCGGCGACGACGCCAGACGCGAAGGCAGCGGCCGACTATCATTGTCCCAAGGGAACTTCGCTTCGCGATGAAATCACCCGCTATTTCCGCATTGGGCAGGCGCATTGGCAAGCGTGGTCGCGGATAGACAGACCTACGGTTACACAAACAGCCGCCTTCGCAAAAACGCTACTACAGGAAGCCTTCGGCTTCGAAGCCTTGAAAGGCCCCGCCGATCACATGGCGGACAGCCACCGCTACCGGATTGCGTGGGAAGCGAAAGGCGGCCGCGTGCCCATCGTCGTTGCAGCGCCGATCGGAAACGAAAATGGCAAAGCAATCGAGGCGTTCACGAAGGCATTGCCGGAATTTGGCGACGGCCATTCGGAGGGCCTGGCCAGGCGCAGCCCTATCGCGCTCCTTCAGGATTGGTTGAACACCAGTCACGACTCTATATGGGGTCTTGTGTTCGCTGGCGACCGGATTCGCCTAATGCGCGACAATGCGAGCTTTACGCGCCCCGCCTATATCGAGGCCGATCTCGGCGCGGTTTTTCGCGACGAGATGTACGCAGATTTCACCGCAATCTGGCTGCTTATTCACGCCACTCGATTTGGCGCAGAGGGCGCACCTGCTGGTGATTCTCCCCTGGAGAGATGGCGTGAAGCGGGCCAGCGTGCCGGTACCGCTGCGCGCGAGCGTCTACGCGGAAGTGTCGAGGACACGCTTTTGGCGCTGGGCCAGGGATTTCTCGATGCCAATTCCGGTTTGCGCGCGAAACTCGATGATCAATCTCTTTCGATGCAGGCGTGGTTTGAGCAACTTCTGCGGGTCGTCTATCGCCTGATTTTCCTGGCCGTTGCTGAAGACCGCGATTTGCTCCTTTCGCCAAGCATAAGCCCTGCAGTTCGCTCGCTGTACCTTGAAGGCTACGGCTTCGCGTATTTACGCGACAGGTCCGTTCGCCGATCCGCCCACGATCATCACTCCGACGCCTGGGAAGGCGCAAAGATCGTGTTCAGCGCGCTGGAGCGCGGCGAGAAAATGCTGGGCCTGCCGGCGCTTGGGGGACTCTTTGGCGGCGGGCTTACGCCCGATCTGGATGATACCAAGCTTCCCAATCGCGCCTTTATGGCGGCGATCTTCAAGCTGAGCTGGCTGATGGACGACAATCGCCGCGTCCGCATCAACTGGCGTGACATGGCGACCGAGGAACTGGGCTCGGTGTATGAAGGGCTGCTCGAACTGGTGCCGGTGCGCGAGGATCATGGCCGCACGTTTGCTTTCGTCGGTGGAGCGGAAGCGAGAGGAAACGCCCGCAAGGTTTCAGGCAGCTACTACACGCCAGATAGCCTAGTGCAGGCGCTGCTCGACAGCGCGCTCGATCCTGTCCTCGACCGTGCCGAAGCGGAAGGCGGCGCGGACGCCATTCTCACCCTCAACGTCATCGATCCTGCCTGCGGATCAGGACATTTTTTGCTGGGCGTCGCACGACGTATGGCGACTCGGGTCGCGCAGCTTCGCAATAACGACGCTCCCGACTATCCCGCCGCAATGCGCGACGTCGCGCGCAACTGCATCCATGGCGTCGACCGCAATCCCATGGCGGTCGAACTCGCAAAAGTGGCGCTCTGGATCGAAACCGTGGAGCCGGGAAAACCGCTCGGCTTTATCGACGCCAATATCCGGTGTGGCGACAGCCTGCTCGGCGTCTTCGACCTAAAGGCTTTGCAAGAAGGCATTCCTGACGACGCCTACAAACCGCTGAGTGACGATGACAAAGAAACCGCCAAATGGTTTGCCAGACTTAACAAGGGGGAAAAGACCGGACAGGGTCGTTTCGATTGGACGCGCGGCGGCGGTGGCCTTCCGCCGGCGAAGCTCGCCGCCGATATGGATGATCTGCGGCATTTGCCAGAAGACACGGTCGACCAAGTGGAGGCGAAGCGAAAGCGGTTTGTGGCCTGGACCAACGACTCAAAGCGCTTGGCGACAAAGGTCGCGTGCGATCTTTACACCGCTGCATTTTTGTTGCCGAAAAAGGGTGGCGCTCCCGCCAATGCCAACAATGTGACGATCCCGACCACAGCGCATATACGAACGCGCCTTGACGGTGGAAGCCTCTATGGTCCACTGGAAGCTGCGGCTATCGACGCCGCCGGATACGCGCGAGCCTTTCATTGGCCGCTTGCTTTTCCGGAAGTGATGATCGCGCGTGGTGGCTTCGACGTGGTGCTGGGCAATCCTCCATGGGAGCGTGTCAAGATACAAGAGCAGGAATACTTTGCGGCCCGCGAACCGGAAATCAGCAAAGCGTCGACCGCCGCTATTCGAGGCCGCCTAATAGAAAAGCTCAAACACGCTGACCCTGGATCACGAGAACGCGCCATCTACGATGATTTCGAGATTGCCAAACGAACTGCTGAAGCGTTCTCCGTTTTTTCCCGTGTGAGTGGAAGATATCCGTTAACGGGCGTGGGAGACGTAAACACTTATGGACTCTTTTCGGAACTATTTAAGGATGCGCTTTCTGCTCGTGGCCAAGCCGGGATTATTGCTCCAACCGAAATCCTGTCAGGCGATACGCTCAAAGGTTTCTTCCAAGATATTGTGGACCGTGGAATTTTAAAATCGTCCGTCGCATTTGAAAACGAGGAGTTCATTTTCCCAGGAATCGCTAACGTCAACCGCTTTGCGCTGATTACCATGGGCCCAGCGGACCGGGAGCAGGAGAAATGTTCGTTCGCATTTTATCTGCGACGGTCGGAACATCTTTCTGAAGAAGAGCGATTCTTCAAGTTATCAAAATCTGATCTACGGCTTCTTAGCCCGAATACGCAAACGTGCCCCGTTTTTAGAAGCAGAGCCGATGCTGAGCTAACCAAAAAGATTTACTCCAAAGTCCCCGTTTTGATCGATGAAAACAAAGGTCCAGCAGGCAACCCTTGGCGCCTTTCTTTCATGGCTATGTACCATATGGCGAACGACAGTGGTTTGTTCAAACCGACAGAGCAGTTACGCGCGGAAGGTTGTGAACGCAAATCCAAAAGCTGGATATTTTCTTGTGACCATCGACGCTATGTGCCGCTGTATGAGGGCAAATTCATCTGGCATTACGATCACCGTTTTAGCTCTTATCACAATTTGGGGAAAGTAAAGGGCCGTGGAGGGCGCGGATTGCCTCCCGTCACGTTTGAGGAGTATGCGGATGCAAACTTTGATCCTCAACCGCGATATTGCGTAGACGAGACGCTAGTCGAAAATCGCCTCGCAACTGTCACAGACTGGCCGCACAAGTGGTTGATCGGTTGGCGCGATGTTGCCAGCGCGAAGCTCGAGAGGACGTTTGTAACCGCAGTTATTCCGCGGTTCGCCGTTGGTGACAAGCTTCCATTGTATTTTCCGGCAGTTGAGACACGCCTAATTGCAGCCCTGCTCTCCAATCTTTCATCGATTGTTTTCGACTACTTCGTACGACAAAAAATGGCAGGCACATCACTAAAGCAGCATTATCTCAAGCAGTTTCCTGTTCTTCCACCATCTGCGTTTTCTGAGGACGACATTTCTTTCATCGTTCCTCGTGTTCTCGAATTGACGTACACAAGTCACTCCGTGGCGCCGTTCGCACGAGATCTCGGCTATGATGGTCCACCGTTTCGTTGGGACGAAGACACCCGCGCGCAGCTTCGCGCGCAGCTCGATGGCCGCATCGCGCTTCTCTACGGTCTCACACGCGACGAGCTTCGGTATATTCTTGATCCCGCGGACGTTATGGGCTCGGACTATCCAAGCGAAACCTTCCGCGTGCTCCAAAAGAACGAGATCGCCAAATACGGCGAGTACCGCACCGCCCGCCTCGTGCTGGCGGCTTATGACCGATTGGTGAGCGAAGGCATGCGCCCGCGAACGGAAGGCTATCGATGATGGTAGTTCCGTCGTGTTTGCATGCGCGGCTTAGGTGAACCAATGATCGAGACCAGTTCGCGGCTCGACAAATATCCCTTCGCACTCGCGTCGGAATTGCGAGACGCCGCGAACGAGCATGGCTTTCGCATTGGCCCCGAACAGGCGAGCGGTTGGATCTTCTTCCGCTCCGCATCCGCGCCGGGCGAGATTGCCGTGGCTGCTGCCGGACATGACGGCCCGTTTTTCCTGTCAATCACACATTCCGGCGTGGCGCGAGAACTCGCAGGGGAGCCGGCTCAACCCTGCGCGAAGGGTCATATCGCAGCCTTTGCGCTTCCGACGCGAGATGCGTTGTTTGAAGCAGTCGGCGAGGTCTACCGCAAATCGGTCAGCCTTCCGACCTTACCGCTCGAGCAATTCGAACGCGAGACAGCCACTCTCGGAAACACCGAGATCGAACGCATCGAAAAGGTTCGGATCGGCCAGGGAATTTTCCGCAAGGCGCTCTTGACTTACTGGAAGGACACTTGTCCGATCACCGGTATCACCGACAAAGCATTGCTCCGGGCATCTCACATCGTCCCCTGGGCGCGTTGCGAGTCGGACGCGGAGCGGTTGGACGTCCACAATGGCCTATTGCTTTCATCCCTTTGGGACGCCGCGTTCGATGAGGGCTTGGTCAGCTTCGACGACGAAGGTCGTCCAATTGTGTCACCCGATCTGACCGACGCTGCGATCGCGGCATTGCAGCCAGGAAACGCTGCGCCCTTGCCCCTGACACCTGAACACCGGGCACGCCTTGCGTGGCATCGCACCCACCTTTGGCAAGGGTAGGGCGCCTGTTCAGTTAAAACTCTAACTTACTGCGGCGATAATTCGTCAGATCGTTTCTGCCGCGGCTTTGCGGAGGTGCGGGACTTCCTCGGTGGTTTGTAGTTTCCCTAGAAACCATCGGCCGTACTAAGCCCTGTTTACGTTGCCATTCTCCAACTACCCCAAAACATTGCTCTGCTGATTTTTTCCGGATAGCTTCCGATAACCGTTCAGAGTTCGACCGCTCCAATAGGAATCAGCTCCGGGCCTTTTTGGGCTCCTTGGTTTGACCGCTATTCTTCGCGCCTTTCTCCTTTTTCGCGCCTTTCCTGGCGACGTTCCTCCAATAGGCCTTGGTGGAAGGGATCAAGGGTTTTCGCGACGCTCTCTATATATTGGGCAATTTTGTACATCACCTTCGGGTCGGGAACGTCGGGTGCTTTCATGCGCTCTACAATGCGGTGATTTAAGTCTTCCGACATCGGGCCGACGCGCCAATTTGCGAAGTGGATCGCCAAAGCAGAGGCCACTTCGGCGCTCATGGATCGTCCGTTTTCCTCAGCCAACTTTTTCAACATGTCGCGCATGCCAGCAGGCAACCGGACGATAATCTTGTCGGACTCCCGATTTGTCGAAAGGTCGACTCGTTTCTTAATCCGCGCCATGTTTCCCTAGTGCCATACAAAAGTTGCATTTGATATGGCACTAGGGTATATCGTGTCTATCGGGAAAACACAACGGAGATCGAAAGTGGTTCGGAAAGATGAAGCGGATCGGATGCTTCTGAGGCTGCCTCATGAGCTCATGGCTTGGGTCGAGAACGAGGCCAAGCGAAACGGCGCGTCTAAAAACAGCGAGATCATTCGCAGCATCCGATCCCGCATGGAAAGCCAGCAGCGACCGGAGAGGGCGGCCGGCTGATGTCCCGGGGCGCGCAAATGGCCGAACTGGGTAAACTCGAGCGGGTCAAGATCGAGCGGGCAGGGCAGATTCTCGGATTGCAGCCGCGCACCGTTCAAAAGATGGCTCAACGCGGCGAGTTGCCCGGCGCGGCCAAGCTAGGCCGCCGATGGACCTTTAACGAGGACAAGCTGCGAAGCTATGTCCGTCACAAGGAGCGAGAGACATGGCACGCGCCAAACCACCTGCCGGATGTTACTGGCGCGAGGACGTTCTCTGGGGCCGCATCAAAGTCAGAGGTCGCGAAATCCGATGGTCGCTACACACGGATAATCCGGCAGTTGCGCGACAACGCCGAGAGGCCGGAAAAACGCGGGCGGTTGCGGATCGTTACCACGGAGACGCGCCCCGACTGTTCGAGGAAGTGATGCAGGAGTGGGGTCCGAGTTTTCAATCGCAGTCCCAGGCGAGCACTTACAAGCGGTATCTCTGTTCGCTCGATCAGATCGGCCCGTATGTTGAAGGCCGCAAGCTCTCCGAGATCAATGCGCAGCTTGTTGGCGAGATCGTGCGCGAGCGTCAAAAAGCGGGAGTGCTGCCCGCGACGATCAAGCGAGACCTCGGCGCATTGTCCTCGGTCATGAATTTCGCGATTGTAAACGGTTGGTGCGAAAGCAACCCGGTGTTGCCGCGTATGAAACTGATCAAGGAAAAACGCGATCCGATAGTCCTGCCCCGCGACGAGGATATCGAGCTGATGATCTCACGTGCGCCGGGGATGTGGCCGCAACTGATCCGGGCCGCATGGGCGACCGGCGCGCGCGAGGACGAACTGATCAAGGCGACGCGCGGCGACTTCAACCGCCAGCGGAAGGAGCTGACCGTCATCGGCAAGGGCAACAATGTGCGCGTGATCGATCTCGTGCCGTTCGGCGGGTTCGAGATTTTCGATTCGCTGCCCGTATTCGTCGGCAAGGAAAATCTGTTTTGGCGTCATGAGGACAAGCGCGAGCGCAGCGACAGCAATCGCCCTACCGCAGTGAAGGGCGACCCGATCACCGATCCGGGGCCGAACTTTGCACGCTACAGCCAACGGGCAGCGGTATGGGCCGCCGATCAGGGCATTACGTTTAGGAAGTTTCGTTTCCACGACCTGCGCCACAAGCATGCCGTCGACTGGCTACAGGCAGGGCGCTCGATCTATGACTTGCAACGCCGTCTAGGTCATTCGAGCGTGAAAACGACGGAGGTTTACCTCGACTACATCACGGGGGATCAAGAGCGCGTCGTCAAGTACGGGCAGGCGGGATGATGGCCATGAACGCAGCCGGAACAGCGATTTCAGAGCGCGGTTTGCTGTGCCGCTTTTTGTGCCACCCTATGGCCTCCTTTCGTTCGTTTCAGGCGGTTGGGGCGTTCGAGGAGTTGACCTACAAACCTTTAATCCATAAGCACTTGTCGCAATGGGGCCACGTGGCGGAGTGGTTACGCAACGGTCTGCAAAACCGTGTACACCAGTTCAATTCTGGTCGTGGCCTCCACCCTTAGCCTTTGATTTATTTCATTTATTTCAGGCGCTCTGGGTTCCGGCAATTCGCGTTGGGCGCAGTCCCGCGCCCGGCTCCCTGCATCAGCCAGCCGTCGCGCTATTCCACCGATGCCTGCGCATGCCGGTCAGGGAACTCTTGCAATACTGGCGGTAAATCAGGCCGATAATGAACGACAACATGACCGAACCTCATTGTTTGATCGAGGTCTTTGATAGCGGATCCTGGTTTCAGGGTGTCTTCGCCGCGCCATGAAAATGGCTTCGCCGGGCGGCTAAATCATTTCGTGGCCATCGGGCGCATGAAACAGGTTCACGCGATCGCGATCGGGCGGCGGTCCAGACTAGCTAAACGCGATGACGAGCAAGCTCGAGCACAGCAGCACGAGGCCGGCCGCAGTCACCGCTAGGAATCCGTCGGACACGAAGTCATGATTACGCATGGTACACCTGCCGCTTAGAATGCTGGTCCGAATTTATTAAAGATTTCGGAATCGGCTTCTTGGTAAAAGGTGCTGCGTGGTGCTCCCTGAGATCAGGCCCTCGAATGAAAGCCATCCAATGCATGGGCGACGAAAATGGTGGCGCTGATCAGTCCCAAAAACGCTGTAGCTATCTCTATCATCGGAAATGTCCTTGCACCCCGCCCGGATAGAGCGACATGCCGGGCCGCACAGTCAAAAGGATTTCGCGCGCTTCCGAAAATCGGAATCTGAGTGATGATTTAGAGCAACAGGTGCCCGGTCCAATCGGATGATGGGAGGATGGTCTAAATGAGAACGGAAAACCGCGACCGATGGATTATCACGGAGGCGTTGGCAACGGCGCTGGTCGCGCTGGAGCAGCTTCCGCCGAAACGCCAACCGCGCTCTCATATGGACGAAATCAGGAGGCTTTTGACCGCTTCCGACCCTGCAAACGTCACTCTGCATCTGGCCCAGGCAAAGTGCAGGTTGTTTCCCGACCTTGATCCAATGACCGTTTATCGGGAGTACGGCATTGCGGACGAACAGGGTTAAGAAGATTCCCGCTCGTCGGGAAAGCAGCAAGTAACATCATCCGGCTTGCGCACGTCACTTTAAGTGGCGTTCCTTCCTGGACAGCGACTCTCGTCCCATCCGGCATCACCACCGTTGCTTTCAGCATCAGGTGAACCAGTTTGATTAGCAAAGGGAGAGATGGATTGAGAAAGACGGGACCACGACAATTGAGCCTCGTGTTCGCCGTCGTGGTCTCCATCAATATAATCAAGGACTTGTGCTGATTATCTGAGGAATCAAAGAAGCCTGACGCGGCGCGATCAGCAGGCGGCGTACCAGCCTTCGGGAAACGGAATAAGCGGCCAAGCCAGCTCGTTGTCGTTGGCGGCGGCTTTCGGCGGCTCGTTGAAGGTCGACGGGCGGGCCAAAAAGTCTTCCTGCGGCGCGGGTTCGATGGCCATTCTGACGGCATCCAGCAATCGGTCGAATTCGACTTCGCTCATCGCGCGCTCTCCCAAGTTCGAGAGCGCACAGTCTCAAAAGTCCTTTATTTCCAGATTGAACAGATCGCTCAAATTGTATCGATCGAGCGATCGCAGCTGACTTGGTTACTGATTTCTTTAATTTTCCGGGTGAAGATTAACCCGATCCGGTCGGGACCAAATGTGAGAAAATTCACATTTGGCTGAGAATCCTTGCCGTATTTGCCCTGATGACCACGGCGCCGCTACGCGCGCCGCGGCGCGTACCCGAAATGGGCGGAGCAATCTCGCAGTATTTGAGAACTTGTGGCTCCCCGGGCTGGATCCGATTTTGCGTTTTAAGTGATTGAAAACCAATATGGTTTTCCTATCGACTAATCAAGAAGGCCAGCAACTAGGCCAGCAAGAGGCCCATCAGATACGATTTTTACACTAAGCGGTAAAATGGGGTTTCAATCTTATAAATTCGTGATACATAGGAGTATGCCAAGGAACAATCAATGGACGTGGAGTTCGCGGACCAAGTGCTCGAACGGCTGGAACAAGAGTTCCAATTCACGGGCGGATTCTCTGCAGAAATCGTCCGCGCCTTTCGGAAGCGTATGCAATTGATCCGGGGGGCGATGGATGAGCGCGACTTCTACCAACTGAAAGGAGCGCAATTTGAAAAACTGAAAGGCGAGCGGTCACATCAGCGATCAATGAGGCTGAATAAGCAATGGCGTTTAGTTCTGGAGCTGGGCCAGGCCGCAACAGTAAAGACAGTGAAGGTCGTCGGAATCGAAGACTACCACTGAGACCAAAAGGACCATGGAGGGTCATATGAACAAGTTTGTACCAGCCGAGACATTCCCCCCAGGGGAATTCTTGCGCGACGAACTTGAGGCGCGTGGGTGGACCCAAACCGAATTTGCCGAAATGATCGGACGACCTATCCGCCTGGTAAACGAGATCATTGCGAGCAAGCGCGCTGTTACCCCTGAGACTGCCCATGATTTTGCCGCAGCATTTGGAACCAGTGCACAACTTTGGATGAATTTTGAAACTACTTGGCAGCTTTCAAAAGTCCGGCCGAGAGCTGAAAATATTGCGCGCGAAGCAGCCCTGCGTGGCCGCTTCCCCGTTCGCGAAATGATCAAGCGAGGCTGGATTGCCGGTTCAAAGTCAATTGATGAGCTAGAGGCGTCTGTTTTTAATTTCTTCGGCATCCAATCGATCGAAGATCAAATTTTCATGCCTCATGCCGCGCGTCGAAATTACGAACGCGATGTGAGTAGCATTCAATGGGCCTGGATCCTTCGAGTTAACCAGCTTGCAACAGCGCTTCAGGCGCCCGGATTTTCTGGCGCTACATTGAGAGCGAAGGTGCCCGAGTTGGAAAAACTAATGATTGAACCCGAGGAAATCAGGCACGTTCCTCGCATCCTGTTGGAGTGTGGGGTGCGGCTGGTGATTGTTGAACCTATTCCAGGTTCGGAAATTCAAGGAGTCTGTTTTTGGATAAATGAAAACAAATCTCCGGTTATTGGGCTTACTCTCAAAGGGGATCAAATCGATAAGTTTTGGTTCGACCTTTGGCATGAAATTGAACATGTGTTGAACGGGGACGGCAAAGATAGTTTCATTATCGAGGACTTCGACGAAACCAACGCCAACATGAACGAATGTGAGAAGAACGCTAATCGAAGCGCCGCAGACCATTGCGTCCCGCTGGGAGCGATGAGGGATTTTATCCTGAGACACAATCCGATGTTCTCTGAAAAGCACATGCTGGGATTCGCGCGTATTTTGAAGCGCCACCCGGGCATCGTAGCGGGACAGATACAACGTCAAACCGGACGTTGGGATTTGTTCAAAAAGCATCAACCAAGGATACGGCAAATTATCATGCAAACCGCGCTCACTGATGGCTATGGGAAAACGTCATGACCACATACGTCAAACAGATGCAGAGGATAGTGGACGATTACCGCCTTTCGGGTGAGCCATGGCCTGCGTCCGCGAAAGTAATGGCCGATTGGGCAATTACCACCGGAAGATGGGAGTTGCCCGAGGCCGCCATTCGCAGGCGGTGCGCCGACGATATCGCATCGGCTATGCGTGAGGAGTATATGACCGACCCCAAAGGCCGGCGTGTGCGTCTACTCCATCCAGCCCCGTTCTTAACGGACGGGACCCGGGAAATGATGTGGGATGACATCCGGACCGCCCCCCGCGATCATATGCAGCTCTCTTTTCAGCATCGCCGACATGGAATCGTTGGTGACTGTCGGCAGATGAAGGTGGACGTTGATAGCTACAACGATGCTCACAAGGATGCCGAGCCGATTCAGATTATTTTCGACTTCACTATGGACCTTGCCGAGCTTGAGGCGGCGGACGAGGCGGCCTGATCGGTTTTGCGCCGCCAGCGAGCCTGCGCGCTGAAGGGTCCAAAAAAAAGTGGTAAGACCACCGGGCGGCGACAGCCAGGGATCTATTCGAGTAACGGCGGAAAATGATGGATGGGCCAAATTGTTAAGTCGGCAACATTAATTCAGTTAAAGCCAGTGCGGACCAATGGTTGAGATAGCAAACCACGATGGCCCCAGAGGCGCACCTCCGAAGAAGGATCTACCCGAAGCTTATCGGGAGTTTCTGGAAGCCTTGTTTTATGCAAACCAGGTTTTCGAGCAGAGGGACGATGCAGGGCGTGAGGGAATTACCATTGCCTGTCATGCAGTTGCGCGGTTTATCGCAGTAAATCACGAGAACCCGCTATTGGTCGCGCCACTGCTCGCGGTAAGAGCAGCGCTCCTGGACCTTTCAAAGGGGATCACTAATCCAATAATTGATCCGTCTTCTGGCGACGGCCGGCGATCGAGGTCATCCCTCAAGAAACACGCAATCACCGTCGCTGGCGCTTGCCTTGAAGCATTGGTTAAGCTGGGCGATCCCGTCGACGAAGCCGCTTCGCGGGTAGCGAGGTATGCCCGCGAATGGCGCGGTATGGGTGATCAACCAGTCACAACAAATACCGTAAAGAACTGGCGAAATCACCTTCCAGCGTTGCCGCCTGAAGAGAGCAAGGCCTTCGATCTCATGCGAAAGGACTTGCTTACATGCGGGGATACCCGCAAGGAAATCGAAGCGTTGTTGCACCATGGTCCGCCCGGAATCCCGAAAACTTAGAAATCCCCCCCTAAATTCTAAGACTGACCAGGGCGATCTTTGCTGGCAAACCCGGAGCCAACAAAGACCATGTCGGACAATTCTGAGAGCTTTCCCAAGGAAGGCTTCGTTCGCCTTAAATCCATTATCGCACCCGTTGGACCGATCCCGGTTGGCAAATCCACCTGGTGGGCTGGTGTAAAAGATGGCCGCTATCCTCAGCCCGTCAAGCTCGGCCCCCGTATCACCGCGTGGCGCGTGGAAGATATTCGCGCCCTCATGGATCGCGGTGCGTAGCCATGCCAGCTCACGAAACATTCTCTGTATCAAGCGAGACTCTCGCGCGCCAACTGGGTTTACGCCGCAGCGGCCGGCGGTACATCGGCGCCTGTCCCGCATGCGGGTATTCAAATTCGTTTGTCGTATGCGATGGAGCCGATCACCCCCTTGTGTTTTGCCACGCTTGCCAAGACACCGACGCGGTCATTTTAGCAATTCGCCGCCGTGGCCTTTGGCAGCACGGCGCCGATACCGATCAGTCGAAGCTCGTGCAGATGCAACCTCGCGAGTTGTCGCGCGCCGGTCTAAAGGCTCGTGAACTCTGGATTCAGGCGGCCGCAGCCAAGGGGACGCTGGTCGACATTTATCTACGAAGCCGTGGCATCGTCGCGCAGATACCGCCCACGCTGCGCTTTCTGTCCCTAGCCAAGCACAGTCCTAGCAATCAATTGCTTCCGGCGATGATCGCTGCGGTAACGGTCTGGCCGGAGCGACGGCCTTGCGCAGTGCACCGGACATTTTTAGCCGGTGACGGCAACGGCAAGGCGGTGGTCGACACGCCGAGGATGACGCTTGGCTCATGCCGCCGCGGTGCCGTTCGCCTGGCCGAAGCTGCCGACCTGTTGCTGGTAGGCGAGGGCATCGAAACGTGCCTGGCTGCGATGCAAGCCACGGGGCAACCGGCATGGGCGGCGCTTTCCACCGCAGGATTGCGCAACCTTGAAATTCCGGAGCAGGTCAAAGAGGTCGTTGTTCTTGCTGATGGGGATCTGCCCGGAGAAGAAGCTACGCAGTACGCCGCCCGGCGTTGGGTGCGCGAAGGGCGCCGCGTTCGTATCGCAAGGCCACCGAAGGGGCAGGATTTCAACGACTTGCTTCTCCACGGCGCCGACACTGCCGCGGGGCGATCGTCATGACGAGCCGCGCGGAAAACCTCATCATGGAGGCCGTCGCGCAATCTGAGGAGATTGTGCTTCAAGCATATGACAAGCAAGAAGGCTCGAAGCCTCGTCTGTTGATCGATCATTGCAATCCCGATCGTACCGTAGCAGAACTTCGGGATATCCTTGCAGCTCGGGCCAACGCAATTTACGAGCGAGGATTTCCGGTACGTCTCGCTTTCGATCAGTTGCAGGACGGTATGATCGCGCAAGTGATGACACCGGACGCAATCGTGCTTTTGGCGCATACCGTCTGCCGGCCCTACGCGCTCAAAAAGTTACGGGATGGCACGATTATCGAAGTCGATGCGCGTTTACCCCGGCCCATTGCAGTCATGTACCTTGGCTGGCGCGGCGAGTGGCGGTTGGCTCCTCTCAACGGTATCGCGTCCTCACCGCTGCTCACGAATGACGGCGCGATAAATACGTTCAAGGGCTACGACGTCGGCTCGGGAATGTGGTGCGAAAAGGTTCCGGATCTCCATAGCCTTGTTCCGCTCAATCCGACCAAAGAGGCTTTGGTGGCGCTCATATCCGCTTTCTCCAGGACTGAGAATCAGTTGAGGATACGGTTTCGGGAATTCCGGTCGGTTCGATAGCAGCCAGTTTTTCAAGGCCTGAGGGGGGTTATCGTGTTGGCAGCTGTTGAACCGCGCTCTCCGTTGGCATAGGGGGCATAGGGGGCATCCGGACCGACGGATTCTATAGCCGTCGATTCTTCTGCAACGCCCCCATGCCCCCTATGCCCCCCATGCTCTTCGTTGGTGTTGGGGATCTTGAGCACGTACGTTGCGGCGCCCCACTTTCCGACAGGTGCTTGTCGTTCGAGAACAAAACCTCCGACCCGCGTACCAGTATGTTTCTCGAGCTGGGAAGCAACGTACTGGCGACCGCGTCCCTGCGGATCAATCGCTTGCTTTACGTCATCATGGAGTTTGTTCACCGTAACAGGGTGATCGTCATGCCTAACGCGCCAGATCGCAATTGCGCCGGCTGCGGAGCGGCGGATCGCAGGTCATTCGCATTGAACGAGTTGAAGTCAAGGAAGGTGGTCAGGCCGTGATCGGTAACATCCAAAAGAGCGGCGAATTGTAAGAAATGACCACAGCGGGCCACTTGCCCGAAGCTGCCACTTCGCAACAGTTGAAGAGAGCGGCAACTACAAGCACGGCCGATACACCGAGGAGGTCGCCGCCACCCGCAAATGGTTACGCGAGGCCACTCATATGCTCCGCAAACTGAACCAGGGCGCCGGATGACAATCGAAACTACGAGAGCTCAACACAAGGGAGGGAATATTGTTATGAGACGAAAAGACTGGCCGACAGATCCGGCTGAAATACGGCGCTCAATTGACGAAGCGATCCAGGACCTCGTCAGGAAGGGCTTGGTAGTCGACTCGGGTCAGAGGAGATGGTCAAAACGGACAGGCCGCTATGAAACCGTGTGGGAGTCTACGGTTTTCGGCAAGACGTTGCAATGAGATTGGCGGTTCGAGCTGTTTGCGAAGTGTAATGAAGTAGCTCAATGATCATGAACCTCGTCGGGACGTCGTTGCGAACCACCCCGGAATTCGAGATCGTCAACGCTCCATCACAGGTCACCGGCCCGGCCGATCGCAAAATCCTCCGGCGTCAAGGTCTAGCCCGCAAAACATTTGCCGAAGCTCAGAAAATAGGTATTGGAAATTGTGATTTAGATCACAAAAGGAAGGGCTCGCCTGGTCCTATTCTCCGCGCAATTCAGTAGGAGCGACGGAAATGGAACGTACACGATGGACTGGCAAAAGGCGCGCGCTCGTTATTGCAACTTTCGCGCTTGCCTGCGTGGCTTTTCTGAGGATGGCGACACCTACGCCGATGTCGAGTTTGGAGCTGGGTAGCAACTGGCAATGTAGCAAGACGGCGTTCGTGCTGACTACGTGCACCCCAGTTCCTTAGCCCTTCACGGGGACGGCCTCCCGGAACCCCCCGACACGGGCGGCGACCGTTCCCCAGCTGAATGCTGCAAAGCCACCGTCGTTCGATGATGCGACAGACATCGTGCTAGCTCCGAAAATGGCCACAGACGGAGATCTAGAGCGGGGTGTCTGGTTTTGCATAGTCTCCCGCTCGAAGCTCGCGTACGTTGTCGAGCTAGTTCTAAAAGTGAGCACGCGCGATTGAACACAAGCCGCAAATAGGAAGGTTGGCAGTCGGTATTGCGCTTTGAGAAATGAGTGGTGAATAAGGTGCCTGTCGGTCGCTACATAGCTTTTGTCAGCAGCCTACTTCTAGCGATATTGTTCATCGCAGACTGGTACCTGCCGATGGCTCCAAGTCAGAGCGTCACCAGCCTGGAGGCGGACAAGCCGATAGTGAGGATAAAATCAGATCGTAAGTGGCCAGAGCGAATAGTTTTCGACACGAGTGCCCCCACCATCGTCCCGCAGATGCCGCCGGCGGTTGCGGGGGGGCGCCGGTAACCAACGACCCGCGAGAAGCCTTTGCCTTGATGGGCGCGCAGGTGCCCGCAGTTTCAAAGACCCCGCTGCCGGTTAGAACGGAACGCAAGGTGGCGAAACGCGCCCCACACGCCTGGCGGGCAGCTTATCGACCGGCTCCCAGAGCAGTAGGCTTTACCCGCTGGTTGGTAATAAGGGGCAGTAATCAGGGGGCGACTGTAATTGGTGCCTCAATGCAAATGGCTTGCACAAACGCTTCCCACTTCTGCATCGCTTCGCGCATTTCCGCGATCTTGAAAGACCGGGTAATTCGGCCTGCTTCCAACGAGGAGCTATCTGCGGACATTGATTACGTGAACAGTCCGCCCACAGTCGCGAAAGAGCACGTCTTTGATAACGGACATCGACCAGAGCACGGCCTCGAGCGGCGCTGATGGGCGACTGCGATCAGACATAGCCCGTGATCGTGCAGTACCGGACTGATTGCACCAAATTCAATCATCAGTTCGGCACCCCGCGCTCGCTTGCGCTCTCACGGGCACCGACTTTGCCGGTCGCCGTGCCTGCAACCATCCCCACAGCATGCAGACCAGAAAACTGTTCGCCCGTCTGCTTGGCAGTATCACCGCGCCGGAAGGACGAAGATTTGACCAGGGTGAATCAGATTCGGATTGCGGATTGCTCCCGGTTAGCCTTGTAAATGACGGCATAGCGCGTGCCCACACCATATCTGAGCCGGCTGAGGCGCCAAAGGCTATCGCCGCGAGAGACGGTGGTGGTTGCGATCTTCGGCAAAACCATAGTGGAGGGCGAGCCTCCGTCTGGCAGAACGGTTGCCACGGCGTCCGCCAGCCGCGGCTGCTGTGTGCGAACGTTTGCAGGGAACTTGCCGCCTGGCTCGATCTCGACCGATTCCACAACCACTGCGCCGGCCATCGGCTTTGGCGCATGCGGCTGCGACAGCACGACGGTGGATTTGCCCGGCGTCATCAGCGCCACGACCGGCCGATTGGCCGGTCCCGGCTCAATCGCCACCGCCACGCTGTGTTTGGACGTGGCCTGCTTGCCGTCCGGCTGCTTGGAGCGCAATGTCAGATCGTAAGTGCCTGAGGGAAACCGGGGCGGCACCATAACGAATTGCCCGGACTGATCCGCGACCGCGCGATCATGCAGCTCGCCGTTGCTTAGCAGTTCCACTGTTGCGCCCGGTGTCGCCCGGCCCGCGATAACCGCTTCGCCGGTCGGCTCGATGCGAGCAATGTCGAACGCCGGCACGCCGTCGCCGCCGTCCGGCGGTATAGGCGGACCGGCCAGCGCGGCCGCCACGGCGTTTGCTTTCGCTTGCGCGGCGGCGACTGCTGCCGGACCCTGATCTCGCGCGTCGGATGCAGGCTCTGAGACCGCCGGCGCGGCGAGTGCGGCCTTGGTGTCAACCGGCGGCTCGCGGCGGAAGTGCTGGAGTGCGAAGACAAGCGGAATACCACAGGCCGCAACAAACGCCAGCAGGACCATTCGGCTCATCGACGTGGTGCTCATGATGTTGGAACGTTAGCTCGTCGACATTATACAGCGTCTTCCAGCCAAGTGGGTACCTGTTCTTCGCGTTAAGTCGAGAAAGCATGTGCTCAGCGCCCATCGCAGGTGTTCGCCAAGGTCGGCAGACCTGATAGCCATTCACCGCTGGCGATCGGCAGGGCAGACCGGTTCGCTTTGATTTAGCTCGGCACCTTGGCGCGGCATTGCATCGGTGCATGGGGTTGTCGCTCATTTCGGTCTCAGCCCCCTCCACCCCCGACCAACTCCGGCTCAACAATCTGCTCGATGGCGACCGCCGAGTTGTTCTGAAGCGCCGGCGCCGTGGTGCAGGTGGTGATAGTCTCTGCGACCATGGCCTGGTCGGCATTGACGGTGACGTGCTTCACCACGATCTGTTGCTGGCCACGCCCTCGATGGCACCCCGGCATGGTCATGACCGGGGCTGTCACCCACTGTCACCGGTGTCATATTTCAAAAGGAGCATAGGCGACCGGACTGTAGCCTTCTGTGCCGGCAAACGGCGCGAACACAGGCGTTTGTGCGGCCTCATCATCTCTCGCGCCGATGACGTCATGATACTCGGCCATGACCTGGCCGTAGCGGACTCCCTCGTCTCTATACCTAGCGAACCAATCTCCCTTGTGCTGTTGAAGAGAGGCGAACCGTTCCTAGCGGGGCGCCCCATTCGCGGAGAGCCGTCCATGTCGCCAGCGGGAAGCGAGAGCAAGGCAAAGACGATTGCCGGCCAACTCCCAAATCGCCTTCCGATGCGTGACAGCGCGCTCGGGGCAGCATCAGGCTTGTGCACGGAACACGCCACGCCGCTACATCCGCTGAGACTCCGACCACCCACCGCGGTCACTCCGACCCTCCAATGGCACACCGCACGGCGACCGTAGCAAACGATCTAAGCTCCGATCTTACAGCGCTTGATAACATCGGCAGTGCCGGACTGATCGGCGATTTTTCGCCCCATACCGAAATCCTATCTAAATTCGATCGGCGGTATGGCCTTAAATCATTGGACGGCCTTGTGACCCCCGATATATACCGAAATCATTTGATTTACGTATAGACCTGAGCTATGATTTCGCGACGGGCAGGGAGGTTTCCATGAAGCGCGTCGCCATTTATCTCCGGGTTTCCACTGACAAGCAGACGACCGACAATCAGCGCCGCGAGTTGGAGGCGGTCGCGGAGCGATCTGGCTGGAAGGTCGTCAAGGTCTATGAGGATGCTGGCATCAGCGGCGCGAAAGGGCGTGACAAGCGCCCCGGACTCGACGCGATGATGAAGGCGGTGAATGCCAAACAATTCGACCTGGTAGCCGCGTGGTCGGTGGATAGGCTCGGTCGATCGCTAACCGATCTGCTCGGCATCCTCCAAGAGCTGCACGAAAAAGGCGTCGATCTGTTCCTTCACCAGCAGGGTCTCGATACTTCAACCACCGCCGGCAAGGCGATGTTTCAGATGTTGGGTGTATTTGCCGAGTTTGAGCGGGGAATTATTCGAGAAAGAGTGAACGCTGGTCTCGCGCGCGCCAGGGCGAAAGGGACAAAACTCGGCCGTCGTCGGGTAGAGCCGGCCGTGGAAGCGCGAATAATGAAACTGAGGGCCAGGGGTGACGGGATGCTCAAGATCGGCCGGGAGCTCGGTGTCGGTACAAGCGTCGTGCAGCGCGTTTTCAAGCAAAAGCCGTGGTCTTGATAACCAGTGACACCCACCGAATAACCGCCGCCCAGCCGACCAAAGCCACACGCGAGTTCGCTTGCTGCGACCTACATCGAGTGCGATGGCAAAGCCCCGCGGGCCGAGACGCTTGCTCTCGATACTTAAATTCACTGGTGCGGATAGAGGAAACGGCCGTCGTGCGCATGACATTGAATTATTAGATAATGTAAACAGGTCTAGGTGATAGTGTAGCGCCTTGGCAGATTGAGTTCCCGACCTTGCCGCAAACCGAAGTGCGCCCCTCGCAAGATGGCTCCATTAGCATCGAGCAGTTCGCGCTCGGCGTGTTGGCGGTTTACGCCTTGAACATCGGAGTTCTCACAATACTGATCTGCTTCATTCCATTCGGAATGTTTTTCGGAGGTGTGGTTCTAACGGAGCCCGGGGTTGCTCCTAAATCGGCTCTGACAGCCATTGCCGTCCTTGTATGCTTGTTCGTGCTCAGCGGCGTCGGAGGTCTTTTCTACTGGGGTGTAAGGAGCATCTTCAGGCGGAAATTCGGCCAGGCGATCATCTTCTTAGCTTTGTTATTGGCGGAGCACGTAGCATTGGTGCGCTTTGGCCTGTTGCACATAGGTCTTTGGCTCCCGGCCGCCATTGCATGTCTCTCTGTAGTGGTCCTGCTTGTCGTCGCGCTTAAGCGACGGGGGATCGTCCGTGGATAACACCTGGAATTTGATTGGCCCCATCATCCACTGGCTGAGAATGTTCGCAAAACCTTCCGAGCTCGTGAACGACTGTTTTCGCTCAAGAGACGAGAATGACTGGGAGACAATTCTCGTAAAGTTTTGGATAACTCCGATTCTCATTTCGATCGCCATCGATGCCACGTTGGTATTGAACGCATATCGTTCGGATCTTCTCTCATATACGCCAGTCTTGCTCTTGTATTTCTTATACTCAGCACTCAAGTGGCTAATCGCAGCAATCGCAATACATCTCGCCTTGCTTGGATGTCGCATTAGCTCAAGGTTTGGTGTTGTAATCTCTTGCTATAAAATTGCTGTGTGGTATGCGCCGTTTTACAGCGTGCTGGATAGTCCATCGTTTGCCTTTCAGTTGAGGGTTCTTTCCCAAGTCAAAGCTCAGAACCTCGGGATATTAAGTTCAATTAAATATTTTACTCAACACGCCACAGAAATGGCACCCGGAACAGAACTCCAGACCACCATTAATGCGCTCCAAAGCGGGTCAAGTGGGGTGCGGCACGGATAATTGAGACACTCGGCTGAGGTAAATTGAACCTCAACCGGAGTGTTACACATGACGAATGATGAAGAGCTCAAGCCCGAAGGGGCGCCGGAGCGCGCGCCCA
>Ga0097691_1001107_pt1 | contig 20774 bp, 15 predicted proteins | sample NGESurdeep072012_8_FD_72858 | JGI IMG/M metagenome (GOLD analysis project Ga0097691, IMG submission 72858) | Arctic peat soil microbial communities from Barrow, Alaska - NGEE Surface sample 210-1 deep-072012 | ecosystem: Environmental > Terrestrial > Soil > Wetlands > Peat ... | reverse complement strand
GGTCGAAACCACCTCCGCGTGATCGCCGCCCATCCCGAGTGCCGCCTCGCCGCGATCGCCGATCCCGACCCGGCGGCCCTGGCCGATGCCGTGGCGAAGACCGGTGCGGAGGGCTTCGCCGACCCGGGCGCAATGGTCGCGGAGGCCGCGATCGAGGCGGTCGTGGTGGCCGCGCCGACGACGGCCCACCTCGCCCTTGCCCTGGCCGCCATCGGCCGCGGGCTTCCTGTGCTCGTGGAGAAGCCCCTCGCCGCGACGCCCGACGAGGCGTTCGAGATCGTGGCCGCGGCCCGTGCCGCCGGCGTGCCGATCCAGGTCGGCCACGTCGAGCGCTACAACCCTGCCGTCCTTGAGCTTGGACGCCTCCTCCGTGCCGGCATGCTGACGACGATCTACTCGATCGCGAGCCGCCGGGCCGGGCCGTTCCCTGCCCGGATCCGCGACGTGGGCGTCACGATCGACCTGGCCACTCACGACGTGGACATGCTGAGCTGGATCGCCGGCGAGCGCCCCACTCGCGTCTACGCGGAGCTCGCCCAGCGGATTCATGCCTCCCACGAGGACCTGCTCTTCGGGCTCCTCCACTTCCCGTCGGGGGCCACCGGCATGCTCGACGTGAACTGGCTGACGCCGGTCAAGCGGCGCCAGCTCGTCGTGGTTGGCGAAGAGGGGATGTTCGAGCTTGACTACCTCACCCAGCGGCTCACCTTCACCAAGTCGGATCTCGCCCACCCCCAGCTGATCGCGGGCTTCGCCCCGACGTTCGCCGGCGACGTTGCCGAGATCCCGGTCGTGACCGTCGAGCCGCTCAAGGCCCAGCTCGACGCGTTCGTGCGAGCAGTCCGGACAGGTGATCGCCCGTACGTCGACGGCGAGGACGGCGCCTGGGCCGTCGCGGTCGCGACGAGCCTCCTGCGATCGGCGGCGCTGGTTCGGCCGGTCGACCTCGGAGACCTCCCCGCGAGGCTGGAGTCCGCATGAGCATCGTTACCCGTCCGTCCGTCGGCGGCTCGCTCGTGGGCGGCGCGATCGCGCTTCCCCTCAACCCGTGCGTCCACCCGACGGCCCGCCTCGTTGCTTCATGGACCGGCGAGCCAGGCACTGCGGGGACGGTCGCGGTCGTCGGGGCGGGCAAGATGGGCCTGCCCCTCGCAGCCCAGTTCGCGACCCACGGCTGGCACGTCATCGCGGTCGACGTCAACGAAGCCGTGGTCGCCGCGATCAACGAGGGCCGTTCGCACGTGGCCGAGGAGCCCGGCCTTGGCGAGGTCGTGGCCCGCGTCCACGCGGAAGGTCGGCTGCGCGCCACGCTCGACGCGGCCACGGCCGCCCGCGAGGCCGACGTCGTCGTGCTCATCGTGCCGGTGATGCTCGACGCGGAGCACCGCCCGGACTACCGCTACATGGACCCGGCGGTCGATTCGATCGCGCCCGGCATCCATGCCGGCAGCATCGTGATCTTCGAGACCACGCTGCCGATCGGCGACACGCGCCGCCGGTTCACGCCCCGGCTGGCGGCCGCAAGTGGCCTCGAGCCGGACCGCGACTTCTTCGTCGCCTTCTCGCCGGAGCGCCTCTTCTCCGGCGCCGTGATGGCCAACCTCGCCACGTACCCCAAGCTGGTCGGCGGGATCGGCCCGGCCTCCACGGACCGCGCCGCCCGCTTCTACGACAGCGTCCTGGACGCCGAGGTCGTGGCCATGTCCAGCGCCGAAGCTGCCGAGTTCAGCAAGCTCGCCGACACGACATACCGCGACGTGAACATCGCCCTGGCCACCGAGTACGCCCGGGCCGCCGACCTGCACGGGATCGACGTCCAGGAGGTGATCGCGGCGGCGAACAGCCAGCCCTACAGCCACATCCACCAGCCAGGGATCGGCGTCGGCGGGCACTGCATCCCGGTCTACCCGTATCTCCTGCTCGACCGAGCCCCGGGGCTCGAGGTCGTGATGGCCGCCCGCCGCGTGAACGACGGCCAGGTGGATGCCGCGGTCGCGATCCTCGACCCGCTGGTCGGCGGCCTCGTTGGAGCGCCGGTCCTCGTCCTTGGCCTGACCTACCGCGAGGGCGTCAAGGAGCTCGCCTACTCGCGAGCGTTGCCGCTGATCGAGGGGCTCGCCGCGGCCGGCGCCGAGGTGTGGGCCCACGACCCGCTCCTCTCCGCCGCCGAGGTGGAGGCGCTCGGCGCCCGGCCATACCGCTGGGGCGAGGCCGGGCCGTTCCGCGCCGTGATCACCCAGACGGGCGACTCCGCGTTCCGCGGGCTGGACCCGGCCTGGTTCCCGGCGCTCGCGGTCGTCTACGACGGCCGGAACAGCCTGCGGGAGCTGGCCCTGCCGGCGGGTGTCGCCTACGCCGGGGTGGGCGTTCAGGCGTCCACGCGGCAGCGCGCCTCGGCCTGACGGCCGCCGCTCGACCGGAGGACCCGACCCGTGCGGATCGTCAGTGTCGTCGGGACCCGCCCGCAGCTGATCAAGGCCGCAGCCCTGTCACCGGCCCTCCGGGCCCGGCACGACGAGGTCTTCGTCGATACCGGCCAGCACTGGGACGAGGCGATGGCCGGCGTCTTCTTCGCGGAGCTCGGCCTGCCGCGCCCGGATCACAGCCCCGGGATTGGCGGGGGCGGGCACGCCGAGCAGACGGGGCGGATGCTCCTGGCCCTCGAGCCGATCCTCGTGGCGGAGCACCCGGACGCCGTGCTCGTCTACGGCGACACGAACTCCACCCTCGCCGGCGCCCTGGCCGCAGCGAAGCTTGGGATCCCCGTCGCTCACGTGGAGGCCGGACTCCGGAGCTTCGACCGGCGGATGCCCGAGGAACTCAACCGGGTCGTGGCAGATCACCTGGCGACATGGTGCTTCGCGCCCACACCGGCCGCGGTCGCGAACCTCGCCGCGGAGGGGATCGCCCGCGGGGTCCTCCAGGTCGGCGACCTGATGCAGGACCTCGCCGCGCGGGTCGTCGCCGAGGTTCGCGATCCGGCCGTGCTGCGGCCGATCGGGGAGCGCCTGGGCCTGGCGCTTCGTCCCGGTGGGTTCATCTTCGCCACGGTCCACCGCGTTGAGAACCGCGATCCGGTGGCGATGGCCGCCTGGACCGACATCCTGGGTGCCGCGTCCCAGCCCGACCGCCCGGTCGTGCTGGCCCTCCACCCGGGCACCGCGGCCGCGCTGGACGGCGCCGGGATCCGCCTCCCGGCGAGCGTCCGCGCGGTGGCGCCGCAGGGCTACCGCACGACGCTCGCGCTGCAGCTCCACGCCGCGGCGGTGCTGACCGATTCGGGCGGCGTCCAGCGCGAGTCCGCCTGGCTGGGCACGCCGTGCCTCGTGCTGCGCGACAGCACCGAGTGGGTTGAGGCGGTCGCCGGATCCGGCGACCGGATGGTCCTCGTCGGGCGCGACCGGGCGCGGGCCGCGGCGGAGTTGGCGCGGGTCGCGCCGCCCGCGACCGCCGAGGATGAGGCGCGGGCCCGGGCAGCGTCCCTCCGCCTGGAGCCGGCGGGGGCCGCCGAGGCAATCGTCGCCGCGCTCGCCGATGCGGAGCCGGCGCCCGCGGGAGGCAGCGCCCGGTGAGGGTCGTCATGTACGTCCTCAACGACGTCACCCGGGACTCGCGCGTCCTGCGTGAAGCCGGCACTCTCGCGGCCGCCGGTCACCGGGTCACCATCATGGGGACCGCACGCTCGCCGGATGAGCCGGACGGCAACCGCGAGGAGCGCGACGGATTCGAGATCGTGCGGGTCGGGATCCCGCGGGACCGAGCCCTGCGGCGCTTCGTCCGCATGCCCTGGCGGAGCGTGCGGGATGCCGCTGGGCAGATCCGCGACGCGCTGCGCGCCCGGCCGCCCCGGCTCGGGCGCGCAGCGATCCTCGTCCTGGGGATCGTCGTGAGCCTGCCCTGGGTCCTGCTGCGGGCCGCCTGGGTGGCCGTCGTGAACCGGGCCCTGCGTCGCCCGGTGAGCATCGGCGGCCTGGACTACATCACCGCATGGCGCGGAGAAACCCTGGGCTGGGGGCGACGGGCCCTCGCCCACGCGCCGGTCGGCGAGGTTCACCACGCCCACGACATGGAGGCGCTCCCGACTGCGGCGCGCGGCGCCCGCCGCGACGGCGCCCGCCTCGTCTACGACAGCCACGAGATCTTCGGAACGTGGGGCGCCACGCTCGCGCAACCACGCTGGCTGCGCTGGGCGATGGTCCGCTGGGAGCGCCGCCTCGCACGACGCGCCGTCGCGGTGGTCACGATCAACGAATCGATCGCCGCCGAGTTGCGCCGGCGTCTCGGCGTCCGGCGTGTCGTCGTGGTCCACAACTGTCCGGCCCGCTGGACGCCGCCACCGGTCCCCGAGGACCGGATTCGCGTCGCGGCGAACATCCCTGCCAATGAGCCCGTCGTCCTCTGCCACGGAGGCTTCCAGGCAGGCCGGGGCCTCGAGGAGACGGCGGCGGCGATGCTGCAGCCGGGTCTCGAGCGCGCGCACCTCGTGTTCCTGGGGTACCGGGGCCACGTGATCGACCCGATCCTGGCGGACGGAAGGCTCAAAGGCCGTGCCCACTACGTGCCGGCGGTCGAGCCGGCGGAAGTCGTGCCCTGGGTCGCCGGCGCGGACGTCGACGTGATGGCGATCCTGCCCGTCGACCGCAACAGCGTCCTGAGCACCCCCAACAAGCTCTTCGAGAGCCTGGCCGCTGGCGTCCCCGTCGTGACGAGTGACCTTCCAGAGCGGCGACGGATCGTCCTGGACGACGCCGATGGACCCCTGGGGGCGGTCTGCGATCCAGCCAACCCCGCATCGATCGCGACCGCGATCCGGTGGGTCCTGGACCAGCCGCCCGAGGAGCGCCTGGCGCTCCGGGCACGTTGCCTCCGCGCCGCCCACGAGCGCTGGAACTGGGAGACCGAGTCGGCCGGCCTTCTTGCCCTCTACGCGGGGCTCTCGGTCGGACCCTGAGGCTCCACGCCCGCGGCGGGCTCCAACGCATCGCGGGTGTCGCCCGTCGCGACGGCGCTTGCGTCCGCCAGGGGCCAGCGCGCATCGCCCAGCCAGCGCAGCGCACCCGGGGCGAGCCTCGCGCGTCCTGCGCCGACCGCGGGAAGCGCTGCGACGATGTCGATCCCGCCGAGGCAGGCCAGCAGGGCCGGCTCGTCGGGCCGTCCTGTCGCCGCATTCACCCGCGCGATTCCAGCCGCCACCGCCGACTCGAGCGCCGGCCGCACCGCGAGCTCGAGACGCCGGCGCCGGCGCCGGCGCCGCAGCCAGGCGAGCGGCGAGCGGACCAGGCTGCGCAGCCCGCCGCCACCGCGACCGCTCCAGGCGAGGAGCGCGGCGACCTCGGGTTCGAGCCGCGGGTCCAGCGCCACGGTCTCGCGGACGCCCGCCACCTCGCCGCCTCGCGTGATGACGACCAGGTCGCGCAGCAGCCAGGCCGGGCAGGCCGGCAGTACCCGGTCGAGCGCGGGTCGGTCGAAGGCGACGAGCACGGCCGGTGACGGCACCCGGGGCGCCCGCACGAGCGGCGATGCCGCCGCGTCCGCCGTTCCCGGCGCGACCGCGCGACCGCGCGAGCCCGCACCGGCCGCCTCGTGGAGCACCTCGTCGTACAGGTCGGCGATCCGGCCCGCCACCGCCGGGGCGCCGTAGCGCGACTCGGCGTGCGCGCGGAGCCGCGCCGGGTCGAAGGACTGCCGGCGGGCCAGGGTCGCGAGGATGGCGTCGGCGAGCGCCGCCGGGTCGCTGTGCGGAACCAACGCGCCGAGCGCCCCCGGGTCCGGCCCGAGCACCTCGGTCACGCCTCCCGAGTCCGTCGCGACCACGGGCATCCCGCTCGCGAGCGCCTCCGCCGCGACGATCCCGAAGGTCTCGCGCGTGCCCGGGTGGACGAAGAGGCCAGCGCGGGCCATCGCCGCGGCAACGCCCGCGCGGTCGGCCGGCGGATCGAAGCGCACCGCGTCGGCGATCCCGAGCTCGGCGGCCAGCTGGTGCCAGCCCGCCTCCTCCTCCCCGGTCGTGGACCGCCCGACGAGCCGCAGCACGGTCCCGGGCCGGGCAGCCCGGACGCGGGCGAACGCCCGCAGCAGCGTCCCGGTCCCCTTGACCTCACGGCGATAGCCGACCCACAGGAGCTCGTCGGGATCGCGGTCGTCGGGCCCCTGGAGCGGGAAGGCCGCCACGTCCACCGTGTTGGGGATGACGACCAGCTTCGGCGCGGCGTGCGGCATCTCGGCGCGGATCTGGGCGGCGAGCGCGGAGCCGACGGCGACGACGCGGGCGGCGGACCGGACCGCTTCGGCGTAGCGGGCCCGGTGGGCCGGGTTGGCGAAGATCCGCGCCAGGAATGTGGCGTGCTCCGTGAGGACGAGCGGGACCCCGATCCGCGCGGCGACCCGCGCCGCCGCCGCGCCCTCAGGGTAGCCGACGTGCGCATGGATCAGGTCGACATGGCGTCCCGCACCGTCGACCAGCGCCTGGAGCGCCCGCTCGCGGTGGATCGCCTCGTTGTCCCGGCCTGCGCCAGCCGACCGCCCCGCGGCCGCTCCCAGGTGGACGACCGGCACGCCGGAGGGGCCGAATGCGCCCTCCGGGAAGATGGCTCGACCCTCGGCGGCCGCCATCCGGACTGCGGCCGGCCAGGCGTCAGCGGCGCGTGTCCGAAGCGACAGGTCGCCGTGGAGCCAGAATGGCTCGAAGCTGGCCGCCCACGGGCGGACGCGTCCCGTGGCGGCGAGGGCGGCGGCCTGGTCGGCGACGAAGCGGCCGGCGATCGGGTCCTCGGCGGACGGGTACCAACCGACCACGAGGACGTCAAGCGGCTCCGTCATCGGGCCGGCCGCGTCGTGCGGGCGTCGAGCACCACGCGAGGGTTCAGCTGCGCCCGCCGGCGGGCCGACCGACGGCCGTCACCGGAAGCCGGACCCGTCCAGCGGCGGGAGTAGATCCGGGATGCCGCCCGTCCGCCGCATCGCCGAGCGCTCTTCGTGGAGCGCGACGACGGTGGTCGGATCGCCGGCCGCGACCGCGTTGCCGCGCTCCAGCAGGATGGCCCGGTTGCAGAAATCCAGGACCCAGCTCATGTCGTGGGTGACCAGGACGATCGCCTTGGCCGCTCCCATCAGCTCGACAACACGCTGCCTGCTCTTGGACTTGAACGTCGCGTCGCCGGTCCCGATCACCTCGTCGAGAAGGAGGACGTCGGGCTGGACTGCGGTCGCGATGCTGAAGCCGAGGCGCGCGTTCATCCCGGCGCTGTAGGTCTTGATCGGGGCGTCGATGAACTGGCCCAGGTCCGCGAACTCGATGATCTCGCCCATCCGGCCCTGCATCTCGCCGTGGTCCATGCCCATGAATGCGCCGGCCAGGAGGATGTTGTCGCGGCCGCTCAGGTCCGTGTCGAAGCCCGCTCCCAGGGTGAGCAGGCTCGAGATCCGGCCGTTGACGGCGATCACCCCCTCCGAGGGCTCCAGGATGCCGGCGAGGACCTGGAGGAGGGTGCTCTTGCCGGCCCCGTTCGGCCCGATGACCGCCAGCGACTCCCCGTGGTCCACGTGGAACGTGACGTCCCGGAGCGCCCAGAAATGGGTGGGCCCGCGGCGCCGGCGAGCCAGGTTCCGGAACGTGACGTTGACCGTGTTCCGGCGTGTCAGGCGGAGGTTGTAGCGGATCCCCAGGGTCCGGACGTCGATGGCGGGCGGCATCACAGGATCTTGGCGAAGCTCGGCTCGAGGCGCCGGAACACGAGCACGGAGACGACCAGCAGGACGAGAGACTCAAGGACCACGAGCCCGAGCAGGTTCCAGGTGGGCGCCTGGCCGTAGTAGATGAGGTTCCGGTAGGACTCGAAGATCGCCGCGAAGGGGTTCAGCTCGTAGAGGGAGAAGAGGGACGGATGCTCGCTGGCGAGCTTGTCGAGCTGGTCCGTTCCGTAGAGCGCGGGCGAGAGGTAGAACCACAGCCGCAGGAGGTGGCCGGCCAGGTTCCCGATGTCCCGGTAGAAGACGGTCAGGGCCGAGACGATGATCGCGAGCGCCAGCGTGAGGACGAGCTGGACGGCGGCGACGATCGGCAAAGCGAGAAGCCAGACCGACACGTGGCTCGGGTAGAAGAAGACGAGCATCGCCAGGAGCGGCACCAGCCCGAAGATGAAGCTCACGACGCCGCCGGCGGTGATCGCGATCGGAAGGACGATCTTCGGGAAGTTGACCTGCTTGATGATCAGCTCGCGCGTCGTGATGCCGGTGACCGCCGCGCCGATCGTGCTGGAGAACCACTTCCAGGGAAGGATCGCGCAGAAGATGAAGAGCGGGTACGCCTCGCGGTTGGATCGCAGGATGATGGCGATGAGGATGACGTAGACCAGCATCGTCAGCAGCGGGTCCAGGATCCACCAGACATTCCCGAGGAGCGTGTCGGCGCCGTGCTTCTTGAGGTCGGCCCGGACCAGGTACTGGATCAGCCGTCGGCGCGACAGCACGTCGCGGACGGTTCCTTTGAGGGTTGCAAGCGGGCCGGGGCGCGCCATTCGGTACGTCGCCCGGACCGCGTCGGTCTGGGAGGCCATGCGGCCGAAACGTTATCACGGGCCGGCCGTCCGTATACTCACGCCGTGGCACCCGTCTCCGCTATGCCGTGGATCGTCCTGTGCGAGACGGAGCGATCCCGCTGGGGCGGCGACCTGCGCCGCCGCCACGTGTTCGCCGTCCTGGCCGAGCGGACCGCTGCGAAGAGCGTCCAGGGCTGGACCCGGAATGCGCTCGCCGGAGGCCTGCGGCGGACGGTGGGCTTCCCGTATCCGCTGCGGCCGCCATGGCGGCCGCGACCCCTCGTCGCCTCCTCGGAGTTCCTGACCCCGGGCGGGGTGGGGCTCCTCCGGCGGCACGCGACCGGCGCAGCGCTTGACGTCCACGATCACCCGGTCATCCAGGCCGAGGCGCTTGGCCATCCGCACGCCCCGCAGGCCGCCGCGGCCCTGGCCGACCGTGTCGCCCGCAACCTCGAGGCCTTCCGGGTGCTCGTCGTCCCGTCCGCATCGTTCGCCGACCTCGCCCGCATCGATCCGGCCCGTCGGCTGGTCGCGCCGAACGGGACCGACACGCAGCGCGTGACGCCGCGCCCCTTCCCCGAGCGGCCGGCGATCGGCTTCGTCTCCGGCGCGGCGCCCGGGCGCGGCATCGAGCTGCTCGTGGAGGCGGCCCGCAGTCTGCGCGCGGAGCTCCCCGACCTCCGGTTGTTCCTCTGGCTCGCCGCGGGCAGCCCGGAGGGCGAGGCCTACGTGGCCGAGCTTCGGGCCGCCTGCGGCGACGCGGCGTGGATCGAGATCGGCGCCGCGCCGTACGAGCGCCTCGCGGACGAGCTGGGCCGCGCCACGGTCCTGGTCGTCCCGCACCCCGCGAACGCGTACTTCGACGTCGCGGTACCGGTGAAGCTCCTGGATTCCATGGCGTCGGGCCGTCCGGTCGTGATCACGCCACGCACGGAGACCCGCCGGATCGTGGAGGCGTGCGACGCGGGCCTGGTCGCAGGGGGCGACTCGGCCGACGAGCTCGCGGAGGCAATCCGGATGCTGCTCCTCGACGGCGCCCTGGCGGCGAGGCTGGGTGCGAACGGACGGGTGGCCGCGGAGCGCACGTACGACTGGCGGGTCATCGCGAGCTCCGTGGCCGAGGGCGTCCTCGAGCGGGTCCCGGGCGGTGTGGGCGGGGCCGCATGAGCCGCGTCGTCATGTTCGTCCTCAACGACTGCCGCACCGACGCGCGTGTGCTCCGCGAGGCGGCGACGCTCGCCGCGGCCGGGCACGCGGTGACGGTCGTCGCGCGCACCACGGACCCGTACGCCACGCGTGGCGACGAGGAGTCCCGCGACGGGTTCAGGATCGTCCGGGTCCCCGTTGCCGCTGGCATCCTCCGCTGGCTCCTCCTGGGCCGCCGGCCGCGAACGGCCCTCCACGAGGCTGTCGCCGCGTTCGGTGCCGCCCTCCGGCAGCCGCCGCGCGGGTGGGTTGCCGCGGCGGGCGCCGTCCTCGTCGCCATCCCGCTGGCAGTCCCGGCGGCGCTGGCGGCCACCGCGTTCCTGGTCCTGCAGCGCCTCACGCGGACCCTCCGGCCCCTCCGCACGGCCTGGAGCGGGCTCGAGTGGCGGCTCCAGTGGCGGTTCGGCGTGATGCCGTGGACGGCCGAAGCGCTGGCGGCCGCGCCGCCCGGCGATGTCTTCCACGCGCACGACCTGCGCGCCCTCCCCGCAGCGGTCGCCGCACGGGCGCGCGACCGCGGTGTCGTTGTCTACGACAGCCACGAGATCTTCGTGGAGGCCGGCGCCAATGCCGAGCGGCCGGCGTGGGCGAAACGCGGCCTGCGCCGGCGCGAGCGCTCGCTCGCCCAGGAGGCGGCCGCGCTCGTCACGGTCAACGAACAGCTCGCCGCGAACCTCGGCCGCGTGCTGGGCATCGGCCGCGTCGTCGTGGTCCGCAACTGCCCGCCCCGCTGGACGCCGCCCGCGACCCGCCCGCAACTGCTCCGGGCGGCCACCGGGGTTGGGGCGGAAGAGCCGGTGGTCCTGTACCACGGTGCGCTCGCCCCGCACCGTGGAATCGAGCAGCTGGCGGCCGCCCTGCGCGAGCCCGATCTCGTCGGCGTGCATCTTGTCGTCCTGGGAATGGGGCCGATGCGTGGCACGGTCGCCGCGATGGCCTCCGATCCCACCCTCGGCGGACGTCTCCATCTCGTGGACGCCGTCCCGCCGTTCGAGCTCCCGGCCTGGATCGCCGGGGCGGATGTCGGCGCGATGCCGATCCAGCCCTCGACGCTCAACCATCGGCTCTCGACGCCGAACAAGCTGTTCGAGTGCCTCGGCGCGGGCGTGCCGGTCGTCGCCAGCGACTTCGCCGCGATGCGTGGGATCGTCATGGGCGACCCGGATGGTCCCCTCGGCGCCGTCTGCGACCCGGCCGATCCACGGGCGATCGCCGCCGCGATCCGCGGCGTTCTCACGCTGGCCCCCGCCGCCCGGGCGGACCTGCGGGCCCGCTGCCTCCGCGCGGCGCACGCCCGCTATGTCTGGGAGCAGGACGCCGCCGTCCTCCTCGAGCTGTACGCCTCGCTCGAACATCCCGGCGGGCCGGTCGCCGCCGCCGGATGAACGGCCCGCGCCGCGCGCAGCGCCTCGCGATCGTTGTCCCCACGACGGGCGAGCACGACTCGCGGACGCGTCGGATCGCCGCGACTGTGGCCGCGCGAGGACACGCGGTGACGGTGCTGTCCCGGGCCGGCGCGGGCCTGCCGGCCGTCGAGGAGCTCGACGGGTACCGAATCCTTCGCGTCGGCCGCGCCGCCGAGCGGAGGCTCCCGGGACCCGTTCGGGTCCTCGACCGGGCTCTGGCGACGCGCGGTCACGCGCGGGCCGCGCGGGCCGTCGACGCCGGCGCCGACCTGTATCACGCCATGGCGTACATGGGCCTTCCCGTGGCCCTCGACCTGGCGGGGCGGGCCGGAGCGCCGGCGATCTACGACGCGCGGGACCTGTACGCGGATGCGCGGTCGATGGCCCGGTTGCCCGGCCTGGCGCGGCGGGTCGCGCTGGCCCGCGAGCGCGCCTGGGTGCGACGGGCGGCCGCGGTCGTCACCGTCAACGCGGCGCTCGCCGACGTCCTCGCGAGTCGCCTCGGCGTCGCGCGGCCGGTCGTCGTGATGAACTGCCCGCCGCGCTGGACTCCGCCCGAAGCGCCGGAGCGGCGCTTCCACGCCCGGCTCTCGCTGTCCCCGGGTGCCCGCGTCGTCCTCTATCACGGCGGCCTCGTGGCCGACCGCGGGATCGAGGTCCTCCTCGCCGCGGCGCCCGCCCTGCCGCATGACGCGGTGGTCGTGTTGATGGGCTTTGGACCGCTGCGCGATTCGTTCGCCAGGCGGGCGGCGGAGCCTGGCCTGGCGGGCCGCGTCCACGTCCTGCCCGCCGTCGCGCCGCGCGACGTGCTCGCCTGGGTGGCCTCCGCGGACGTCGCGGTGATGGTGAACCAGCCGGCGACGCTGAACGAGCGGCTCTCGACGCCCAACAAGCTCTTCGAGGCCCTCGCGGCCGGCGTCCCCGTGGTCTCGAGCGACTTCGTGGAACGGCGGCGGATCGTGGTCGACGACCCGGACGGCCCGCTGGGTCGCGTGTGCGACCCGACCGATCCCGCCGCGGTCGCGGCGGCGGTCCGCGACCTGCTCGCCCTCGACGAACCGGGACGGGCGGGCCTGCGTGCCCGGATCCTTCGTGCCGCCCATGAGCGGTACGCATGGGAGGCGCAGCTCGAGGTGCTGCTGGCACTGTACGGGCGTGTCACCGGCGCGGCCTGGTGAGTCCGGACGCCCGGGCCCGATGCTAGAGTCCCACCGTGTGTGACCGGGGACCCGGATGACGGCTCGGCTCGACGTGCTCGTCGTCTCCAGCTGGTATCCGGCCGTGGATGCCCCGTCGGCCGGGCGATTCGTCGCCGACCAGGTGGGCGCCCTCGAAGAGTCGGGCCGCGTGTCGCCGTGGGTTGCCTCGTTCGATCCAGCGCAGCGCCTGGGAAGCATGCGCCTGCGGCGGCGCGAGGCAGATGCACTCGGGCGGATCGCCGACGCCGGCGCGGCCGCCTTCGACCCGTTCACGCCGGGGACGGCCGGGATCCCCGCCGTGCCAACCGCCCGGCTCGCGGTGGCAGGCGCGATGCGCGGGAGCCCGCCCGCCGAACCCGTCGCGGAGCGCACGGCCGCGCTGCGACGCTCTCTCGGCGATCGGCCCTCCATTCCATGGCGCATCGTCCATGCCCATACGGGCGTGCCCGACGGGGCGGCCGCCGCGGTGCTGGCGGGCCGCCTGGGACTCCCCCTCGTCATCACGGAGCACGCCAGCTACGTGGAGCGCCTCCTCGCGGAGCCCATCACGCGGCGGGCCTATCTGGAAGCCGTCGCGGCCGCGCGGCGGGTGATCGCCGTGAGTCGTGCCCTCGCGGAGGAGCTGCGGGCAGCCGTTCCCGGGATCGGCGAGCGGCTCGTGGTGATCCCGAACGTGGTCGCCGTCGACGCGCTCGCAGGTCCGCCTCCCTCGGGCCGCCGGAGCGAGGAGCTCGTGTTCGTCGGCAGCCTGCGTCCGAGCAAGGGGATCGGCGTCCTGCTCGCGGCAGTCGCCCGCGCCCGCGCGGAACGCCCGGGGATCACGCTGCGGCTCGTGGGCGGCGCGCCCGACCCGGCCACCGCCGGACGCTGGCGGTCGGAGGCGGCCCGCATGGGGATCGCCGACGCCGTCGCATTCGAGGGCGAGGCGGACCGGGCTGGCGTCGCCGCGGCGCTGGCCCGCGCCAGCGTCTTCGTCCACCCGAGCCCGCGCGAGACGTTCGGCGTCGCGGCCGCGGAAGCGCTCGCGGCCGGGCTTCCGGTCGTGGCCTGCGACTCCGGGGGCGTGACCGAGATCCTGGGGCCCGAGCCGGATCGGCTCGGCGCGCTCGTGCCGGCCGGTGACGCGGCCGCACTCGCGTGGGCCATCGTTCGCACCCTCGACCGCCGCGATACCTACGACCCGGCGATGCTCCGGTCCAGCGTGGTCGAGCGGTTCGGCGCGGCCGTGGTCGCGGCCCGGATCGCCGCCCTGTACGACGAGGTCCTGGCGGAAGCCGGCGCGGGTTCTCCTCCCCGTCCGGGCGGGGCCCGACCACGCATCTCCCGCAGCGGCCGGACCCGTTCTCCGGATGCGCCGAGCGGGGAGGCGGCGCGCGAGCAGCGCGGCGTGGGCAGGCCGCCGTTGTTCGTCGTGGGCCTCGACCCCGATCGAGCGGCGGCCGTCCTCGGCGGGCTGGACCCCGACGGCCGGGCGCGGATCCACCTCGTGACCGCCGAGGGTGCCGCGGCCATGCCGGGCGGGCTCGCTTCGGTCCGCAGGATCGCGCTGGGCGACCGGTTCGACGCCCGGCGTCGCCTCGTCGACTCCCTCGGGGTCGGGCATGTCGTGCCGGCCCGCCTGGCGCGCGCCGGCCTCCCGCTCGCCCGCGAGCTGGCCTGGCGGCTGCCCTGGCGCGAGCGGCAGCTCGTCGCGCGTGCCACGGCGGGCGTGGAGTCCGCGCGGACCGACCTCCCGGCGGGCGCCGCGCTTGTCTGCCTCGACGGCCTGGACTATCTCGGGGCGCTGCCCGCGGTCGTCGCCGGCGGCCTCAACCCCGCGCCCGGCGGCGCGCGCTGGCTCGCCGATCACCTCGGCGGACCATGCGGCACGCCGGCGGAGGGGAACGCATGACGCGCCGCGCCGCGCCGCCCGCCCGTGCCGGCGCCCGGCCGGTCTGCATGATCACCCACTCCTACTACGAGGAGGACCCGCGCGTCCGCCGTGAGGCGGAGGCCGTGGCCGCGAGCGGCCGCCCCGTCGACGTCCTGGCGCTCCGGCGGCCGGGCGACCGATCCCGCGAGACCATCGCCGGCGTCGACGTGCGGCGCCTCGACGTCCAGCGCCACCAGGGCGCCTCGCTCGGCACGTACTTCGTCGAGTACCTGGACTTCTTCGTCCGGGCGATGCTCGCCGCCGCCGCCGACCACCGCCGCCGACGCTTCGCTCTGGTCCAGGTTCACACGCTGCCGGACTTCCTCGTCTATGCGGCGCTGCCCCTCCGCCTGGTCGGCGTGCCGATCCTCCTCGACCTCCACGAGGCCATGCCCGAGTTCTTCCGGGTGCGCTTCCCACGCGCCGCCGGCCCGCTCGCGTACCGAGCGCTCGAGCTCCAGGAGTCGGCGTCGCTCGCGATCGCCGATGCCGTCATCACCGTCAACGACGCCCTCGGCGAGCGCCTGCTGCGGCGCGGCGTGCCGCCGGCCAAGCTCACGATCGTGCGCAACAGCCCGGCGCTCGCCCGGTTCGACCCGGGGGCGCACCTGGCCCGGCCCTTCATGGCCGATGGGACGCTGCGGCTCGTCTATGCGGGTGCCCTGAGCCCCACGTATGAGCTCGACGTCGCGCTTCGCGCGCTCGTGGCCCTTCGCGTTCGCCGCCCCGGGCTCGCCGTGACGCTCGACCTCTACGGCCGCGATTTCGACGAGGTTCCGCTCGTCGAGCTCGCCCGCGACCTCGGCCTCGCGGACGCGGTTCGCTTCCGCGGGCGGATACCGGTCGAGGCGGTCCCCGCCGCGCTCGCTGCTGCCGACGTCGGGCTGGCGCCCACGCGTCGCAACCCGTTCACCGACTATTCGCTCTCGACGAAGATCCACGAGTACCTCGCGATGGCCAAGCCCGTGGTCGCGACGCGCCTGCCGATGGTCGAGCGGACCTTCGCGGGTGGAGAGGTCGCCACGTACACGGCCGGCGACCCGGACGACCTGGCGGGTGCCGTGCTTTCCCTCGTGGACGAGCCGGCGGCCCGGGAAGCACGGGTGGCTCGTGGCCTCGTCCGCGTTCGCGAGCTCGCCTGGGAGCGGGAGTCGGTCGCCTACCTGGCGCTCGTCGAGAGCCTCGCCGGACGCCGCGAGTGGGCGCAGCCGGCCGGGTGACGGGCTCCGAGCGCGCCCGGCGCGGCGGGCAGTTGCGTCCGGTGCGGTACGATGCCGCCGACCCCAAGCCGCGCGCGGCCGCGCGTCGCGCGCCAAACCTGTGAGCACCAACCACCCATGACATTCCGCGCCCGCCCCACCACGAAGCCGACCACGCGCCGCCGCAGCAGCCACGAGTCCGACGCCCGTCGGAACCTCTACTTCAACCTCGGCTTCGGCCTGATCGTGGCCGTTGCCGTCCTGCTCCTCGTTGGAGCCGGGGCGGCCACCTGGATCGGCGAGCACCTGGCACCGGTCGCGAAGGTGAACGGCGCCTCGATCACCAAGGACCAGCTCCAGGAGCGGGTCAAGATCGAGACGTTCCGGCTCGACGACGCCGAGTCGCGCACCCGCGAGAGCGTGAAGGCGGGTCACATGTCGGCCGCGCAGGGCCAGCAGGTGATCGACTACATCTCCCAGCAGAAGCAGCAGGTCGCCAGCATCGCGCTGGAGGACGAGATCGACACGGAGCTCCTCCTTCAGCAGGCCGCCAAGCGCAACGTAGCGGCCAGCGATGCCGCGGTCCAGACCCAGATCACGAAGGACGCCACCACCGCCGAGACCCGCCACGTCTTCCAGATCGCGATCGTCCCAGAGGTGAGCGCGGGTGCGTCGGCGGCAACGGACGCGCAGGTGACGGCGGCCCAGAAGGCCGACGGCTTGCTGGTCGACCTCAAGGGCGGCAAGGCGTGGGAGGATGTCGTCAAGGCGTCGGGTGACGCCTCCGCCACTGCCAGCAACGGCGACCTGCTTTTCATCGACAAGGGGAGCACCTCGCCCGACGCGGCCTTCGTGGAGGCGACCTTCGCGCTTGCCGCGCCCGGCTACACGGACGTCATCAAGGGCAGCGACGGGACGTTCCGGATCGGCCGCCTCACCGAAATCGCCCCCGAGCAGGTCGACCCGGGCTACACGAAGCGGCTCACTGATGCCGGCATCAACATGGACGCCTACAAACGGGTGGACAGTTCCATCGTGGTCCGCGACCTGATCCAGGCCCAGGTGCTGGCCGAGGTGGTGGACTCCGCCTCGCAGCAGCGCGAGGTCTCGGTCATGGTGCTGGAGAACAACAGCGGCCAGCCCGTCACCCCGGGCTCCGTCCTCGTCAAGCACATCCTCTATTCGCCGAACCACGATGCCTCCAAGGCGAGCAGCGTCAAGGCCGACGACCCGGCCTGGGCGACGGCGAAGCAGGAGGCGGTCGACGCCGTCGCGAAGCTGAAGGCGGGCACCGCCACCTTCGCGGCCCTCGCCGCGTCGGGCGACGACACCGGGTCGGCCGCCCAGAATGGGTTCCTGCCGTACTTCTCCAAGGCCGACACGTCCACGTCGCTCGACCCGGCGTTCGCGGCCGCCATCTACGCCCCCGGCCTCACGCCCGGCCAGCTGCTCGAGCCGGTCCAGTCCGCCTTCGGGTGGCACGTGATCGAGTTCGTCTCCGCGGACGTTCCCGTGGTGCGGGCCGGCCAGCTCGCCACGGCGGCGGCGAAGCCGGGCGCCGACTTCGCGAAGCTCGTGGAGGAGAACTCCATCGACCCGTCCGCTACGAAGGGTGGTTCGCTCGGCTGGATCGCGAAGTACCAGCTGGCCGCCGAACAGGAAGCCACGATCAGCAGCCTCCAGGCCGGCGAGATCAGCCTGCCGGTGGTCGCGAGCGACGGCATCCGCCTCTTCAAGGTCACGAACGTGCAGGACCGCAAGCCGGACGCGGCCCAGGCCGAGACGCTGAAGACTGACGCCTTCAACAACTGGTACCAGGGCGTGAAGGCGGACCCGAAGCTGACCACGATCGAGCGGCTGGTCACCACCTCCGCATCCCCCGGAGCCTGACGGCTCGGCGATGCTGGACGCGCTCCTCGCCGAGGCGCGCCTCCGCTGGGGGCTGGACCCGGCGGACGGGATGGCGGTGATCCCGGCGGAGCGGCTGGTCGGTCTCCCGCTGGAGCCGACGCGTCCGGTCGTGATCGTGCCGCTGGCCGCCCTCCGTGTCCCGCACCTGCCCGCACCGCCCGCACCGCTCCCCGGCCGGCACGGCCATGGCGGGGATGACCCGATCGCGGTCCTCCGGCGGCTCTACCCGGCGGACCATCTCGTCGGGCGCTTCGGGACGCCGGACGAAACGACGGTCGGGGAGCTGTCCGCGACGGACCTGGCCGGCCCGCTCTACCTGGGGCCGGTGGCGCCGGAGGCAGCATTCGCCTCGCCCTGGGGGATGCCCTGGATCTCTAGCCGGCTCCGCGCCCCGGACGGCTGCCCGTGGGACCGCGAGCAGACCCACGAATCGCTCCGCAACCACCTCCTGGAGGAGGCGTACGAGGTTTACGACGCGCTGGCGGACGGGGCCACGCCGGCGCTCGCCGGAGAGCTGGGCGACCTCTGGCTCCAGGTCGTGCTCCACGCCCAGCTCGCCGCGGAAGCGGGCATCTTCGACCTCACCGACGTCCAGGCCGCGATCGCCAGCAAGATCGTCCGGCGCCATCCCCACGTCTTCGGGGACGCGGAGGCCCGGACCGCGACGGACGTGAACCGGCAGTGGGAGCGGATCAAGCAGGCGGAGCGGGCCGCCGAGGCGTCGGTCGGGGAAGGGGTGACGGCGCCGAAGAGCGCGCTCGAGGGGATCAGCCGGTCCCTCCCCGCGCTCGCCGCCAGCCAGGAGATGCAGGAGCGAGCCGCCCACCTGGGCTACGACTGGCCCAGCGTCGACGGGGTCCTGGCCAAGGTGGACGAGGAGCTCGCGGAGCTCGCCGAGGCGGCCTCGGCGGCGGCGCGCACGGAAGAGGTGGGGGACCTCCTGATGGTGCTCGTGAACCTGGCACGGCATCATGGCGTCGACGCGGAGACGGCGCTCCGAGGCGCGAACGGCAAGTTCCGGCGGCGTTTTGGGATCGTGGAACGCCTGGCGGCGGCGCGAAGCGTGGCGCTCAGGGACCTCTCGTTCGCGCAGCTCGACGAGCTGTGGGACCAGGCGAAGGCGGAGCTGGCCGCCGGCGACGGGCCAGGCGCGCAGGCCGGCGGCGGGGCCGATGCGCTGACAACAGGGCCGGCGACCGCCGGCGAGGAGGCTGGATCATGACGATCGGGAACCGCGCGCCAGGCGTGCGCCCTTCCGGGCGACGGCCCGACGAGATGCGCGCGGTCAGCTTCACGCTCGGGCTCCAGAAGTGGGCGGAGGGGTCCTGCCGGATCCGCGTCGGGGACACGGAGGTGCTTTGCGCGGCCACGATCGAGGATCGCGTCCCGCCCCATCTCCGCGGAAAGGGCACCGGCTGGGTCACGGCGGAGTACGCGATGCTGCCCCGCGCGACCGCCGAGCGGACCCAGCGCGAGTCGACGGCCGGGCGCGTCGGCGGGCGGACCCACGAGATCCAGCGCCTGGTCGGGCGGTCCCTGCGCGGAGTCGTAGACCTCTCGCGACTCGGCGAGCGGACGGTGACCGTGGACTGCGACGTCCTCCAAGCCGACGGCGGGACCCGCACGGCCAGCATCACCGGCGGGTACGTCGCGCTGGCGGCGGCCCTGATCACGTTCGGGATGGAGCGCCTGCTCATCGGCAAGGTGGCGGCCGTCAGCGTGGGGATGGTGAACGGGGCGAACGTGCTCGACCTCGACTACGCGGAGGACCACGTCGCGCAGGTCGACTTCAACGTCGTCGGGACGGACGCCGGCCGCTACGTCGAGCTGCAGGGCACGGCCGAGGGCCGGGCGTTCTCGCGCGAGGAGCTCGACGGCCTGCTCGACCTCGCGCACGTCGGGCTCGGGCGGCTCTTCGAGGCGCAGGCCGCGGCGCTCGCCACCGTCAAGCGGTGATCATGTCGCGATTCGTCGCCCCGTGACCGGGTCCCAGGGGTCGCCGTCGGCGGGGCCCGTCGTCGTCGTGGCCTCCCGTTCGCGCCTCCTCGTCGCGACCCGCTCGCGCCACAAGCTCGCCGAGCTGCGCGACCTTCTCGCGCTGCCGGACGTGGACCTCGTGGACCTCGATGACGTCGGGATCGCCGACGAGGTCGAGGAGACGGGCGACACCTTCGCCGTCAACGCCGCCCTCAAGGCGCGCTTCTACGCCCGGCTCTCCGGCCTGCCGACCCTGGCCGACGACTCCGGGCTGGAGGTCGACGCGCTCGGCGGAGGGCCCGGCGTGCGGACGCGCCGCTATGCCGGTGAGCGGGCGACCGACGCCCAGAACAACGCGAAGATGCTGACCGCCCTCGAAGGCGTGCCGCCGGCCGCGCGCGGCGCCCGGTATCGCTGCGTTCTCGCGCTGGCGCTTCCCGAGCGTGCGGGGCCCCGCGGCGGGATGCCGGTCCGGCTGGCCCGCGGCACGTTCCCCGGGAGGATCGCCACGGCGCCGCGCGGAGCCAACGGCTTCGGCTACGACCCGATCTTCGAGCCGCGGGGCGAGCCACCAGGCGGCGCGACCGTGGGCGATTGGCCACCCGAGCGCAAGCAGGCCGTCTCACATCGCGCCCGGGCCGCGCGCCGGATGGCCCCGATCCTCGTCCGCGAGGGGTTCTGAAGGATTGACGTCGGCGGGTGCCGTGCCGAAGCGGGATCGCTCGACCTCGGGCTCCTGCCGTTGAGGCCGGCCGCGTTCGCAGGTGAAGGGCCGGTCACCATTTGTCTTGGCGGGTCTTCGGGGCCGGTCGTCGAGGTCAGGGCGCGGCGACCTGCAGGAGCCATGCTCCGTCGGCCGGGTCGGAGAGCAGGGGGACCATCCGCACCCCGGCGACTGTCGCAGGCCCCGACAGCCGGAACTCGGCCGATGCTTCGGAAGGCGCCGACGGGTCGACGTCGATGAGGATCATCTGCCCCGTCTTCGGGGCGCCGGCGGCCCACGTGCGTGGGTCCCGGTAGGACCCGACCTGGTCAAGCGACAGATCGAGGTCCACGGCGACCCGGGGTCGGACCGGAACCGGAACGATCACCTGGCTGGCCGATGCGCGGACGCCGGACGCCGACCCACCGAAAGGCGATCCGGCCGCAGCTGGGTCGGCCAGCGCGGCCCGGATCTCGGGCAGCGACAGGTCCGCGGTTCGAGCCAGATGGCGCGCGGAGGCGATCGTCGCGCGGGCCGATCGGTCGAGCGGGCCGATCGTGGGCGAGCCGACGATCGCGATCGCCACCACGAGCACGGTGCCGACGCCGAACGACGCGAACGTGCGCGAGCCCATCAGGAACATGCCCGCCATCGCCGTCATGACGGTCAGGCCGGACACCAGCACGGCTCGCCCGGAAGTCGCGGCGGCCGTCTGCAGCGCATC
>Ga0097691_1001106_pt1 | contig 20775 bp, 14 predicted proteins | sample NGESurdeep072012_8_FD_72858 | JGI IMG/M metagenome (GOLD analysis project Ga0097691, IMG submission 72858) | Arctic peat soil microbial communities from Barrow, Alaska - NGEE Surface sample 210-1 deep-072012 | ecosystem: Environmental > Terrestrial > Soil > Wetlands > Peat ... | reverse complement strand
CTCCACGCCCTCCGCGAGGCGCGGGCCCGGGCGCGCGAAGTACGCGTTCGCGTCGACGGCTATCACGCGAACACCGGGATTCCGAGGCATCGAGCGGGCGAGCTCCACTGATTCCTCGAGCCGATAGCCGCACGGTGATACAATGATTGTTTCGGGCGACGCGGCGGCGACGTCGTCCCACGTGATGCGAACGGAATCTTCGCCCGGCCGGCCAAGCGGATCGTTCCCGCCCGCCAACGTCACCATCTCCGGAACCCAGTGACCGCCGCAGAATAGCGGCTCGGTCCACTCGAGAAAGACCACCCGGCGCGGCGCGGCGTCCGCCACCGCGGCAGTGACTCGCGCGATCCGTTCGCGATTGGAGTGAATCAGCCGCTCGGCTTCCTCTACCCGGCCGATCGCCCTGCCCACGGCAAGAATGTTCTCCTCCACTTCCGCGACATTGCGCGGGGTGAGGAACAGGATCTCGGGTTTAACGTCGAAATCCTTTACCGCGCGACTCAGCTCGTTGCCCGAAGGCGCGCACACACGACACAGATTCTGCGTGATTATCACGTCAGGTCGGAGATTGCGCAGCAGCACCTCATCGATCGCGTACATCGACGCGCCAGCTTCCATTCTCTCGGCAACGGCTCGATCGATCTCGTCCGGCGATGCCCCGTCAAGGCTAAGTGCGGGACGACTGACCACCGGCAGCGCGGTCACCGATGCTGGATAGTCGCACTCGTGCGACCGTCCGACCAGCTCCGCGCCGGCACCAAGCGCATGAACGGTCTCGGTGCCGGCGGGAAGGAAAGAAACGATGCGTGGCATCGTTACAAGATATTGGGATCTCAGTGCTTGCCGCTGCCCTTGTCCTTCTGCCGGTCAGTCACCTGCCGGGGGCAGGAAGCATGCCCGACCCACTGGCCCGAAGACTGCATCGGCAAGGGTCGGGGCCAACCCTATTTCACGGAGTACCAATGTCCGTCGCCAAGATAACGGAGATTCAGTCATCTTCAGCCAAGAGCTTCGATGACGCGATGCGAACCGGCATTGCCCGGGCGAACAAGACCCTCCAGAACCTCACCGGTGCCTGGGTCAAGAGTCAGAAGGTCCGGATCGAAAATGGCAAAATCACCGAGTACAGGGTGCTGTTGAAGGTTACTTTCGTACTCAAGGGCTAGCCGCGGTGGTGCCCGGCTGCGGCGATTGTTGGCCGCGGTCGCTTGCAGGCAGTTGAACCCGCTCCGCATTGCCACGATCGTGCGTTGCGGGAGATATTAACGGATGATAGACGTCAACAACGCCGGCCCCACGCGCTCAGGAAGGGTGGAAGTACTCACCGTACCCAAGCCGTGGGGCCACGAGACCATCTGGGCGCACTCCGACAGGTACGTCGGCAAGATTCTCCACATCAAGGCCGGCCACGCGCTCTCAGTGCAATACCACAATCGCAAGGACGAGACTGTCCATCTTCTGAGCGGCGAGCTGATCTACCGGGTGAAGCTCGGCGACACGCTCGAGGAGGTAATACTCACGCAAGGGCAGTCGTTCAGGATTACGCCCGGCACTGTGCATCAGATGGAAGCGGTGACGGACTGCGATGTCCTTGAAGCATCGACCAGTGAGCTTGACGACGTCGTCAGACTCGAGGACCGCTACGGAAGAGAGGGAACAAGCGCGCCATGAAGGTCATCATACCTCTGGCGGGGAAGGGAACGCGCCTTCGCCCGCACACCTACGTCACGCCAAAACCGATGATGAAGGTCGCCGGCAAACCGGTGATGTCGTACATCCTCGACGATCTGCAAAAGCTCGGCGGAATCGACCAGATCATCTACATCACCGGCCACCTCAAGGAGAAGGTGGAGGAGTTTGCGCGCAGCTCCATCGACGTTCCGTCGGTGTTTATCGAACAGAAGATTCAGGATGGCACGGCCGGCGCCGTTGCATTGGCGCGCGAGTATGTCGATGAGCCCGTGCTCATCATCTTCGTCGACACGATCTTCGACGCCGATCTCTCAGTGGTGAAGACCACCGACGCCGATGGAATAATCTGGGTGAAGGAAGTGGAGGACTACCAGCGGTTCGGCGTCGTCGTCGCCGACCACGACGGCAACATGACGCGGATCGTGGAGAAGCCGAAGACGCCGATCTCCAAACGCGCCAACATCGGTCTCTATTACATAAAGAACTGGAAGCTGCTGTTCGAAGGCATCGATCACGTTCTCGCTTCGCCCACCAATCAGGGCGAGTACTACCTCACCGATGCGTTCCAGTACATGATCGACAAGGGCGCGAAAATAAGGGTGATCGACGTCGAGGGCTGGTACGACGCAGGCAAGATTGAAACGATGCTCGAGACCAACTACATGATGCTGAGAAAAGGGCACACGCGGCGTCCCGATTCTCTCGACGGATCGACTGTCATCGACCCCGTCTACATCGAGGAAAAGGTCACGCTCAGGAAGTCGACCATCGGCCCCAATGTTTCCATTGGCGCCGGCAGCGTCATCGAAGGATCGACGCTGAGTCACACGATCGTCGGCACTGGTGCAACGATAAAAAATTCCACGCTCACCAACTCACTCGTTGGCGATGAAGCTCTGCTCGAGGGAATTCGCGGTGAAGTGACGGTAGGCGACCAGTCGGAGGTCCGATCTTCCTGAAGAAGCTGGGCCGCAATGTCGTAGCCATCAGCGGCGTCAGCTTCTTCACCGACATCTCCACGGAGATGATCTACCCGTTGCTGCCGCTTTTTCTCAGCACGGTACTTGGCGCCAGCGCCAGCTTCATCGGAGTGATCGAGGGCGCGGCCGAATCCACCGCGGCTCTGCTCAAGCTGGCCAGCGGATGGTGGTCGGACAAATTGAAAAAACGGAAGCCGCTGGTGGTTCTCGGCTACGGCATCGCCGCATTCGTGCGACCGTTTACCGCCATCGCGCAGACCGCCACGCAAGTGCTGGGGATTCGTCTCACCGACCGGGTGGGGAAGGGCATCAGGTCGTCGGCAAGGGATGCGCTGTTGGCGGATTCGGCGGAGCCGTCAGTGCGAGGGAAGGCATTCGGCTTCCACGCCTCGGCCGACAACGCTGGTGCGGTGATCGGACCGCTGGCGGCGTTCGCATTGCTCAAGTGGGGTCATCTTTCCCTGCGCCACGTTTTCTGGTGGGCCGCGGTGCCGGGAATTCTGGCGTTCATCGTCCTCGTGGTGGCCGTGAGGGACGTCGAGCGTCCGGCCGAAACGCCGAGCGATCGAGCCGTCGCCGCGAACGGCAGCGAATCGCTGGGCGGCCGGTTCTGGGCATACCTGACGGTGGTTCTGCTTTTCACCCTGGGCAATTCCACAGACGCGTTTCTTCTCCTGCGCGCGAATCAGCTCGGCGTTGCGGTTGCGATGGCGCCAATCCTCTGGGCTCTTCTCAACCTCATCAAGGCGGCACTCGGCACGTGGGGCGGCTCGTTGTCCGACCGCGTCGGCCGTAAGCCCCTCATCATTTCCGGCTGGACTGTTTACGCCGTCGTTTACTTCGCATTTGGACGGGCCACCGCGGCGTGGCACGCGTGGGCGCTGTTTGCCGCGTACGGGATCTTCTACGCGATGACCGAAGGGACAGAGAAGGCCTTCGTCGCCGACCTTGTGCCGAAAGCCAGGCGCGGCACTGCCTATGGCTGGTACAATCTCGCCATCGGCCTGGGCGCCCTGCCGGCGTCGCTCATCTTCGGCTACATCTGGGACAAGGCGGGGTCGGAGAGGGCATTCATGTTCGGCGCGGGCCTGGCACTCGCGGCTGCGGTCGGGATGACACTCGTCTCGGCACCGGCGTCCGAAGGGACGTCGGTCTGATCAATGAGGTAATCGCACAGGCAGTATCGTTCGTCAGAATCGGAACACGAAATCGACGTATGGCACGCCGATGATGCTGCTGCCCGAGACATTGAACAAGGCGAGGTCGGTGGTGAGCTTCTCGCCCATGAAGTGCACGCCGAACGAGTAGACGATGTTGTTATCGGAGGTCGGGAGAAGATAGTTCTCGCTGACCAGCGTCACGCGCCGCGATATCCGTTTCTCTCCACCGAGCATTGCGACTGGTTTGCTCTCGATTTCGCCCCCGGCAAAGCCGTAGCCGAGCCCGACGGAGACGCTCGCGTCACCGTCGCCGAATGTTCCGGCGCCGTAGCCTACGCCGCCTGTTCCTCCCTTGGTTCCAGCGAAGAGGAGTCCCGCCGCCAGGTGCACCTGTTCCCCGAAGCTCATTCCGACCTTTGGCGTGAAGTAGTAGACCTGCTCCTCCACTCCCACAGGAAAGATCGATACTCCGCCGCCGACGCTGACGTTGTCGGTTACACCATAGGCAAAGCCGGGGAAGAACAGCTCATAGTCGGCAAAATACCCTTCGCCCTTTTTCAGCATCTGCCCCGTGGGCGCAAAGAAGAGGCGGGTGGCGTTTGGATTGGCGAACCAGTCCTGACCCTCGTGCATCCTGTCTGCGTCGGTTTCCTTTATCTCGCGAATGTCAGTGATGGCGAGTGGCACGCGTCCAAGCCCCATCTGAAAGTCGACGCTGTCGGTGCGCACGGACACGATTCGCCCGAGAAGAGTCGAGCCATCGCGCATTGTCATGACCTGAATTCTTGTCGAATCCACGATCCGGAGCCGGTCGCGGGTCGAAGCCGATTGCTGGGCCTCGAGAGAGCCGGGCAAAGCCATCGCGGTGCTCAATCCGAAGGCGATGCAAAACCAAATGGGAGTTGTTTTCATCTGCCTGGTGGTTGGAGGAGGTTTCCTCCCGCACGCTAGGCATTTCGAGGTGGCTTTAGAATACGTAGAGTTACGTAGTTATCGTCGTGTGCAGCCGTTCTATCATCGTTTTTCGGCGTACTGCCACAAGACATTGCGCACCGGATCGTATCAGCAGCATCTGCTCCCGGGTCTGCTGTATTTACGCTCCAGCAGGTCGGCAGCAAACTGGTCGCGCGTCATCGGCCGCAAATCCGGATGCCGCACGCGACAGTGGTCCAGATACCTCTCGTAGTCTGGCACGCCGATCACCGCGCGCAATGTCCGCGCAATGCGGGCGGCCCGCTCGGCCACAAACGTCATTGCGGCGCCGCCGTCTTCAACGGAACACGCTCCGGCAGATTCTTCTCGAAGATCTCGAAGATCCTCCGATATTCATCGGCCCACGACGACGGCCTGACGAACCCGTGATCCTCAACCGGATACGCCGCCAGCTCCCAGTTGGTCTTGCCAAGCTCGATCAGCCGCTGAGTCAGCCGCACGATGTCCTCGAAATGCACGTTCGTATCCACCATCCCATGCGCCATCAACAGCGGGTCCTTTAGCCCCTCGGCGAAATAAATCGGTGATGATCTCCGGTAGGCGAGCGTATCAGACTGCGGAAAATTGAGGATGTCCGACGTGTAGCCGTTGTTGTAATGCGCCCAGTCGGTGACACTGCGCAGGGCGGCGCCGGCGCCGAAGTACTGCGCCTGCGTGAACAACGCCATCAGGGTGATGAACCCGCCGTAGCTCCCGCCATATATGCCGATACGCTCGGGGTTGATCGAATACTCTTTCGTCAGGTACCGCGACGCATCCACCTGGTCCTGAAGATCGCGGCCACCCATGTACCGGTAGATGGCCGTGCGCCAGTCACGCCCGTAGCCGTCGGAGCCGCGATAGTCGAGATCGAGAACGACGTATCCTTTTGATGCGAGATACTGGTTGAACATGTACTCTCGCGGATACTCCGACCAGAAATTACCGACGTTGTGCAGATAACCCGCACCATGCACGAAGACGACAGCCGCTCCATTGGCCTGGGCGTTCATGTCTTTCGGGCGATAGATATGCGCCGGAACGTTGACACCGTCGGAGGCGGGAACCATCACGAGCTCGGGCTCGATCCACGGAAACGACAGCCATTCCGCGCTGGGCGACGTCGTGAGCTGGACCTCTTCTGCTCCCGGAGCGTTGCGCATCAGGAAAAGATCGGGCGGACGGTTGACGTGCGAGTAGACATCGGCAATCCACTCCCCATTCGGCGAAACGACTCCGGTGTGGCCGCCGGATTTTGTAGTCAGCCGCTCGCGTGCGCCCCCGGAGACAGGCATCCGGTAGATCTGCCGCTCAAAAGGAGACACTTCGCTGGTGTGCAGGTAGAACCATTTGCCGTCGGGCGAAAGCTCGGCGTCGCGAACCTCCCAGTGCCCTGAAGTGAGCTGGCGCCGATCACTCCCATCGGCAGCAACCGTGTAGATGTGTGCAAAGCCGCTTGCCTCGGACACATACCAGAAGCGACGCCCCTGGTCGTACCACCCGCCGCAATCCGAGCACGGCCCGTCTACCCACGCCGAGTCACGCAACGTCTCGAGCGTGGTGAGCTTACCAGTCGCAGCGTCTACGGACTGGAGAAGCCGAACCTTGTTGTCTGCCGTGTATGCGTAAAAGGCTGCCTTCGAGCCGTCCTCACTCCAGCCAAGCACCTGAACCGAGCCGTTGGCAGTGTCGGTGGGAAAGGCGCTGAGCCACTTGATCGTACCCGATGGCAGAGAGAGAAACCCGATGCGTCCATGCGACTGCAGGTCGCCGACGTTGGTGCGGCCGCGAATCACCTCTGGGTAGCCGCTTTCGGTGACAATCCGCATCACGTCTGCGCTGCGTGCGCCCTGCGCCGGACTGCGGGTGGTGATGAGGAGCGCACCTCCCGTCGAAGCAACGGACAAAGACGAAATGTTCTCACCGCGCTGCGTGTAGTAGGCCTTGAGTCCGCGGCTCTCTCGCTCCTTGTCCGCGGCCTTCTGAATGCTGTCGGCACGCACTCTGTCGCGAATCGCCTCGAACAGATCGCGTTGCTGCTGCTCGAGACGCGCGCGCTGCCCCGTGGGCTTTGCCGAGTCTACCGGTTCCGGCCCTTGCCTGAAGTCAGTCAGCTGCCGGACCAATCCTCCGTTCAGGTCAACCGAATACACGTTGTTGTCGCGGACATAGAAGATCCGGCTGGCGTCCACCGCAAAGGAAGGGTCGTGCTCCCGGGCGAGCGTTTGCGTGACGCGGCGGGTCATTCCGGTTTTTGTGTCGGTGAGATAAATGTCCCCACCGAACTCGACAGCCATGTACCGCCCGTTTTTCGACCTCTGGCCCGTGGTCACGAACGCGCCAGCCGAATCGAACTGAGCGGGCGAGACGCGCTCCGGCTTCGCACCAGCGGCGGGACGTACGCGGAACCACCGCACGCGCTCGCGCCAGTCGGTACCGGGCTCAACCCACGTGAAATAAATCCACTTCGAGTCGTTGCTCCAGCGGACGGAATCGGGCGCTCGGCCATAAAGCTCCGGCCCCCTCATGATGTTCTTGATCGTGAAGTCGAAGCTCGATGGGCGCTGTGCCAGAGCCGGCCCGGCAATGAGAAGAACGACTGACAGCAATCTGCGCATTTGGCTACTCGGGCGTTTTGGGTGAGCGTTTCGCAGTCGCAAAGGAGTGATCGCGGGCTCCATTCAACCGCCTCCAGCGGCTTGGATCACAAAGTCCCGCGTGTGCGTGTATTCGACTTCAGTGGTGAGCGCCGTCTTCCGGCCGCTGACGCAGCAGAACCACTCGTACGCCGACGCCGCAATGATGACGATGACGGACAGCATGAAGAATGCGGCGACCGCCGCATCTACTCGGTCGTTTAGCATCATCCGGCGCGCGGCCTCGAGGCTGGCAACACCATGGGGCACAGTGCCCGCGGCAACCATTCCGTCGAACAACCGGGCATGAGACAGGAACCCAAGTTTCGGGTCGTCGGCAAAAATCTTGATCCAGCCGGCGGACAGGGTGACGATGGCAAGCCACGCGAGAGGGAGCCCTGTTACCCACGCGTACCGCGCTTTTCCCATCTTGATGATGACCGTGGTTCCCACGCACAGCGCGACTGCCGCGAGCAGCTGATTGGATATCCCGAACAGCGGCCAGAGAGAGTTGATGCCGCCGAGCGGATCCATCACTCCCTGGTAGAGAAACCAGCCCCACATCATCACGAACACCGCGCTGGAGATGACGACCGCGGGATACCACGACACCCGGCCGATTGGAGCCCAGACGTGTTTGGCGAGGTCCTGGAGCATGAACCTGCCGACGCGCGTGCCGGCGTCGAGCGTCGTCAGGATGAACAGCGCCTCGAACATGATGGCGAAGTGATACCAGAGCGCCATTGCCTCGCTGCCGCCAAGGACGCGCGAGAAGAGGTGCGCCATTCCCACCGCGAGGCTCGGCGCGCCGCCCGTGCGGGACAGGAGTGAGCTCTCGCCCACCTGGCGCGCGAGGTTTTCCATTTCGCCCGGCATGAGAGTGAAGCCCCAGTTGTGTATCGCCACGGCGGCGGATTGCGCAGTGGCGCCCAGGGCACCGGCCGGCGCGTTGATGGCGAAGTACACTCCCGGTGTCAGCACGCAGGCAGCGATGAGGGCCATCACCGCGACGAGCGACTCCATCAGCATTGCGCCGTATCCCACCATGCGCGCATCGCTCTCGCAGTCGATCAGTTTCGGCGTAGTGCCTGATGCAACGAGCGCGTGGAACCCTGAGATCGCCCCGCAGGCAATTGTAATGAAAGCAAAGGGAAAAACCTTGCCAGCGAAGATCGGCCCCGTCCCGTCAGTGAACCGGGTGAGCGCCGGCATTTGCAAGGGCGGCAGCACGAACAGAATTCCCACGGCCAGCGCGATCACGACACCGATCTTGACGAACGCCGAGAGATAATCGCGCGGAGCGAGGAGCATCCACACCGGAAGTACCGACGCCACGAACCCGTACGCCATTATCAGCAGGGCTATCGTGGGTCCTTTGAGCGTGAACACCGGCGCAAGCACCGGGTTCTGCGAAACCCACTGGCCGGCGAACAGCGCGAAGAAGAGCAGCACAATGCCGATCGCACTTGCTTCGAGCACGCGATGAGGGCGGATCCACCGCATGTAGATGCCCATCAGCATCGCGATTGGAATCGTCAGGGCGATGGTGACGATTCCCCATGGGCTAGCCTTGAGCGCGTTCACCACAACCAGCCCGAGCACGGCAATGATCACGATCATGATGCCGAGGACGGCGACGAGCGCCGTGTAACCGGCAACTGGCCCGATTTCATCCTTCGCCATCTGACCGAGCGATTTCCCATCGCGGCGGATCGACGCTGCAAGGATCACGAAGTCCTGTACCGCGCCGCCGAGCGCCACGCCGACGATTATCCAGATTGCGCCGGGCAGGAAGCCGAACTGCGCGGCGAGCGTCGGACCTACAAGCGGTCCTGGCCCCGCGATCGCCGCAAAGTGGTGGCCGAAAACGATCCAGCGATTGGTCGGAGTGTAGTCGCGCCCATTGTTGAGCCGCACGGCGGGCGTCGCGCGGTCGTCCTTCAGCTCGAAGATCTTTGCCCCAATGATCTTGCTGTAGAAGCGGTAGGCGACGGCATACGTGCAGATTGCCGCGGTGAGCAGCCACGCCGCGTTGACGGGCTCGCCCCGCGTCAGCGCAAGGCGGGCAAAGCTTCCCGCGCCGAGTATCGCGATCAGCGCAAAGATGACCGGCTGATAAATCCTGCGCATGGCTCCGTCGTCAGGGGTGGGCGGTGAAATTGCGTATCGGTTAACTTTCCCGCAATCAGCCCATGGGTGAGATCACGAGACTGAAATGGATAGCGCTGGCAATCGGGGCCTCCGGGATGGTCGGATGTGCCGGCGCCAGCAAGTCTGCGAATGAGCAGAATGAGCCGGTACAGGCCATGCCTCTGTCGTCCATGGCCAGCCGCCCGGTGGTGGTTCTGCCGGTTCAATACATTGCGTTTTCTGACTCCCTCTCGTGGTCGGGCGGGACGAGCGTACAGACCGGTTTCATGCCGTATCGGGCGCAATTTCTGTATGTCCTCGACGACTCCATCGCTGCATCGCTGGGCGACCGCGGTCTGAGGAGCTGGACATTCGCACGGGCCATTATCGCATCGGCGCGTCGTAACATGGGGATGACCGCCGATCCCCTCGCCCTGGCTGCCGAGCGGTTGCGGCGACAAGTAAAGGCGGGGGATGATCCAGTCAGCGAGCCGCTCGCTTCGCAGATCCGGTCACTCGTTGCGTTGCGTGACGCTCGCTACGTAATTCTTCCGGCAATCCTTCGACTCGAGAATAAAGGTACCGGAGCGCGGGGCTCGCTCCTCCTTTATCTGATCGATACACGGACGTCGCGAATAGCGTGGTCGGGCCAGGTCTCGAGCGATGTCTCGCGAACAATGTCTCCGGCAATTGCCGGCAGCCTTGCCCAGCAGGTCGCCGATCTGGTGGCGGCCCGCTAGCGTGGTGGCAACGAAAGACGGGACGACGGTCTTCCACGTTTCGGACCTGCATTTCGGACGGCCGGCGGTGCCGGCGCAGATAGAGGCGATCGAATCAATAATTCAGGAGGACAAGTTCGACGTTGTCGCCGTGTCGGGCGATTTTTCGCAGCGCGCCCGCTCCGGAGAGTTCCAGCGCGCCGCCGTTTTTCTCCGCGACGCGCAGAAGGTGAGCAGGACGATCTCCGTGCCCGGAAATCACGACGTCGCATGGTGGCATGCACCCTTGGGCATCGGGCGGCCGGAACGACTCTATGAGAATTACCTGAAGTACATCTCCACCGACCTCGAGCCAGTGCTGAGACTTCCGGGAGTGACATTCGTCGGCGTCAACACGTCGCACGGCGTCACCGCGCGAACGCTAACCTGGAACATGCGCGACATCTCCATCATCGGCGACATCAGGCGGGAACAGTTCAAGCGGGCCGAAGCGGCGTTCGAGAAGACTGAGAAGGCGGACGCGCGCGTGGTGGTAATGCACCACAACCCCGTGGCGGGCGAGCTTTCGCAGCGGCACGGGCTCAAGCACACCAAGAAGATACTCGGCGCCTTTGCCGCTATGGGCGTCGATCTGATTCTGTGCGGGCACGATCACCAGGAATCCGTGCATTACATCGAGCACACGAAGAAGGGAACGGTAATCTCAACCGCCGGGACTGTGTCGAACCGGTCGCGCGGCGGCAGACCGTCTTCTGTGAACGTGATCCACATCCTTCCGACGCAGATCGAAGTGACGACGCACATCTGGTCGGACAAGGGCAAGACATTCGTGCCGGGTCCCCACAAATGCTTCGAGCGCTCAGACAACTGATCGGCCTCGGCGGCCCGGGGCCACAACTTTCGTTCGAGCTGGAAGAGCCGCCGCGCGACGCGAAGGAGATGAGGGAGCGGCTCGTTCGGCACGGCCTGGATCCGCGGTATCGGCTCCGGCTGACTTCTAACCGAACGGTGTTCGTCAGTTATTCGTCGGACGAAGTACGGGTGCAACAGGGATTTCTCCGCGCGGGCGACAACGTGATGCGGGCGATCGTTCAGTTCGTGCAGACGAGGTCCCGCGCCGACAGGAATCGTGCGCGGCGGGTTCTGCTGTCGTTTCCGATCGATCGCGAGAGCTCAGCCCGGTCGCGCCGGCGGGCTCCGGAGAAAACGCATCCCGATGACGAAGCGATGGCTGGGAGGCTTCGCCGCGCACATGAGGCGTTCAACCGAGACAAGTTCGGCGGCATTCTCGGCACGCCGCCAATTCGTGTCTCGCGCCGCATGAAGAGTCGCCTCGGTCATTACACCCATCGTACACCGTCCGGCGATGGCGGCGAGATTGCGATCAGCCGAAAGCACATCAAGCGCCACGGCTGGACGGAAGCGATGGACACACTCGTGCACGAGATGGTACACCAGTGGCAGGACGAGACCGGCCAGGCGGTGGACCACGGACGGGAATTTCGTCAGAAAGCTCGAGACGTTGCGATAAGTCCTCACGCTCGAAAGGATGTTGCGTAACTGCTCCGCCGCCGGGTACCGGGCACCGGGAAGCGGGTAACGGTCAGTTCCCGCACCTCTCCGCGATCTTCTCGCATTTTGGATCCAGCGCCGAGAGCTTCAATCTCGCAAACTCGCCATTCACCGTTACAAGATCCGTCTTCCAAATCTCAGTGAGCCGATCGGTGTAGCCCTTCAGCTCCGCCGAGAGGATGCCGAAGATTTCGGGCATGTTGTTCGTTGGCCGTCCATCTCCACTTTCCGCCATCGAGAGCAGCGTCGCCAGCCGGTTGTTGACCTTGATCGGGAAGTTGAGCGGATCCTGATTGCTCTGGTTCCGCACCTGATAGATGTTCGCCTCGACCGCCGACGCATGAGCGAGGAGTGTGTCTCCCGCCGCCTTTAACCGCGCGTCATCCGATTTCTTCAAGCGGTCGGCAAGCTGCGCCTTCACCCGGCGAATCGAGATCACCGCCTGGTTGGCTTCTTCGGCCTTGTCACGCACTCGGCGGGAGAACTGGTACTGTGCGCGGAGGTCCGCGTCCGTAACGTCGGTGATGCGCGGATTGCGGGCGATGGTTAGTGGCGTCGCCAGCGTGCGGCCGTTGGAGGTGAGCCGAGCCGAGTAGCGCCCCGGCAGAACGGCGGGGCCACTGGTGCCGGCACCCCAGAAAATCATTCCTGGAAAACTCGTGATCCCCTGGCTGCGGAAATCCCAGGTGATCCACTGTAGTCCAGCGCCCTTCGGAAGGAATGGACCTGCGCCGCGGCGCCGCGAGCCCTCCGGCGTAGCCGCGGAATCGGCTTTGGTGGTGTCGGGCTCGAAGGTGCGCAGCACAGTGCCGGCCGAGTCGAGAATCTCGAGCCTGGCGTGCGTCGTTGCCGTCTTCATCAGCCAGGTGATCGGGATGCCGGGGCCTGAGCGCACACCGGCAGGCGCATCGAACATATGCGCGCCCTCCGCGAGTATCCCGGGCGTAGCCTGCCGCAGCGGACCAACGTTGTCGAGCACCCAGAAGCCGCGGCCGTGCGTCGCGATCACCAGCTCGTTTCCCTCGACGATGAGATCGGCGACGGGCACATCGGGCATGTTGAGCGCAAGGGACTGCCATGTCGCGCCGTCGTCGTAGGAGATGTAGACGCCGTGTTGCGTTGCGGCGTAGAGCAGACCAGGGCGATTTGGATCCTCGCGAACGGCGTGAACGTAGGCGTCAGGGCGAATCCCGTTGACGATCTTCGTCCAGCTGCGGCCGTGGTCAGCGGTTTTGAAGATGTAGGGCGCGCGATCGTCGAGCAGCGGACGGCGCACGGAGACGTACGCCGCGCCATCGTTGAAGGCCGACGCGTCGATCTGGCTGACGCGGCCGAAGTCGGGCATGCCCTTCGGCGTGACATTCGTCCACGTCTTTCCGCCATCGCGTGTGACGTGCACGAGGCCATCATCAGATCCGGTCCAGATTGTGTTGATACTCTTCTTGCCTGGCCCGATGGAGAAGATCGTACCGTACACTTCGGGGCCGTTCATGTCACCGGTGATGGGGCCGCCGGACTTCTCCAGCGTCTCCGGTGCATGGCGCGTGAGGTCGCCGCTCAATGCAGTCCATGTGCGTCCTCCGTCCTTCGTGCGCCAGAGACGCTGCGAGGAAACATAGAGTGTCTTCGGGTCAATTGGAGAGAAGATGATCGGGTACGTCCACTGCCACCGTTCCTTGATTTCCTTCGACGGCTCGCCCGAGTAGAACCACGGATAGGGACTCACCTCGCGAGAGGTCTCGAGACGGCGGTTGAACTTGTCGAGGTAACGGCCGTTGTTTGCGCCGGAGTAGAACAAGTCCGGGTCGAGCGGGTCCGCTGCGATGTAGCCGGGCTCGCCGCCGCCAACCACGTACGAGACGGACATCCCTCCCGCGGTGATGTCGGGCCTTGGGCGTGCGCTGACGGAGTCGCTCCTGTTCCCCGCACTGGTTCCCGCGCTGCCGCTCTTCCTGTTGGCAGCGCTGTCAGGCCTCGGCCGCGGGGCGTTTGCCGACGCGAATGCACCCGCGTTCCAGTTGAACGGCGTGCAAAGCGTGGAGTTGTCCTGCTGCGATCCGCAGACGTCGTATGGAATGTGCTTCGTCGCGACGGCGTGATAGAACTGCTCGGTGGGATAATCTTCCGCCGTCCAGCGTCCACCGGTGTTCAGAGAAACCGCAGCGCCACCGTCGTTGCCGACGACGAGATGCGTGGTGTTGTCGGGGTCGATCCAGAGATCGTGGAAATCGCCGTGCGTACCGTTGCCGGCTGACGTCATCGTCTTTCCGCCGTCCTTCGAGCGAAACATCGACGTATTCTGCATGTAGACGACATCCGCATTCTTCGGGTCGGCGAAGACGTGCGTGTAGTAGAAAGCGCGCTGGCGAATGGAGCGGCTCTCGTTGATCAGTGCCCAGGTCGCACCCGCATCTTCACTCCTGAACAACCCGCCCTTCTCGTTTTCCACAAGCGCGTAGACGCGGTTTGGATTCGCGCCCGATACTGCCACGCCGATTCTCCCAATGACTCCGCTGGGCAGCCCCTTGTTGCGCGTGATCTCGGTCCATGTTTCGCCGCCGTCGGTGCTCTTGAACAATCCGCTCCCGGGACCGCCGCTCGACATCTGATATTCCTTGCGATACGCCTCCCACAGCGCGGCGTACATCACATTGGGCTTGGAGCGGTCGATCGAAATGTCGATCGCGGCGGTGTTCGCGTTGCGGTAGAGCACCCTCCGCCATGTCTTCCCGCCGTCAATGCTCTTATACACGCCGCGCTGCTCGCTCGGTACGCTGTACTTTCCGAAAGCGGCGACGAAGACAATGTTCGGGTTCGTGGGGTCGATGCGGATCCTGGCGATGCCGTCGGACTCGCGGAACCCCACGTGCGTCCACGTCTTTCCGGCATCGGTGCTTTTGTAGACGCCGTCGCCGGGCATGATGTTGCCCCTAATGCATGTCTCGCCCGTCCCGATGAACACAATGTCGGGGTTGCTCTCGCTCACGGCCACGGCGCCGACCGAGGCGCTGGTGAGCTGTCCGTCGGTGACCGGCACCCAGTTCTCGCCCGCGTCCGTGGTCTTCCACAGGCCGCCGCCGGTAGCGCCGAAGTACGCCTCATTCGGCCGCCCCTTCACGCCACTCACGGCAATTGAGCGGCCGCCGCGATCGGGGCCGATGCTTCGCCATTTGTACGCGCTGCGCAGCACCGAATCAAGCACGATGGGAGCAAGTCTCGCGGCTTTGGGCTGTTGTGCCTTGACGGGAAACGAAAGCGCGATCATCGCGACAATCGAGAGAACGAGGATTTGACGCACCCTGCGCATACGCAAACTCCGGAAAGATTTCTGATAGCTCGTGACGACACTGAAACTACACTCTGACCGGGCAACCCCGTTACCGGGTACCGGATGGCGGGAAGCGGGGTAGTTTATCCCGATGATGAAATCCGACATTTACAACATCGATTCCGCTCTCTCCGAAGAGGAGCTGGCCGTCCGCGACAGTATCCGCCGCTTCGTGGACGATCACGTGCTCCCCGTCATCGGCAAATGCTACATAGAGGGTCACTTCCCCAAAGAGATAATCCCGTTGATGGCCGAGCTCGGCGTGTTCGGCGCCAATCTGCCGGAAGAGTACGGGTGCGCAGGACTCAATAACGTCTCATACGGCTTGATCATGCAGGAGCTGGAGCGCGGCGACTCGGGCGTGCGATCGTTCGCGTCGGTGCAGGGCGCGCTCGTGATGTATCCGATCTTCACCTTTGGAAGCGAGGAGCAGAAGAAGCACTATCTGCCGAAGATGGCGAGTGGTGACATCATCGGCTGCTTTGGATTGACGGAGCCCGACTACGGCTCCAATCCATCGGGGATGATCACTCGCGCCCGCGAACAAGCGGACGGCACGTGGATCCTGAATGGCGCGAAAATGTGGATCACCAACGGGTCGACAGCTCAGGTCGCCATCGTGTGGGCAAAGACGGGCGACTCGAAAGACGACACGTCGATTCGCGGCTTCATCGTGCCCGCGAATGCGCCCGGCTTCAAGGCAAAGGATCAGAAGGGAAAGCTGTCGCTACGGGCGTCGGACACGAGCGAGCTGGTTTTCCAGGACGTGAGACTGCCGGCGGATGCGATTCTGCCGAAATCCGGCGGCATCAAGAGCCCGCTGATGTGTCTGACGCAAGCCAGATACGGGATATCGTGGGGGGCGATCGGAGCGGCGATGGCCTGCTATGAAGAAGCGCTCGCGTACGCGGGCAATCGCGTGATGTTCGGGAAGCCCATCGGTGGTTTCCAGCTCCAGCAGGAGCGGCTGGCGAACATGATCACCGAGATCGTCAAAGCTCAGCTGCTGTCGTTGCACCTCGGCCGACTCAAGGACGCCGGCACCGCTTCGCCTATGCAGGTATCACTCGCCAAGCGCAACAATGTGAACATCGCCACGGACATTGCCCGCGAGGCCCGTCGCCTCCTTGGAGCCAACGGCATTCTCGCCGAGTACTCGGCGATGCGGCACATGGCGAACCTGGAGAGCGTCTACACGTACGAGGGGACGCACGACATACACACGCTCATCATCGGTCAGGCGGTGACGGGGTTATCGGCGTTCGAGTAGGCAACTCATTGAGTCAAAAGATGGCGACCGCTAGACCTGCGACAATCGCGGTAGCGCGTTGCCGTCGGCGCGGGGTTCGCGAGTCGCTGGTAACGCTGTTGGACTACGACTTGAACGTCGTCGCCAGCACCCGCCGCCTGAGCGCGATGAATCGCGGATCATCGCGCATGCTGCGCAGCCACGGCGTGTCCCAGTTCATGAAGGCTCGCAGGCCCCAGGCCTTCGTCTGAAACGCCTTCTCGAGCCATTCGATGGCGTGGTCGCGATCACCAATACCGGCGTACCCAATCGCGATGAAGTCGGGATCCACCCATTGACGTCGCTCGCGCTCCTCCATCGCGCGGATCACCCGCGTTCCCTCATCGCGCTTGCCCATGCGGCCGTACGCGATCGCCAGGCCCCACGACGGTTGATCGAAGGTTTTCTGAAACGCGAGGAACGCAGACACGGCTTCGTCGTAGCGGCCCAATCCGGTCAGGGCGTTACCGTCCGTCGCGTCCGTGAGTATCACTGTTGGGTCCAACTTCGTGGCCACGCTGTCCTGTCGCAGTGCTTCCTCGTATCGCTCCCCCCACAACAGCGCGTCGGCGCGTAGCCGGGCGGCGAGGGCCGAAAGTGGGTCGATCTGAATGAGACGATCCGCCAACGCGACGGATTTCGCGCTCTCGCCCGTAAGAAGGAGAAACATGCCGTATACGAAGAGCGCATCCGGGGAGTTCGGATTCAAGGCGAGGCCGCGCTCCATCTCCGCACGACCCGCATCGACGTCCCATTCGGCAGCCGCAATCTCAAACCCATACAGGACGCGCGCCTCGGCGAGCAGGCTGTCGGACTCTACCGCGCGGCGTGCCTCCGCGAGCGCGAGCATGTGATACTCGTGCGACGGTTCATAGACGTCCGCCAGAATGTCGTACGAAAACGCGACTCCGAAATGTGCCTGCGCGTAGTTCGGATCAAGCTTTAGCGCGTCCTCAAAGTAGGCAAGCCCTCGCTTGAGCCCCTGGGGGGTCAACTTGTTCTTCTCGAACTGTCCGCGCAGGTACAGGTCGTGCGCCTCAGGATTTATCGTGCGGCCCGCGTGTGCCACGGCGAGGGTCATTGGTGAAAGCACCATGCGCATCTCGCTGGCGATCGCGCTGGTGATCTCATCCTGCATTGCGAAGTTGTCCTTGTTCTCCCGATCAAACTTGTTCGACCAGAGCAACTTTCCGTCAGCGTTGCTCAATTGCATCTGCAACCGAACGCGGCCCCGGCCGGGCTGGAGCTTTCCGGTCAACAGCATGCGAACGCCAAGCTGACGCGCGATGTCGGCCGGATCCGCGTGCGTACCCTTGAAGCGAAACGTCGAGAGGTCTCCAGCAACCTGCAAACCCGGCACTTTCTTGAGTTCGCTGGCGAGCTCACCGGTCATGCCGTCGGCCAGATACTCGGTTGTCGAGTCGCCACCAAGGTTCTCGATGGGAAGGACGGCCAGCGTCATCTCGGTCGCGCCAGCGGGTGGACCAGCACCGCCGCGCTTCGCGAACCAGAGGCCCGCGGCAACCACAAGCGCGACGACTACACCGGCGACAGCGAGGCTTCGGCCACGCGACGCGCTGCGTTGTCGCGGCGACCGCACGCCTGCACTCGCTGGTTCGTTGCCGCTTGGGCTTCCCATCGCGTCGAGCGAGCGCACCAATTCGTCGGCGCTCTGCGGCCGGTCTGCTGGTCGTTTTTCGAGACAGCGCATCACCAGATCCGCCAGAGCTGGCGGAATTGCAGCACGGCGGCGTGTGATCTGTTCCGGCATTTCGGTTACCTGCGCCGCGAGCGTTGCCTGTGGTGAACGCCCGGCAAAGGGCGATTGGCCCGTGAGGAGCTCGTATGCCATCATGCCCCACGCGTACAAGTCAGCGCGATGGTCCACGAGCGGATCGGCCGACGCCTGCTCCGGTGCCATGTACCCCGGCGTGCCAAGTGCCGTGCCAACGGACGTGATACCTTCGCCTCCAGCAGTGCCGGCGGCGTCGAGTGCCTTGGCCACTCCGAAATCCGTGACCATCGCTGCGCCGCTGGAGATCAGCACGTTGTCGGGTTTGATGTCGCGGTGTACGACGCCGTGCGAGTGCGCATACGCCAATGCGCTCGCGACCTCCCGAAGTATTCGCACGGCGTCGGCAAGTGGCAGCTCTCCCTGGCGGGCGAGGCGCGCTCGCAGCGACTCGCCTTCGACATAGGGCATCGTGAAGAACGGAAGTCCTTCGACCTCGCCTGCCGCGAGCAGGGGCACAATGTGCGCGTGCTGAAGCCGAGCGGCGATGGTGATCTCGCGGTTGAACCGTTCCACCGACAGTGGGCCCGACATCTCGCCGGGGAGCACTTTCACCACTACGCGTCGGCCGAGTGCGGTCTCAGTCGCGACAAAGACACGCGACATGCCTCCGCCACCAAGCTCCTGCTCGAGCGTGTAAGCGTCTCCGAGTGTTTTCTGAAGTTCCTCGCGCAGATTCATCATTCAGTCACGCTCTGCTCAATGCGATCCCCCCTTCGCAGCCAAGCCGCTCCACCGCGCCATCACTTCCTTGTACTGCACCCTTGCCTTCGTCACCGCGTCAACCTGCCTCGCGGTTGGAGCGACATCGGCTTCCTCCATCGCCATCGCCGCCGCCATCAGTGCCGTTCGCACACTCTCCAACGTCGGTGGCCCGCTCGGCGCCCGACCGAACCCAAAGCCCTGCCGGGGACTTCTCGCTGGGGGCGGGGCGATGGAGTCGATCTGCGACTTCAACGCAGCGTCGCCGCCACTCGTCAGCCGATCGGACAGCTTGCGCGCCTCCACGTACGCTGCCCGCAGCGCGACAGCGCCGTCGTACATCTCGCGCGAAAGCGTCGCGACCTGCGCGAGCGCGGACGCCGGCGTTTTCACTCGGGGATCCAGCACGAGGGTGAGCGGCTGAGTGTATGTCTTGCCATCGGCCGTGAGGCGCACAGTGTACGAACCAGGCGGCGCCCAGGGCGTAGTTGTAACGATGTACGTTCGATGCGGAACCGCTCCGCCCTCCGACTGGCTCGTGCCATCGATGGGATCATAGCGCATGTCCCATGTGAAGCGATGCATTCCCGCCTTCGACGACAACGCAATGTTCGGAGCGGCCCAATACAGCGGAACCGAACAGTGCGGCGCGCCGGGCGTGCGCTGACACACTTTGTTGTACGCCTCGGAATTCAAGGCTGGATCGGGGCCGGAAACCGTATCGTCGCTCGAGTACGTGCGAATGACTTTCCCACCCTTTTCGAGTATCTCGAGCTTCACTGCGCCCCGCGCACTCGCGCCAAGGTAGTAGTCAATGATCCCGCCAGGCGGCGGGTTTTCGCCTGCGGGAACTTCGGGCGGCCACGGCGTTGGATCGTTCGTCGCGAAGCGCATGCGAACGGCCACTGCCGGCTTCACCAGATATGAGGCTGACGACCGCGCAGTGCCCGGAGCAGCCACCGCTCGCAGCGGCGTTACGTTGTCGAGAATCCAGAAACCCCGGCCGTGCGTCCCCGCTATGAGGTCCGAGCAGAGACAGGTGGAGTCGTCCTTCAACTGAAGATCGCGCACCGAAATCGCCGGCATGTTCAGGCGAAGCGACTGCCAGTGATCCCCGTCGTCGAAGGAAACCCAGACCTGAGTATCGGTACTGCCATAAAGAAGGCCCCGCACCCTCGGGTCCTCGCGAATGGAGTTCGTCACCGCCCCCGGGGCGATTCCGGTGTTTATCTCCGTCCACGTATTCCCGCCGTCATGCGTCCGCCAGAAATGGGGATTCATGTCGTCGACGCGCATCGTGTTTGCAGCCGCGTACGCCGTCTTCGCGTCGAAATGGCCTGCCTCGATGTTGAAGATGCGCGTCCATGGCTTGATCTGCGGCGGCGTGACGTTCGTCCACTTCGCGCCACCGTCCGTCGTCACCTGAATGTTTCCGTCGTCGGTGCCCGCCCAGATGACGTTGATGCTCTTCGGCGACGGCGAGAGCGCCGTGATCGTGCCGAGCGGAGCGGGCGTGACGGTGCTCGCATACTTCCCTGAGTTGGCGGGGACGGCCCATGTCGGCCGGGCGAGGTCGGGACTGATGCGTGTCCACGTGCGGGCGCGGTCGGTGGTTTTCCACACCGCGTTGGAGACGTAGAACATCGTGTTCGGATCGAGCGGCGACCAGTTGATCGGCATCGTCCGAACGTTCCGGTTGTAGCTCTCGCCGTTCAGGCCTTTGGCGCTCATTTCGGGCCCCACCTGCGTCGTCTGCGACGTCCTGCGATTGTAGAGCGAGACATTCGTGCGCGCGCTTCCGTAG
>Ga0097691_1001105_pt1 | contig 20776 bp, 13 predicted proteins | sample NGESurdeep072012_8_FD_72858 | JGI IMG/M metagenome (GOLD analysis project Ga0097691, IMG submission 72858) | Arctic peat soil microbial communities from Barrow, Alaska - NGEE Surface sample 210-1 deep-072012 | ecosystem: Environmental > Terrestrial > Soil > Wetlands > Peat ... | reverse complement strand
CGAGCTGGATGGAATGAATGTAGGCGGCGTAAAGACGAGGGTCAATTGCTCAAAAGCGGTGCAAGTGAGGAGAAGTTGTGGGAAACGGGGCGGGTAATCAGTAAAGAGTAACAAGAACAAGCTGAAACCCGAACATCGTGACGAACTAGAGGTTGGGAGGGCAGTCGCGACCCCCTCCGCGTCGACTGCCCAATAGCGCTAGCGCAACTGCCGCGACAGGTTAAAGCCCACGAACAGGCCGGACGGTTTGTCGGAGTTTGGAACGCGCAGGTACGTCGAACGAGTGCCGGATCGTTGGGCTACGGTGCTGCCCGGAGCGGTGGTGAATCCGAACGTGAAGGCATGGCGGAATATCTTCTTCTGTATGGCAAACGAGAAGGGCGCGCGGTGGATGCCGAGCTCACGCGCATTTGCCAATGTCGGGTTGGCTTCGAAAATGAGGGCGATGGTCGGGCGGATATCCACTGCCAAGCCAACACCGAGTGAGAACGTGTTCGCGCACGGCCTTACATCCATCGACGCGGGAATGTCATTCGCAAGCGCTTGGTCGCACGGCTGAAGCGCGGGAGGCGTTCGGACCGACGAACTTTCGCCGAGCACCGGCCGGTTATGCAGGGACAGCGTCGGCACCAGGTACAAGGCAGCCCGCGAGGTGATGCTGCGCGAGAAGATGCCTTCAAAATTCATCGTGTAATTTCTGCGGAAGTCATCTTGCCCATCTACGGAAAAACGAAACATGGCGCCAAATGGTGCGCCGCTGCGCTCTTCCGCAATCATGTACGAGGCCATCAGCTCGATTGGTCTGCCGATAATGCTGGGGGAACGGAAAGCGCTCACCGCCAGGCGGCTGGTAATGCCGTACTTAAAACCAAACGACGCTACTGCGATGTCGTCCAAGCCGCCCAGGATGGCGCCTCGCGCACCTCCCTTAAAGGTGGAGGAGTAGGGGAAACGATGCGTGAAGGACACCGTCATACCGTGTCGTTGCAGGCGTTGGCCGCTGGGCAACGTAAACAGGCGCTCGTCGCCGGGGATGTAGTAGGGCACTTGGGTGTCGGCTGGCGCCGGCTGCTGCGCTGCCTGGTCTTGCGCCGTTATCTTGGAAGACGACGGCTGGGCATCCAGCGTGGGGGCAGAGTCCGCTTCCCGCACCGATTGGCTGTCCAGGTCCACCACGTAGCTCTTGCCGTCACGCTGGATCACCACCGACGCCGTGCCGTGGTCCACAACATAGACGGCAGGAGCCGTCGGAGAATTAGCGGCGCGGCGCGGAGCGTTGCCCGTGTCACTGGCGGAAGCAATGCTGCTGAGAAGCAAGAACACCACGGTAGTACAGGTAGATTTAGACAAACGCACGTTCACTGCTTTCCTCCCGGCACCGGCACTAGGGTTGCTGCTCCTCGATTCAGGTTCACCGTCTCCCCAAAAGAGCGCGCAATTGAACGAAAGTTACAGGCAGGTGCCGTAACCAGAGGCACTGTCCTCAAACTGTCCAGAAGATGAGCTTCGAGCTGGCTTCTCGCTGACGCACAACCTTGCCAACGGTCCGAGCCTGCGATTTCAAAGGAATTTCGATTATCCAGGCGTCCGGACGCGGCGGCCTTGCTGCCGCGCTCCCGCCCCTTGGGCTATTGGAGTCCGCAGGCTAACGCCTTCGTTCCCAAAGCTCGTCGCTCGAGGCGAATACCTTCGTGCGCTGATAATTGTTCTGTAAGTACGTGCGGAAGGGCCCGAGGTGGTCGGAATGTTGCCCTTCGTGCGGGCGGAGGTACGCTCCGGGAATAATCATTACTGGCGGCTGCGCTGTCGCGAACGCCTGGAGCATCGCGTCCACCTGTTCCGGGCGCGTGTAATCGCTGGGAAGCACGAAGCTGAGTTGCGCCGGATGGGCCATGTGAAATGCGTAGCCGACAGTCGGGGTGCCAAAAAATGGGGCTCCGGGAGAGATGTGGTGAGTAGACCAGTCGAATTCTTCTGCCCACTTAGGATCCACAATGGCAATGCGGCCCGCCGGGGTATCGAAGACCTGGTGCCATCGCATCTGCCTTGCTACCGGCAGCGCAATCAGCAGGATTGCCGCGGACGCGATCCCTGCCCCGAGCACGAGCCTGAGATGCCTGATTTCGGCCAAGAGTACGACCAGCAAAACCAACGCGGGCGGGCTGGCGGCCGACATTCTCAGCCATGAGGGGGCGCTTGCGATCGACAGGAACATTACGCCCCCTGCGATCGTCATCAGCATCAGTGCTCGATCCGTCGATGGCCGAAGCTGCGCCCGGCGCCGATACATCAAGAAGAAGACGTAGGAGAGCGGTACGGTTGCATAGAGGAACAAGAGCATGAGCCAACTTACGGCGCCCATGTGCAAGTGGGCGGTAATGATCAGAACGCGCCAGTTGTTGAAAGACTCGACCGTGTAGTACCGCAGAGGAAACGTCACCAAGCTGAACCAAAGTCTCGCCGGGCCGGCTGACCCGAGAAAGTATGCGCAGCCTGCCGTCATGATCAGCGCAGCGGAGGAGGCGAAGAGAGTTGCCTTGCGCCAGAACTGACGGTCAAGGCGACTTCCGGCGCGTCCCTCCCAAAGGAAAAGAACAACAAACGCGGCGAGGCCGAAGAGGAACCGAGTCTGGGTGAAGAGGCCGGCCACGCCACACAGAACACCCGCGCCTGCGATCCGCCGCGAAGTTGAAGGCTGGTCGATCAGCAGCAGGGCAGCCGCCATCACGGCCAGCGTGCTGAACCAGTGGTGCGTGGGATAGGCCGCCCGCGGCACGACCACACCGATGAACAAAAGCGCCGGCACGGCTGCCAGCCATCCAGCGAGCATGCGGCGCGCAACGATCGTCATGGCGACCGCAATCGCCGCCGCAAGACACGCCATCGTCACCCCGGGAAGCCATGCGCGCGAACCAAAGAGCAGGACCAATGTGGCATAGACATAGTCGGTGCCGGGCGTCACGATCTGAGCGAAGTCACGGTAAGGGACCTGTCCCGCAGCGATCTTCACCCCGTCGAGCAGGAACAGGGCTTCGTCTCCCCAAGGCACAACCGGCGCAAAGGGAAGAATAAAGAACTGCAACCAGCAACCAGTGAATGCGAAAAGGGCAACCAGGCCTACCGCCCATCGTGACAGGGGAGGCGCAGGTTTCGGCGTGCTTCCGGTATTGCGCGAGACGAGAATTGGATCCGCCTTCATGATCGGGATGGTCAAAACGTTAAGGAGTATCGACGCGGTGTGCCGTTACAGCGTCGCGTAATTCTAATGGAGCACTTCCTGGCGATGTACAATTCCCCGCCTTTTGAGCAACGGCAGGAAAGATTGTCGATGGAGAACCGTTCACGCGAAGGACACGAAGGTTTCACAAAGGCGCGGCGGGAAAGCGCAGAGAACGCAGAGGGGCAGAAGGCAATCTGGTCATCTGGAGATCGGGTGATCTGGTGATCGTAAAACCATCACCAGAGAGAGCACAGAGGGAGAGCGATGATGAGGCGGTTCGCAGTGATAGGCGTGGCATTCATGATGGCAGTAGGGGCGGCGGCGCAGACAGCGAGCGCGCCTGGCAAACCGGTTGAGAAGGTCACAGTGATTCAGTGTGGGTCGCTGATCGATGGCAAGACCCGTGACGTTCGGCGCGGTGTACAGGTAGTGGTGCGCGGGAACAAAATCGAGAGCGTCGAGTCCCTGGACAATTCCCACCCTTCCAAAACCAGTCAGGGTGGGGCACCCGAAGCGATTGATCTGTCGAAGGCGACGTGCTTGCCCGGGTTGATCGATACGCACACGCACATCGTGTTGCAGGGGGACATCATCGTCGATTACGACGAGCAACTGCTGAAGCAGTCGGCGCCGTACCGGGCGATCCGGGCGGTGGCGGCGTCGGAGATGTGCCTGGAGCACGGGTTTACCTCGATTCGCGACCTGGAGACGGAGGGTGCGGGATACATCGACGTCGACGTAAAGAAGGCGATCAACAACGGGCTGATTCCGGGGCCGCGCATGCAGGTGATGACGCGCGCGCTCGACGTCACCGGCGCCTACGCGCTGCTCGGCTACAACTGGGAGTACGACTTCCCGCATGGCGTGCAGGTGTGCGACTCACCGGACGGCTGCCGCAAGGCGGTGCGCGAGCAGATTTCACATGGGGCGGACTGGATCAAGGTCTATGCCGACCAGCGGACGTTTCCGGGGCCGAACAACACCATCGATTCGCGTCCGACATTCACGGTGGATGAGCTGAAGGCGATTGTGGACGAAGCGCACCGCGAGCGCAGGCGAGTGGCGGCGCACGCCAGCGGGCTGACCGGCGTCCACACCGCGGTGGAGGCGGGCGTGGACTCGATCGAGCACGGGAACTACATCGCCGACGCCGACCTGAAGACGATGGCGGCGAAGGGGACCTGGTACGTGCCGACGCCGTGGTTGAGCGAGTACCGGATGCAGGAGTTTCCGGAGCAGACGGCGGCGATGAAGCGCAGTGACGCCATCTACGAAGACACATTCAAACGCGCGCGAGCGGCGGGGGTGAAGATCGCGTACGGAACGGATGCGGGAGCATTCGAGTGGACGATCACGCCGGCGATGCAGTTGCCAACCATGGTGCGGTATGGGATGACGCCGATGCAGGCGATCCAGTCGGCGACCAGCGTTGCGGCGGAACTGTTTGGGTGGCAGGACTCGGTCGGGGCGATCGAGCCGGGGAAGTTCGCGGACATCGTGGCGGTGGCGGGAGATCCGATCGCGGATATCGGGGTACTGAAGAAGATGAGTTTTGTGATGAAGGATGGGGTGGTGGTGAAGAGGTAGGTCGTAGGCGGTAGGTCGTAGGTCGGCTGGTGCACACGAAGGGCACGAAGGCATCACGAAGGGATTCACCACAGAGGACACAGAGGTACACAGAGGAAAGCAATGAAGAGGCAAATGGCGGTTTTCGCGTTCGTCTTTGTGATCGCAGTCTTCGCCTTTGGGCAGGGAGAGGCGGCGGGGATGCCGGCGGGAAGGCCGAAGGACCAGCGGCGGCCGATGGCGAGCCCCTCGGGGGCGGTCTCAGCGCAAGAGCAATCTTCAACCGACCCGAACCAGGTAGTGGTGTTGCGGTGCGGAGCGTTGCTCGATGTCGCGAGCGGCGTGATGCGGCGCGATATTCAAGTCGTCGTGCAAGGCAACAAAATCCAGGCGGTCGGGGCAGCGGCCGCGAACGCGCAGGGAACGAACACGGTGGACCTGTCGAATGCAACGTGTCTTCCCGGTCTGATTGATACGCATACGCATTTGCTGTTGCAGGGGGACATCACGGCCGAGGATTACGACCAGCAATTGTTGAAAGAGAGCACGGCGTATCGGGCGATCCGGGCGGTGGTGGCGGCGCGGAAGGCGCTGAATTACGGGTTTACGACGCTGCGCGATGTGGAGACCGAGGGCGCGGGGTATTCCGACGTCGATCTGAAGACGGCGATCAACCGGGGAATCGTCCCGGGGCCGCGGCTGCAGGTGGCGACGCGGGCGCTGGATGTGACGGGCGCGTATCCGCTGCAAGGGTACAACTGGCAGATCGATGTCCCGCACGGGGTGCAGTTCTGCGACAGCGCCGAGGAGTGCCGCAAGGCGGTGCGCGAGCAGACGGGGCACGGCGCGGACTGGATCAAGGTGTACAGCGACCGTTCGTATTATGTCGAAGGCGGCGTGCTGAAGGATGTGCCAACGTTCACCATGGACGAATTGAAGGCGATCGTGGACGAAACGCACCGGGAGAGAAAGAAGATCGCGTCGCACGCAATAGCGCTGTACGGCGTGCACAACTCGGTCGAGGCGGGAGTGGATTCAATCGAGCACGGCGACTACATCGCGCCGGAAGACTTACAGATGATGAGGGCGAAGGGCATCTGGTTTGTGCCGACGCTGTTTGTGGGCGAGTACGTCGCGCAAGGCCGGGCGCAGGCGGGCGCGCCGGTGTGGGTGAAGATGGTGGAGATCGCCGGCGACACCTTCAAGCGCGCAATGCAGGCGGGAGTGAAGATCGCGTTTGGGACCGATGCGGGCGGTTTCGACTGGAACATCAATCCGGCGAAGGAATTTGCGGTGCGGGTGAAGCTGGGGCAGTCGCCGGCGGCGGCGATCCGGTCGGCGACGCTGGATGCGGCAACGCTGATGGGGATGGAGAGGCAGGTCGGGTCGATTGAGGCGGGGAAGCTGGCCGATATCGTGGCGGTGCCGGGGGACCCCCTCTCCGATATCAGTGTTTTGGAAAAGGTGAGTTTTGTGATGAAGGATGGGGTGGTGGTGAGAAGTAATAAGTAATGAGTATTAAGTAATAAGGAGAATTTCACCACCAAGGTCACGAAGGAACACAAAGGAAGACCATTCACCGCAGAGGACACGGGGGAACGCAGAGGAAGACAAGCCGCGCAGAACCTCCGCTCACGAAATTTCGTATTGAGAGTCTATGGTTGGAGCGAACAAGTCGCGGCGGGCGAAGTGTGCCCCACGGATGCGACAAGCGGGGAACCGGCTGGTATAGTTAGCGGTTCTGTAAAGGCAAGGGAAGCCGCCAGATGGCGAATCGCGCGGCAAGTCAGCAATTAGCAGTTAAGAAAGGCCCCGGCTGGGGGCAGCCGGGCTACAAGGATTCTGCAAACAAGCATCCAGCAATTAAGAAATCAGGGAGGAATTTTCATGAACGGAATGCACCGTTTGGGGCGGTTGCTGGTGGCGGGGCTGTTGGCCATCAGCCTGTGTGTGCCGATGTTCGGGCAGACAGCGACGAAGGCAAAGCCGGCATCGAGCGCGCAGAAAATGCCGACGATCCAGTATGAGAAGTACAAGCTGAAGAACGGGCTCGAGGTGATCCTGAGTGAAGACCACCGGCTGCCGATGGTGGCGGTGGACTTGTGGTACCACGTGGGACCGGCGAACGAGAAGCCGGGGCGCACGGGCTTCGCGCACCTGTTCGAGCACATGATGTTCCAGGGGTCGAAGCACGCGGGCGACAAGCCGTTCCAGTTGCTGGAAGGATCGGGCGCGACGCAAATCAATGGGACCACCGACTTTGATCGCACGAATTATTTCGAGACCATGCCGGCGAACCAACTGGAGCTGGCGCTGTGGCTGGAGTCGGACCGCATGGGCTGGCTGCTGGACAAGCTGGACGAGAAGAAGCTGGGGAACCAGAGGGACGTGGTGCGCAACGAGCGGCGTCAGGGCGAGAACAGCCCCTACGACGTGGTCGAGGAAGCGATGTGGCACCAACTGTTTCCGAAGGGACATCCTTATTACGGAAGCGTGATCGGCTCGCACGCGGACATCGAGGCGGCGGAACTGGCTGACGTGCGCGATTTCTCCAAGACGTACTACGCGCCGAACAATTCGACGGTCGCGATCGTGGGGGACTATGACCCGAAGACGATCAAGGCGCTGGTGGAGAAATATTTCGGTCCAATCCCGGCGGGACCGGCACCGGACAAGATCACGGCGACGCAGCCGGTGATCACGGCAGAAAAGAAGATCACGGTGACGGACAAGATCACGTTGCCGCGGTTGTACATGGCGTGGCAGACGGCGGCGATCTTCAAGCCGGGCGACGCCGAGGCGGACCTGCTGGCGTCGGCGCTGGGTGCAGGGCGGTCGGGGCGCCTGTACAAGAAGCTGGTGTACGAGAAGCAGATCGCGCAGAGCGTGAGCGTGAACCAACAGTCGCTGGTGCTGGGGTCGGTGTTCCAGATTGAGGCGACGGCGAAGCCGAACGTGAAGCTGGAAGACCTGCAGGCGGCGATCGAGGAAGAGCTGGCGAATATCCAGAAGACCGGTCCGACCCAGGAAGAGCTGGAGCGGGCGCGAAACACGATCGTGACGCAGCGCATCTCCGGCATGCAGCGGCTGGGCGGATTCGGCGGCGTCGCCGACATGCTCAATTCCTACAATCATTACACCGGCGACCCGGGATTCATGCCGAAGGACCTGGCGCGGTACACGAACGCGACGGCGGCAAGCGTGCAGAAGTTCGCGCAGACGCTGACGGCGAGCTCGCGGGTGGTGACCTACGGCGTGCCGGGCGACAAGCACCTGGAAGACGTCCCGCAGCGGAAGGTGGACCCGAACCTGGCGTCGCAGGCAATGCCGGGCGGTCCGGGCAACGACGAGTGGCGCGCGAATCCGCCGAAGCCCGGCACGATGAAGGTGCCGAACCTGCCGTCGCCGAAGCAGTTCACGCTGGCGAACGGGTTGACCGTGCTGCTGGTGGAAGACCACAAGCTGCCGGTCATGACGGCGCAGTTGGCGTTGCGCCGGGGCGCCGACGCGAATCCGGCAGACAAGCCGGGGCTGGCGTCGTTCACGGCGGCGATGTTGATGGAAGGCACGCAGCAGCGCGGCAGCGAACTGAAGCTGGCGGACGACATCGCCAAGACCGGCGGCTCGGTGAACGCGGGCTCCAGTTATGACGCGTCCACGGTGACGGCCTCGGGATTGACGTGGCGCGCCGACCAGATGTTCGACCTGCTGTCGGATGTAGCGACGCACCCGGTGTTCCCGCAGGAGGAAGTGGACCGTCTGCGGCAGCGGCGCCTGACCGCGCTGATGCAGCAGAAGGACGAACCGAACACGCTAGCGACAAAGGTGTTCTATCACGAGTTGTACGGGGACAAGAGCCCGTACGGATTCATCGATACGGGTACCGAGGCGGCAACGAAAGCGACCACGCGCGATGACATGATGACCTTCTACAAGGCGGGTTTCGGGCCCAAGAACGCGGCGCTGTCGGTGGCGGGGGACTTCACGTCGGCGCAACTGAAGGCGCTGGCGGAGAAGTACTTCGGCGGATGGACGGGCGAAGCGACCAGGCAGGCGCCACTGAAGATTGACAGCATGGCGTCGCGGAGGATCGTGATCGTCGACAAGCCGGGAGCGAACCAGAGCGCGCTGCGCATCGGGCAGGTCGGCCTGGCGAGGAACAATCCGGACTTCGTGGCGGTGCAGGTGATGAACTTCATCCTGGGCGGGCTGTTCTCGTCGCGCATCAATTTGAACCTGCGCGAAGTGCACGGCTACACCTATGGGGCGTTCACAAACTTCCAGTTCCGACGCGCCCAGGGACCGTTCATGGTGGGATCGATGGTGAAGACGGATGCGACCGCGCCGTCGGTGACCGAAGTGTTCAAAGAGCTGGACAAGATGCGGGCATCGCAACCGACGCCAGAAGAAGTCAACATGGCGAAGGAGAGCTACATCCGCGGCTTGACGACGATCTTTGAGACCACGCAGCAGACCGCGGGAACGATGGCGAGCCTGTTTGTCTATGACCTGCCGCTGACCTACTACGCGAAGCTGCCGAAGACGATCGAAACGGTGGACGCGGCGAAGGTGCAGCAGGTGGCGGAGAAGTACCTGGCGCCGGACACGATGGTCATCGTGGTGGCGGGCGACCGATCGAAGATCGAAAACGAGCTGAAGACGCTCAACATCGGTCCGACACAGTCGCAGGATGCCGAAGGGAAACCGATGTTGGGGAAGCCTGCGGAGCCGGGAAACAAGTAACAAGTAACGAGTAACGAGAGGGCCGGTGGCGATAGGCTGCCGGCCCTTTTCTGGCTCGGGCTGGGGTGCGTGAGCACCAGTTATAGATAGGGGCAGTTACCGTGCTTCCGCGATACTGCTGACCGTTAACGTCGTGCCGATTACGTCGCCGCTCACCTTTACCTTCCTGCCGGCGAATTGATCGAGCTGTTTGGCATCACCTTTCAGTATGAAGACCTTCCCGCCGACCAGGAGGGCGTAGTTACTGCCCGCCTTCACGCAGGCACGAACGCACTCGCTGTCCGGTTTGCCCGGCATCATGGTGTGTTTCTTGTTGCACATGCTGTCAGTCACAACCCCGGTCAACGTCTGCGGCGCTGCCGCGGCCATGCTGGACATCAATACCAGCAAAGTAAAGAGAAGAACGAATTCGTGTGCGATTTTGCGAAATGTCATGATGACTACATCCTTCCGAGAGAATTAGTTGTTGGGCGCCACTGCCGAGGCATATAGCAACCGAGCTTTAGCCGACCTGCCGGAGTTCACTGCGGGTAGAACCCGTTCCGGATTGCTGCCGAGTACGGTCATGGCATTCAGAACGGCAGGAACGTAATTGCGCGTCTCCAGTGGAAGCGCACGCTGAATGGTGGAAAAATCCCTTCTTCCGGTGCGAGCCGCTGCCCGTTCGACTGCCTGTTCTCCAGCGTTGTAGGCGGCGAACGCCAACTGCCAATCGCCGAACTGCTGGTACAGGTCGCTCAAATAGCGGGCCGCCGCGCGCGTGGATTTCACAAGTTCGATCCGTTCATCACGCTCGGCGGTAACCGCCAGACCGTAGCGCCGGGCGGTGTCCGGCATGAATTGCCAGGCGCCGCGTGCCCCCTTGGGGGAGAGAGCCGTGAGTAGGCCGCCGCTTTCGACCAGAACGATCGCGCTTAGCTCCGCGGGCACGCCTTCCTGCCGGAGAATGGGTTCGATGGTAGGCCGCAGTTGCTGAACGCGTTGGATAGCGGCGCGCAGGCGGACGATAGGGTCTTTCATTGCGTTCGAGGCGGGACCGGCGGAATCAGCGACCGATTCTGGAGCTTTCATCCATGGCTGATCCGCTACGGCTGCCGCTAGCGTTTTGTCCGCAGCGTCATTGAGGCTCTCGTGCCACCCAGAGAACACGTCCTGCGATTGAGCAGCTTGAGGGGCAGCCTGGAGGCCCTGCGCCCACGCCATTCCGGACAAAAAGATGGCAATGATCAATATCCGCGCCGCCAGTACGAGGCGCTCATGGACGCTAGGCATGCACCACCTCTTGCGCCGGCTCCGGCGCGAGCTGCATCGGCTTGTTCTCCTTCAGCCCCGGTTTCACTTCGAAGTTCCACTTCCAGATGGCGAAGATTGGGGGATAGATCACCAGCTCCATCAGGAATGAGGTCAGAATACCGCCGATCATGGGGGCGGCGATGCGCTTCATCACGTCGCCGCCGGCACCGGTCGACCACATGATGGGCAGCAGGCCGAAAAGCATGCAGGAAACGGTCATCACCTTTGGGCGAAGACGTTTGACCGCACCGACAACGATGGCCTCGCGCAAATCGTCCCAATTGCGCATGAGGCCTTTGCCGATCGCATCGTGGTACGCAAGATCCAGGTACAGCAGCATGAAAACCGCTGTCTCGGCATCCACGCCGAGCAGGGCGATCAGGCCCACCCAGACGGCAATGCTCATGTTGTAGTTCAGCAGGTACAAAAACCAGATGGCGCCAATCGCCGAGAAAGGAACAGCCAGCAGAATAATTCCCGTCTTCACCGCCGAACCGGTATTGAAGTAGAGGAGCAGGAAAACGATGAAGAGCGTGACCGGCAACACGATTTTCAGCCGCTCCTTCACGCGCTGCATCGATTCGTATTGCCCGCTCCAAACGAGTTGATAGCCAGCCGGAACGCTGACCTTCTGACGGACAGCGTTTTTCGCGTCGGTAACGTAGCTCCCGATGTCACGACCGCTCACGTCCACATACACGTAACCGCTCAACCGGCCGTTCTCGTCGCGGATCATGCCGGGGCCGGTCTTGAGTGCGATATCAGCGATCTGCCCGAGCGGAACCTGCGCTCCCGAGGGTGTGTTGACCAGCACCCGCTGCAGCGCATCAAGATCGGAGCGGTAATCGCGAAGGTAGCGGACGTTCACGCTATAGCGCTCCCGCCCTTCCACCGTCGTCGTGACCGCTTCGCCGCCGATTGCCGACATCAGTACTTCGTTGGCATCATCAATGGTCAGCCCGTAGCGCGCGAGCTGATCACGCTTGAGGTCGAAATCCAGGAAATAGCCACCGGTCGTGCGTTCCGCAAACACGCTGGTCGTGCCGGGGACCTCCTTCAGCGCCATCTCGACCTGCTCGCCAATCTTTTCGATTTCAGCCAGGTCGGAACCCAGGACCTTGATGCCGAGCGGTGTCCGCACTCCCGTGGTCAGCATGTCGATGCGGGCCTTGATAGGCATGGTCCAGGCGTTGGCGACACCCGGAATCGTGAGCGCTTCGTTCATCCCACCCGCACCATAGATCAATTCCTGCGTCGTCTTATGGTCGGGCCAGAACCGGCGCAGGATGTTCTGTGCCCAATCGGGCGCCCACTTCGAGTAGAAGCGGCCGCGTTTGGGCCACTGCATGTGCGGCTTGAGCACGACAACGGTTTCCATCATCGAGTAGGGAGCCGGGTCGGTCGCAGTTTCAGCGCGGCCGGCTTTGCCGAATACACTGTCAACTTCGGGGAAACTCTTGATGATCTTGTCTTCCACCTGGAGCAAATTTGCAGCTTCGGTTACCGACATTCCGGGCAGCGTCGTCGGCATGTAGAGCAACGTGCCTTCGTCGAGCGGCGGCATGAATTCGGAGCCGAGCTTGAAGAACACCGGGACCGTTGCCACCATTGCGATCACCGCCACGGCGATGGTTTTCCACCGGTGTTCCAGCACGAATTCGACCACCGGGTGGTAGAGCTTCATCAACGGACGGCTGATCGGGTGGGTGTCCTCGCTGTGAATCTTTCCGACGAGCAGGCCATTGACGATCTTCGCCACCCACTTCGGTCGGAAATTGAAATCGTCCATGCGGGTAAACAGCAGCCGCATGGCCGGGTCCAGCGTGATTGCCAGCACGGCGGCGATTATCATCGCGAAGTTCTTCGTGTAGGCCAGCGGCTTGAACAGGCGGCCTTCCTGCGCTTCGAGTGTGAACACCGGCAAGAATGCGACCGCGATGACGAGCAGCGCGAAGAAGCTCGGCCCGCCGACCTCCTTTACCGCCGAGATGACGACCCGGTGATAATCGCCGGGACGTCCCTCCGCGTTCCAGTGTTCCAGTTTCTTGTGCGTCTGCTCGACGACGACCACTGCCGCATCCACCATCGCGCCGATGGCCACGGCGAAACCGCCCAGCGACATGATGTTGGCCGTCATCCCCGACATCTGGATGGGAATGAACGCCAGGATTATGGCGACGGGAATGGTGATGATCGGAATGATGGCGCTCGGGAAATGCCATAGGAAAATGAGGATCACCAGGCTGACGATGATCAGCTCTTCCACCAGCGTCTGTTTCAGATTATCCACCGACCGATCGATCAGATCGGAGCGGTCGTACGTGGTCACAATCTTCAGCCCTTTGGGCAACGTCGGTTCAATCTCGGCGATCTTTGCCTTGATACTCTCGATAACTTTTTCGGCGTTTTCGCCGAAGCGCATAATGACCACGCCGCCGACAACTTCGCCTCTGCCATTGAGTTCCGATACGCCGCGGCGAATGTCCGGTCCGAAGGTCACGGTGGCCACATCGCGCACCAGCACCGGCGTGCCGGTTTGCTGGTTCACCAGCAGCGGAATGCTCGCGATGTCGTCGAGCGATTTGATGTAGCCTCGCCCGCGCACCATGTATTCCCGGCCCGTCTGCTCCACCAGCCGCGCGCCTACGTCGTTGTTCGATTTCTTTACCGCATCCACCACCATGGTGATCGGGATCTTGTAAGCCAGCAGCTTGTTAGGATCGACGTTGACCTGGTACTGGCGCACGAAGCCGCCGATGGGCGCGACTTCGGCAACGCCGGGCACCGCCTGCAGCGCGTACCGCAAATACCAATCCTGGTAGGTGCGCATCTGCTCCAGCGAGTGCGCACCGGTATCGTCGACCAGCGCGTACTGGTATACCCATCCGACGGCAGTAGCGTCCTTAGCCAGTTCTACGTTGACGCCCTTGGGCAGGTTCGGCGTAACCGAATTCAGATACTCCAGCGTGCGGGAACGAGCCCAATAGATATCAGTGCCTTCCTCGAAGATGATGTAGATGTAGGAATAGCCGAAGTCGCTGAACGCCCGGATATCTTTCACTTTCGGCATGCCGAGCAGCGCCGAGGTGATCGGGTAACTGACCTGGTCTTCCATGATGTCCGGGCTGCGGTCCCACCTCGCGTACACGATCACCTGCGTGTCCGACAGGTCGGGGATGGCATCCAGCTTCGTGTTCTTCATCGAATGCCAGCCGGCCAGGACGCCGACTCCGACGAACAGGAACACGAGGAACTTGTGCTTCGCGCAACCTTCAATAATGCGGTCAATCATTACTTTGCCTCCCCGGCGTTGACGCCGGCGAGCATTCCTTCCATGTTCAGAACCGCTCCACCGTTTGCGGCAGCGAATGCATTTGCTTCCTCGCGAGAGGCGAAAGCGAAGGTCCCCGGCGAGCAGCGGTCGAACGCGGTTTTCTCGCTCTGCTTCATCTCATTCATCCGGGTCATGTCGTGCACGCAAGCGACAATGCGGCTGCCGTCCACGTACCAGGCGCGGCCAGGGTCGAGCTTGCGGCCGGTGCTGAAGTCCGTCACTTCGATCAGGCGTACCGGCTTGTGTTCCTGAAGGCCTTCGGTAACGGCACAATGGGCGCAGCACACGTGGTGGCGATTCCCGCCGATTTCAGCAATCACCCCAGCCTGAGGATTGATGTGTCGCGCGCAGATGCCGCAGACCTCTTCTGAGCGCCGGTAAACGCTCCACTCCCCGGTGATCAACAATCCTCCGACGACGGCCAGCAGCACCACCGCCGCGATCGAGACTTTGCGTGCCATCATTCCTCCGTTCGGGGCCCCCGCGACGCGCCGCTTTTGCGCGTCGTGGGGCGGTTAGTGCTGCATCGAGCCTGCTGCACTCTTCATCCGGCTCTCGGAATCGATCAGGAAATTGCCTGAGGTGACGACCGTTTCGCCCGCCTTCAGGCCCGACAGAACCATGACCATGCCACCCACCTTCGCGCCCGCCGTGATCTTGCGCGGCTCAAAGGAGCCGCCCTCATGCGCCACGAACACGGTTTGTTCCTTCCCGGAATCAAGCACCGCTTCCTGTGGCACTACGATCTGGTTGCCGTAGTCGATCTTCAGTTTCACGTCGGCGAACATTTGCGGCTTCAACTGGAAGTCCGCATTCGGAAATTCCATGCGCACCTTGATCGTGCGCGTGGCCGGATCGACCGTCGGGTAGATAAAAGACACGCGACCTCGCCAAGTCTTGCCGGGGTAATAGCTGAGCTGCACTTCGGCCTGCTGGCCGAGCTTCACGAACGGGACTTCGTACTCAAAAATGTCCGCGTTCACCCAAATGGTGGAATAGTCGGATACCGTGTACAGCTCCGTCTCCGGCGTCACCGAGGTCTGTGGGAACGCTTTGCGGTCGGTCACGAAGCCGCTGATCGGCGAATAGAACGTGAGCGTGCGGCTGATTTCGCCCGATTCATCGAGCTTACTGATCTGCTCATCGCTAATGTCCCACAGCTTCAAGCGCTCACGGGTCGAGCGCAGCAGCGACTGCGAGCCTTGCGCCACCTCGGCAAACGGCGAATTGCCGAGCGTCTTCTCGCCGCGCTTGGCGATCAGGTATTCCTCTTGCGTGGAGACCAGGTCGGGGCTGTAGATCGTAAACAGCGGCTGGCCTTTCTTCACCAGTTGACCGACGGAGTCGACGAACACCTTCTCGATGAAGCCGCTGATCTTGACGTGAACGTGCGCGATCTTCGTCTCATCGGCGGTGACTTGTCCGTTCGTCTGCACGTCGCGCACCAGCGTTTCGCGCTTCACCTCGGCGGTACGGACGCCGATCAACTGCTGTTTATCGGCCGAGATCATCACCGAGCCGGGAACCATGCTGGCGGCCTGCTCTTCGGCGTATTTCGGCACCAGGGCCATGCCGTCCGGAGCCTTTCCGGGCTTGTCATAGTGGTGCTGCGGGTTCATGGCGTCGTACCAGTAGAGGACCTTGCGTTCGCCCTTGGCCGCCGTGGCCGCGCTGCTGTTCTGAGCAGGCGGTGTCGCTTGTTCCGCGTACATCGGCACCAGGGCCATGCCATCCGGGGCCTTGCCCGGCTTGTCGTAGTGGCGCTGCGGTTTCATCGCGTCGTACCAGTAAAGGACCTTCCGCTCGCCGCTTGCGGCCTGCTGCTGGACGTGGTCGTGCTGAAACGCGGCGATCACCTTTCCCCCGTAAAGCAACGCAAGGACAACAGCGGCCACCGCTGCCAGTGCAAGAATGCGTAAGAAATTGTTTCGTGTTTGAGCCATTTGCGTGTTCCTTATTTCCTGTCGGGCCCTTGCGGCGCGCTCGTCAAATCGGCGCCCGTCAGCGCTTCCATGCGCGCCAGCGCCGTCTGGTAATTCGCCAGTTCGCGGTAGTAATCCGTTTCGTAGTTCAGGACGGTCGTGAAGTTTCCAATCACCGTCAGAAAGTCCACATTGCCGACCTGGTAGGCGGACATGGAAGATTCCAGTGCCAGCGAAGACTGCGGCACCACGCCCTGCGCGAACAGCTTCAGGAGGTTGTCGGAAGCTTTGGCCGCCAGGTAGTTCTGCTTCAGGTCGAAATAAAGTTCGTTCTGCCGGTTGTCGCGGGCGCTGGATGCGCTCAGCTCTTCTTCCTTCGCCTGATGGACTTCCTCACGCTGTTTGGTCTTGTAGAAGATCGGAATGTTCACTGTGAACGTCATCCCGTGCATGTCGGGCATCATCGGACGTTGCTGGTACATGTAGCCGACGCTCAAATCGGGCAGGGAGTCCTTCTGCGCCAGGTTGATGGCCAGTTGGTTGCGCTCGACCATCTTCTGCATGCGCTGGTACTCGGGATCGTTTTGCCGGGCCAGTTTGTACAGGTCGTCGAGCGAATAGTTCAACGGTGACGGATTCGCAATGTCGGCGGCCGGCGGCAACGGCGCGTCGGCATCACTTGCCATCAGGGCATTCATCCGGGCCTGTGCGGTTGCCCGTTGCTGCTCCAGAACCGTCAACTTTTGCAGCAGCATTGAGATTTCCACCTGCGAGCGCAGCACGTCTGCCTGCATGCCTTTGCCAACGCGGTAGCGCGCCTCGGCGATCTGCGACAGCTTTGTCAACAGGTCGCGATCCTGCTGCGTGGTCCGGATCGCCTTGTCGTAATACCAGTAGTCGTAATAGGCCGCTTTCAGCTCGGCTACGACGCGGCGGCGGACCGCCTCTACGTCCCACTGGCTCGCGTCTGCTTCCTTGCCGGCAATTTCGCGGCGCAGGCCTCGTTTGCCGAACAGCGGCAGCATCTGCGACGCGCTGACGCCGCGATAACTGGAAGGATCGCCCGTTTGCACGCTGAAGGGCTGAATGTTGCCCGCCCACGCGACCGAGAGTGTTGGATCGGGCAGACTTCCTGCTTGTGGAACCTTGGCGCGTTGAGCTGCAACCGTGTGGGCGGCGCTCTGAATAGCAGGATTCTTCGCCAGTGCGGTGCGGACGACTTCTTCCAGCGTCAGCACGCCGGTACGATTCGCCTGCTGTTGCTCAGCGGGCGAGCGGTCATCCGCAGCCAGTAGCGAACTGCCAAGAAATAGAAGTACGGTAAGTAAGCGAACGTACGACACGGTATTCCTCCAAGCGCAAAGATACGCGCAGGTACACGAATGTACCCACAGTCATCGAGGAAAAACCGGGATCAGATTCTTAGGACGGAGCTAAAGCGCGGAGGGGAGGGCGCGAGATTGTCGGGCGCCGAACTGATGAACATGCCCGTGGGCAACAACTCTGTGGAGTGATGAGAGGCGCCGGCCGTTGCCAACGAAAGGTCGGAGGACGCCGGGCCCAGCGGCTGCTGCGCCTGCGGCGCGCTGACCACACAGCATTGTGGAGACTGGACCGGAACGCGGAAGGCTTCGCGCTGTCCGCAGCAATCGTGCGGGGCGGATTGCGGCGCGGCGAACAGGATCGCCGTCGGCGCCACCAACATCAGGACGCCGACGAGAACCAATACGCTCGATTGGAAGCGCGACCGCATAGTTTGATTATACGCATTTTGGCACCCTGATATGTGACGTGGGTCACAACCTGCATGGTCGGAGTGATGCCCTGCGTGAACCTGGCAAAGCAGAAAGCCCGGGCGGGCCGGGCTTTCTGTTTCCCAACACAATAAAAGCGGATTGCTGGCTCGCCAAAACCGGGCGGACTCGGAATGACAATCCTTGGTAGTTAGCGCGTGGCTTGTTTGAGGCGCGCGTTGATCTCGTCCCAGTTAACCGTGTTCCACCAGGCCTTGAGGTAATCGGGGCGGCGGTTCTGGTACTTGAGATAGTAGGCGTGCTCCCAGACGTCGTTGCCCATGATCGGGAAGGCGTTCTCCATGAGAGGGCTGTCCTGGTTGGCACTGCTGATCAGTTCGAACTTGCCGTCCTTGGCAATGAGCCAGGTCCAGCCGCTGCCGAAGCGTTTGACGCCGTTGTCGTTGAATTTTTCCTTGAAGGCGTCGAAGCCGCCCAACTTGTCGGCGATGACCTTGGCGATGTCGCCGGTGGGGTTGCCGCCGCCATTGGCCTTCATGATCTTCCAGAACATGGAGTGGTTGGCGTGACCGCCGCCGTTGTTGCGGACCGCGGTGCGGATATCGTCGGGAATGGCGCCGATGTCCTTGAGCAGCTCTTCGGCCGACTTGCTCTTGAGCTCGGGATGCTTGTCGAGGGCGGCGTTGAGGTTGGTGACGTAAGCCGCGTGATGTTTGTCGTGGTGGATCTGCATGGTCTGCGCGTCGATATGCGGCTCGAGCGCGCCGAAGTCATAGGGAAGGGGCGGAAGTTCTGCCATCGTTTTCCTCCAACACGGTTCAGATGCGAGTTCTCAGCCAAGGATGCGAAAAGTAATAAGTAATAAGTACCAGCGCGCCTCATGCTGAGTGGCTCATTACTTATTACTCCGTAAGTCGTCGTCATCTCCGTGCAGTTTGGCCGGGATGACGGTGTGTTTCGGTTTGGGGTAGGGAATGTTGCCCTTGGCGTCGCGCCAGAGGATGCGGTTGAGGACCTCGGTGTCGGCGGCATCGGGCTTGCTGAAGTCGAGCTTGGCGGATGCGGCGGCGCCGGGGGCCTTGGGCGGGTTCATCTCGTAAATCATGCCGTTATTGCGGTTGGTGTAGATGGCCTTAAAGGGCGCCTGGGTGCCGGGGCCGGAGAAGAGCGGAGCCAAGATGGCGGCGCGCGCGTCGTTGTTGTTCATTGGGGGAAGGCCGAGCAGGACTTCGGCAGTGTGGATCATGTTGACAGTGGTATAGAAGTGGTGGTCGACAAAGATCTTTGCATCCTTCGGCGCGTACTTACTGATGACAAGTGCCCCGGAGCGGTGGGCGTCCACGTGATCGGCGCCGTTCTGCGCATCGTCTTCGAGGACGAGGATGGCGGTGTCGTCCCAGTAGGGAGAATTGGAAATTGCTTCGACGATGCGGCCCAGGGCGAGGTCGTTATCGGCGACGGAGGCACGCGGGCGCGGACCCTGAGCGGTGGTGCCGTTCGTGTGATCGTCGGAGAGCGACATGGTCATCAGGTTGGGCATGGTGTCGCGGCCGGACTGGCGGACCTTGACCCACTGCCGGAAGTCTTCGAGGAAAATGTCGGCGCGGAACTGGTCGGGGTATAAGAGGTTGAACCAGGGATAGCGCGGATTAAAGTTGCCGCGCAGTTCCGTCTTGGTGGCGCGGTTGACGGCGGGGACAGGGACGTCCCACGGCCAGGGGCTGGGACCGCCGCGCGGATCGCCGAGGAAATCGGGCAGAGGATCGCCTTTTTTGTAGAACTTGCGCTGGCAGGTGGCGGCTTTGGACTCGGCAGGGCCTTCCATGGGTGAATTGGCGGCGATGGCGGTGCACCAAGTGGTGGGCGCGAACTCGCCGTAGTTGCGGTGGGTGAGGCGCTCGCGCGCGGCATTGGCCCAAAGGTATCCGCCGCCGGGCTCGTTGATGTCGGGAATGCCCTGCTCCAGCGGGGTTTCGCCCATGACCTGTCCTTCGAAGTCGTAGGGACGCTCTTTTCCGCGATAAGAAATCTGGATGGTGTGCTCGGTGAAGTCGCTGGCGATGGCGGCGTTGGACCAGACGTGTCCGTCCCCGGAGACTTCGCCGGAGTCGTAAAAGTTGTCGAGCAGGCCGAACTGGGCGGCGAGGGCGTGGGCGTTGGGGGTGACGTCGGCGCCGTACATGACGAGCGATTTGTCGTTATCGCCGGCGGGCATGTCGCCAAAGATCTGATCGTAGGTGCGGTTCTCGCGAATGATGTAGAGAACGTGCTTAATCGGCTTGCGGCCCAACTTGAAGGGAAGGGATTCGGCGCGGCCGTTCATCAGGTTGCTGTCGAGCGCTTCCTTGGTAAGAGCGGGAAGCTGTTGGATGGTTTCGGGGATCTTCAGCTTGGCGACGGACCCGTGAAGGAGCGATTCGATGTAGGCGTGCCCACGCTTTTCCGAGTTATCCACGAAGGCGCTGTTGGGGCCGGTGCCCTGGGCTTTGCCGGAGACGATGAAGAGATCGTTACCGTGGAGGGCGAGGGCGGTCGGGTACCACTCGGTGGGAATGTGGCCGGCGCTTTGGGTGGAGGCAGTGGTCGCGCGCGTGTTGAGCACGGCGACCGTGTCGTTGTTGGCGTTGGCGACGAAGAGATGATCGCCGTCGGCACTGAGCGCGAGGGCGAGCGGCGTAGAACCGACGTTGCCCTGGCCGGGAAGGCGAGTCGAGAGATATCGATCGACGCTGCCGGTGGCGGCAGTCACGGCCGCAACTTCGTCTCTATTGGCGAGCGCGATGTAAACGCGTTGCTCGTCCGGGCTGAGAAGGATGGCCGATGGATGGGAGCCGGAATCGGTGGGCGACTTCGGGAGGTGAAGCGAGATTCTGCGCACGACGGTGCCGCTCTTCAGGTCGAGCTCGGCGACTTGGGATGCGTTCCAGAGGGAAACCCACGCGCG
>Ga0097691_1001103_pt1 | contig 20814 bp, 28 predicted proteins | sample NGESurdeep072012_8_FD_72858 | JGI IMG/M metagenome (GOLD analysis project Ga0097691, IMG submission 72858) | Arctic peat soil microbial communities from Barrow, Alaska - NGEE Surface sample 210-1 deep-072012 | ecosystem: Environmental > Terrestrial > Soil > Wetlands > Peat ... | reverse complement strand
GCGAGTCGCGGTACTGCATCACACCAGCGTAGTCGGCTCAGATGGATAGCCCTGAGCTCTGTAATGCTCTCTAAAGTGCACACGACTGGCAACTGTTTGCAGCCCCTTCCTTCCTGTGAGTCGGGTCGGACCTGGCAGGTCGCCTCGGCGGAGGTCGAGCAACGTCCCCGTCCTCAGGGCGGGGGAGCCGACCATACGGCGTCTTGGTGATCGGCAGCGGACCCGGTGGCACGATCCGGTCAGCTCTCAACGAGGTTGCCTCTCATGGACCGTCAACGCCGCCACACTCGGTCTCTAGCCACCGGCGACTTCCCCTGGGAGTCCTCGCCGGCCCTGTTGGAACTGCCCAAGCACGGAAAGGCCGCGCCCGACCAGCGGCAGAAGCTGGTGTTGGTCGATGATGCTGAGATCGCATACTCATACAGCTTCGAAGGCCGCCAGCCGCACGCTTGGCATCGGCCGATGAGGGACACAAGTCGGTTCGATGATGACGTCCCGGCCTGTACCGCGACGAGGGCGTCCTGCATGAGATCGGCCTACGGAGACGGTCCTGCCTCCTCGAACGGCCACCTGGGGGGTGACCCGTTCTCGAAGGGGGATCCTCCTGCGGACCGTCAAACGGCTAGCCACACCAGTTGTGGCCGGGAGCTCGCGGTACATCTCGCGGGCGATGGCCCTCTTGAGGCATCGCATGATGGCCTTCTCGGCCCCGCGCGGTTCTGGGCCGGGAACGAGGTGGTGGGGCGGCTCCATTGGCGGTCGAGCGGAGGGGGGTTACTCGACCCAGAAGGCGTCGAGAGCCCTCTGATCGGAGTAGTGGCCCCGGACGTTGTGGATGACGCCGTCGCTGACACGGATCAGCTGGCATCCAGTGACGTCGAGCGTGCGTTCGCCGCGGAACGCGGTCGCCCGCTGGACGGCCACGACATAGGTGTGGCCAACGGCGACGTCGAGCAACTCGGCGCGGAAGGTACCTCCGGACAGCGGCCCCAGCTTCGCCAGGAAGTCGTCGCGGATCTGAGCCCACCCGCAGTGGTCGCCAGCGATCGGACTCTTACCGGGAAGGTGCCACAGCGCGTCCGGGGCGAAACAACGCTCGGCCGCCATGAAGTCGACATCTGCCACCGCCTGGTAAAAGCGCCGCACAACGTCCTCAGCTGCATCACCCATGCGCATCATGATGACAGACGGCCTTGCCCGCGACTCGATCCTCCACCGAAACGTGAGGCCGATCTTTCCTGCTTGCGGCCGAACGGCAGACATCAACGCGGCAGCCGCGGCGCGGCTCGCGGTAACTCAGCCGGACAGGGCCTTGGCCAACGCGGTGAATCCGGCGACCGGATCGTCTCCGGCAGAGGTGAGCAGCTGGACAGCGACGTGGTCAGCGCCGGCCTTCAGATGCTCGGTGATGCTGGCAGCAACCGTGCCGGCATCACCGTGATCGACCAGTGCGTCAATCAGGCGGTCGCTTCCGCCGTCGACCAAATCGGCGTCGGTGTAACCCAGCGAGCGCAGGTTGCTCGTGTAGTCGACCAGACCCAGGTACGGCTTCGCGACAACCGGGCGCCCGATCGCGCGGGCGCAGACCGGGTCGGTATCCAGGACCACCTTCTGCTCGGGGGCCAAGAGAACCCCAGAACCCAGAATCTGCCGGGCCTTGCGCGTGTGGTCACGTACGGGTGAGCGCCGGCGGCACGTTCGGCCGAAAGCTTCAGCATCTTGGGCCCAAGGGCGGCCAACACTCGACGCCCGATCGGGTACCGTCGGGCGTTCTGTTGCTTCGTCGACACGGCAGACAAGTAGCGTTGGCCGCAGGGCACTGGAGGTCCATGTGGCTGATGCTTCAAGGCGTTGACGTCCACGGAGACGGAGCACACTATAGGGGTCGACTCACGCCGCATCTCGGCGGGGAAGCACCGCGGTGTGGACGAGCCGCGGTGGGGCGATATGGCCAGCGCCGGAGGGAGAAATATGACTGCGTCGTGGAGAACATCAACGACAGATGGCGTGAGCGCCGACGCGAACTCAGCGGGCCTGGATCTGTTCGGCATGCTTGCTGCGGTCGGGGGCCGGCGACCGCAGAGTGCTCCCCACCTCGCCCGTGACGTGGCTCAGCGGTATCTCCGGTGAGCTTCGAGATTGTGCCGGGTGACCCGTCCTCGCCGTACGTCATCCACGTGCCCCACTCGTCCACCAGTATTCCAGACGACGTCCGCGCACATCTCTTGCTCGATGATGACGCACTTGCCGAGGAACTGCGCCTCATTACCGACGCGCGCACCGAGGAACTGGCCATCCTTGCTGCCAAACAGGCTGCGACCCGGCCGTGGTTGTTCGTGAACCGCCTCTCGCGACTGGTCGTGGACCCCGAGCGCCTCCCCGACGAACATGAGGAGATGCACGATGTCGGCATGGGTGCCGTATACACCCGCACCTCTGGCGGGCTGATACTTCGGGACACTGACGAACGGGCTACTCACGCACTCCTCACACGCTTCTTCGCGCCCTACGCGGAGGCGCTCGCGGACCTCGTCGATGAACGTCTCTCCGCCACCAACCGTGCCATTCTGGTCGACCTTCACTCGTACCCGTTGCGGGCGCTGCCCTACGAGCGTCACCAGGAAGCAAGGCGTCCCCCGGTGTGCGTTGGTGTCGACGTCGATCACACGCCCGTGGCTCTTCTGGAGCGGGTATCGCGTGCCTGTTCCGTCATAGGTCAGGTCGTCGTGAACGAGCCTTTCGCCGGCAGCTATGTACCGCTACGACATTTCGGCCGTCACAACCGAGTCACCTCGGTGATGGTGGAGCTGCGACGGGATATGTACCTGCGCAACGATGGGAGCTTGGACCCTGCGGGGGCTCGCCGGGTCAGCGCGGCCCTGGTGGCCATTCTTGGGGCGTGAGCGGCGCGGGGCAGTCTTGGTGACGTCAATGGCATGGTTCAGTGATGATGGTCAGCGGCCAGTCGACATGTCATCGCGCCCCGGTGGAGATCGAGGGCTCCGATGAGCGAGGGTATGTCCCTCTCACGCGGGCGGTATCCCCGGTGGTGGCCTCCGGAAACACTATGCACGGTGAGCGCGGGACCGGCGCATCCCCGTGATGGTGTTGCGGGCGGCGCCGACAGGGACTTCATGACTGTCAAGGCAGGCGCCGCCAGCCGATCCCGTTGCGAACTCCTGGCGGCCGCCACCTGGCAGCGGAACAACGGTGAGGATGCGGCGTGACGACCGCGCAGAATGTGGCCAGAAGCGGACGTTGCCGACTTCACGATTGGGCTGGCCACGATGCTCGGCTCGCTGTAGTGGCGTGCCTCAGATGAGGCTTCCGGGGTCAGTAGGGACATCGATCGCGTTCTCCTGCAGGGCTTCCAGCGGTACCACGTCAACGGCCCTCTCGTGCGTAGCGGCCAGCACCACCGGTGCTGCCGCACCGTCCAGGTAGGCCTGCATCCAGCGGCTGGCGACGACACACCAGCGGTCTCCCGGCTGCAGGCCGGGGAAGTTGTACTCAGGGCGCGGTGTCGAAAGGTCGTTGCCCACCCGCTGCTGATGAGCGAGGAAGTCAGCGGTGACGACCGCGCATACGGTGTGGCTGCCCAAGTCCTGCGGCCCGCTGTCGCAGCAGCCGTCACGATAGAACCCGGTCATCGGGTCCGTGCCACACTCCTCCAGCGGGCCGCCCACGACATTGCGCGCTGACTGCTCCGGAAGACTCATGACTCCATCATGTCGGGTTGGTGGACCTACTTGGTCGTCTGGGTCGGCGACACGTCAACACCGGGCGAGGCTCCGCGAGCTCGTCATCACCGAGGGCGGTTCGTGGTGGTCAATCGACGTTGACTGTTGGCTCGGCGGCATCCGGTCTTGAGGATTGCTGACCTCGTCCTGAGCAACCCTTGAACGATCACAGCATGCCCATGGGCAAGTCTCCCGCCGGCTGAAGTACACATATGGGCCGTGCACACAGACCTCGGCCTGGCCTGCGGCTTCCCAAAGGCCGCCGTCGGGAGCCGTCTGCTCGGGCTTGCCGATTTCCGCTGCGGTGGCCGCGCGCCGCACACCATGAGATCGTCACCCACCTGAAGATGTGGGTCCGGGTAAGCCTCCCACTGCTGTCGTTGCCCGTCCGGACCGGTGGCAGGACACAATCAGCAGCATGGATCTTCAGGACACGTTGGAGCAGGTCAGGGCAGAGATCGCGTCGTCCATCGGTGAGGGTTCGGTGGCTGACTACATCCCAAGCCTGGCGTCGGTTGACCCGCAGCAGTTCGGGATGGCTGTCGCTTCGAACGACGGCGAGGTCCACGTGGTCGGGGACTGCGATGTCTCATTCTCTGTCCAGAGCATCTCCAAAGTCTTCAGCCTCGCTCTGGTGGTGGCGAACGACGGCGACCAGATCTGGCGACGAGTGTCGCGCGAGCCGTCGGGCAACCCCTTCAACTCGCTGCTCCAGCTGGACCAGGAGCACGGCAAACCACGCAACCCGTTCATCAACGCGGGTGCACTCGTTGTGACCGATCGGCTACACAGTCTTACTGGTGACGCCACTGCCTCCGTGCGGGCACTGGTACGCCGCGAGAGCGGTAACCCATACATCGACGGGGACAGCCATGTCGCACGATCGGAAAGTCAGCAGGGCCACCGCAATGCGGCGCTGGCTCACCTGCTCGCCAGCTACGGCAACCTCGAGTGTCCGGTGGAGGCTGTGCTGGAGCAGTACTTCTGGCAGTGTTCCCTATCGATGAGCTGTCGAGAGCTGGCTTTGGCCGGGAGCTTCCTATCCCGCAACGGGATACGGGCCGACGGCACCCGGTTGCTCTCCGGCAGCCATGCCAAGCGCATCAACGCGATCATGCTGACCTGCGGTACGTATGACGCGGCGGGTGAATTCGCATATCGAGTGGGGTTGCCAGGAAAGAGTGGAGTGGGTGGCGGCATTCTGGCTGTCATCCCGGATCGGTGCACGATCTGTGTGTGGAGTCCAGCGCTGGGCCCGTCAGGGAACTCGACGGCCGGACTCGCTGCCCTCGATGCGTTCACGACCCGGACCGGATGGTCGATCTTCTAACCGTCCACCGCCGAGAGCAACTGACTGACGCGCCGGCGCCGATGTCCCGACCACTGTCCGCTGACACTGCGGCGGTCATCGCCCACCAACTGGGATCGACGCCCCAGCAGCACACCAAGCACCGGGCGAAGCCCTCCGCCGGCTCGACGTGTCGCGAACGTCGTCAGTGTCTCGCCGTGGTCTCGATGCAGGCGCGGGTGCCGGCCAGTTGAGTCGTTCCACAGCGGACGGTCGCTGGCCGATGTGCACTGGGAGTCGAGTCCCTGTCGACCTCAGTGCCAGCCCCGACTGCGTCGCGGCAATTGAGAACGTTGGATGGTGTGGCGGACCTGACCGTCCCGCTTCGAACCTCTTGGTTCGGCGTCGCATCTGAGTGCCGAGGTGTCGGCATGGACAAAGACCGGTCGGTGGCTAAGGAGGCTGTGATGGTCAATTCGTCCGGTGGTGAGCAGCCGGCGTCCGGTGGTGAGCAGCCGGCGTCCGGTGGTGAGCGGTTGGCTCTGGACAGTGGTGCCTCGGATTCGCGTTGGGTCGGGCAGTGACCACTGCGTCATGCCGGGCGGGAATCCGGGGGCCGCGCGGCCCTTCTCAATGGGACCCGCTAGTGGGACGGTGAGCACGTGGACACGGCCGTCACCGTCAGGGGGCTGCGGAAACGCTACGGCGCGACCGTGGCGGTAGCGGACGTCTCGTTTGACGTAGCCGGGGGTGAGATCTTCGGTCTGCTCGGGCCGAACGGCTCCGGCAAGACGACGACGGTGGAGTGCCTTCAAGGCTTGCGGCGCCCGGACGAGGGCACGCTGAGTGTGTTCGGCTTCGATCCGCGCGCCGAGCCCGCCCAGGTGCGGCGGGTCGTCGGCAGCCAGTTGCAGGACTCAGCTCTTCCGGAGCGACTCAGGGTCTGGGAGGCGCTCCGGTTGTTCTCCATGATCAGTCCTGGGGGACCACCGTGGGTGGGTGAAGAAATCTGAGAGGAGACGACCGCATCCCTCTGATGGGGTTCCGCGACGACCCACGAGCGAAAGGGACCGCATACGACGATTGCCATGTCTTGTCTCCCGTCCGCGCCGGGTGCCGTACGAACATTCGCAGACCGTGGCCGGACGTGCGGGCATCCAACGGGGGGACATTCTCGCTGGCCTGGGGTCGAGCAGGTCGGCCCCAGGCTGCCGACGTGCTGAGTCAGCCGGGCGGGATGGACGAACTGCAGGCCTTTTTGAGCTTGCTGGCGGCCTCGACAGGTACCTGCTGGCCGGAATCGGCGATCTGGCGCAGCGGTGTCATGATCTCGACGGGTACCCCCTCGCTCTCGGCGCTGGAGACCAGTCCCGAGAGCACCTTTTTGTCCTGAGCGCTGACTTGTCCGTCGGTGACACGCTGGCAGATCTGCCGGCGCAGCTCGTCCCTGGCCGCACCTTGCACTTTGGACTGGGCCTGCGAGGCGGCGGCACTCGCGGCGGAGGACGCGGTGTTTTGCATCTGGCTGCAGGCGCCCAGCGAGAGTGGAAGGGCAGCGGCGAGGGCGATGGCGGCGAAGCGGGGGTTCATCGTTCGATCGTCCCACACAGTTGTGCGACGGAACTAACAGGCTGAACATGCTGGGCCCATGGACCCGCCATCCTCCTTGCGACGATCAGTTCCAGTCGAGGGGGCTCCCCTGTATCCCCTGCTTAGAGCGCGCGCGGATAGGCCGGTCAGGGGTCGGGCTGGGTCGGGTCGTCTCTGACCTGCTGGAGCGCGAGGGTCGCGAGTTCCGTGGTGAGTTCGCGGCGGCGTTCGAGTGCCGCGGACCCGACACGCCGAATGGTTCTGCTTGTCATCCCACACCTCCAGGCTTGAAGTAGCCATGCTCCAAGTAGAAATACTTCGGGTTCTGTTTCACGGTCCAGATGACGGCGTCAGACGCTGACGTCGCGGCGCAGGAAACTGAGTGTGCCGACGGCCAACGCGAGCGCGGCGTAGGCGAGCGCGGTGATCAGCGCGCGCGGGTAGGACGTGATGGTGTTGCCGCCAGCGGCGACGGCGTCGAAGACCAGGCCCGGCAACCAGTTGCCGGCTCCGCTCCAGCTGAGCTGGATGAGGTGTTCGAGCGGGGCCAGCCAGGCCAGTCCGATCCCCAGCGCGAGCGGCGTGGAACGTGTGAGGACTCCCAAAGTCATGCCGAGGGCACCGAAGAGACTCGCGACGAGCACCGCGTTGGCGTAGTCGCCGGCGATGTGGCCCAGCCCGGCGGCGCTGAACCAGCTGGCGGTCGGGATCCCGCGGGTATGGGCAAGAACGATTGCCGCCGCGGCCGAAAGCAGCTCGGCGGCGAGAAGCACGGCAGCGACGCAGGCCAGCAAGGCCAGTAGTTTGCCGGCCAATAGCCGGGCACGGCGGGGTTGCTTGAGTAGCAGCACTCGGATCGTGCCAGCGCCGTACTCGCTTGTCATGCTGGTGGTGAACAGTACGAAAACGAGCAGGCCGATGAAGCCGGCGGCGATCGTGAAGCCTCGGGTCAGGCCGCCGGACTGGCCGAGTTGGCCGACGGTGCTGGTGAGGCTGTCGCCACCGACGAAGGAGGTCGCCGCGGCCGTGGTGGCGGTGGCGTAGGTCAAGACGGTGGCGAGCGGGGCGAATCCGAGCATCGCCCCGGCGGCTCCGTAGATGATCACCGGTCGGCGCAACTTGAGCAGTTCGTCGTGCATCGATCGGATCATCGGGCACCTTCTGTGGTCGGCTCTGCGGTCAGGGCGAGGTAGCGGTTCTCGAGGCTGGCGCGCGTGACGGAAAGCTCGACAAGGGTGACTTGTTCGGCCATTGCGGCTCGGTTGATCTCGCCGAGCAGGTGGGTGAGCCCACCTGGGGTGTCGAGGGCGGGCGCATCGGCCAAGGCCACGTGCAGACGGCCAGTGCCGACGGTGGCGGCCAGGCCGCGGCGGGCGACCAGCGCCTGCAGCCGGGGCAGGTCGGCGGGGTTCTCGCAGGCCAGGGTCAGCTCGTCATGGCCCGCAAGCAGCCGTGCTGTGGGTCCCTGGAACACCCGACGTCCGTGCTCGATCACGACCAGCCAATCGCACACCTGCTGAACTTCGGCGAGCAAGTGTGAGGAGACCAGTACGGTCGGGCCGTTCTCGGCAAGAGAGCGGAAGACTGCGCATGTCCCGAATGCCGGCCGGGTCCAAGCCGTTGGTCGGCTCGTCGAGGATGAGCAGCCTCGGGTCGCCGAGCAACGCGCCGGCGATACCGAGGCGCTGCTTCATGCCCAGGGAGTAGGTCCGGTACCGATCTCCGCCGCGGTCGGCGAGGCCGACCCGTTCCAGCACCACCGGGACTCGGGTCATGTTGTGTCCGCCGAGGGCGGCCTGTACGGCGAGATTACGTTCGCCGGACAGTTCGCGGTAGAACGCGGGGCTCTCGATCAGCGCACCGACGCGCGGCAGGTAACCGGCCGGCGTATCAAGCGGCCGGCCGAAGACCTGTCCGCTACCGCCACTTGGTCGGACCAGGCCAAGCAGCATCCGCAACGTGGTCGTCTTGCCGGCCCCGTTCGGGCCGATGAATCCCGCCACAACACCGGCCGGTATCTGCATGTCCAAAGCATCAACGACCGTGCGAGAGCCATACCGCTTGGTCAGCCCTCGGGTCTCCACGACCGGACCGACCGCGTTGGCTCCGACGTCGACCCTCTTGGCCTGCTTCTGGTCTGGGTCAGCTGGTTCGGACGCGGCCGGATTGTTCACCGCGTCGATAGGTGACGCCATGGCGATCTCTACTCTCTTGGTCGGGTGGTGTCGTCGATACCAGCCGGATTCATGGCCAGGCGGTATCGGCCCAGACGGTCTGTTCCAGAGCTGTCGCGTTCGAACACCGAAACGTTCACTGCGGACTTCGGCAGACCCTGCCCAAGGCACAGCCCGCCAATTCCCCTGCCGACGATCATCACGCCGAAGTCGGATGGTGGTGCCACGTCAATCGCCCCTCATAGCGGTTGGATCGGTGGCCGAAAAACGATCAGCTGCGATCATCAACTGAGAAAGATGCGTCAGCGACACGCCAGCGCGACTTGGGCTCAGCAGGGCACCTTTGACTACGGCGATGATGAGTTCGACTCCCGCTACAGGGTCCACACCAGCTGCCCAGGCTCCGGATTCATGTCCACTGCGAAGCAGACTTATCAGGAGGCGGCGCGCGGCGTGGAAGCGATCTACCGGGGCAGCGGTTGGCGGTTGACGTCAACTTCCAGGGCAGGGGCCTGGGCGCGGTGCCCACGTCTTGTGCGATGGAGCGCATCCGAGGCGCCGGGGCCGTCTTGGCAGTCGTTGGCACAGGTGGAGACCGCATCCAGCCCGTGCTGTGGTCGAGCAACTCTGGGCCGCCCGTTTCACAGGCTGGTGCCCGATAGGGCGAAGAAGACCAGGTCCATCGCCGCGATGAGGATCGTGGCCCGGAAGAACCGCCGCGACGAGGGGTCGCGGTAGGCGCTGGCCACGGCCGTGCTCGCCACCGCCAGAGCTGACAAGAAGCCCGCCCAGCGCATCCAGTTGGGCTGGCCGCCTGGACCGAAAAGGATCACCGCCGACGCGGCCAAGAGGATCCCCGTGCCGGCAAGTGCGGTGATCTTTGCGCCGAGCCGGTGCGGCAGTCCCCGGATCCCGGTCGCGGCGTCTTCGCCCAGGTCCGGAAGCACGTTGGCCAGATGAGCGGCCACGCCCAGCAAGGCGCCGGCAGTCAGTGCCCAGGCCGCCGGCCATCGTGGCTGCGACGCCGAGAGCGTTGCGGCCGCGGGGAGCATCCCGAAGGCGATCGCGTAGGGCAACCAGGACAGCGCGGTCGCCTTCAGGCCCAGGTTGTAGAGCCACCCGCACAGCACGATGACCAGTGCGGCGCCGCCGCCGGGCCAGCCCAGTGCTCCCGACAGCGTAAGGGTCAGGATGAGTGCGGCTACGGCGGCGATACCGGCGACGCGGGGTGCCATCGCCCCTGCCGCGACTGGTTTGTCGGTCCGCTCGACGGCCCGGTCTCGCTCCGCGTCGATGTAGTCGTTGGACCAGCCGATGGACAGCTGGCCGGCAAAGACCGCCGCCGTCACCAGGACCCCGCGGTCGACGGGGAGACCGGCCAGCGCAGCCAGCCCGGCAGTCAGTGCCGTGACGGCCAGCGAGGGGATCGGATGGCATGACAGAGCCAGCGCTCGCATCAGCGTGGTGGAGGACATGACGCGATGCTAGAGCGGCCGGGTGCCGCGTGCCGCGTGCCGCGTGCCGCGTGCCGCGTGAGTGGTTCGCGCTCCAATGCGCTGGATCTGCTGTGTCACTTAGGGTTGATTGCATGACCACGTTGGCTGGCGTCCACTCCGTTCTCCCGCCGCACCGCTACACACAGGCGGAGCTGACCTCGGTCTTCACCGAGGTGTGTCTCGGGCCGGACGGGAACCGGGCTCTGCTGGGGCGGCTCCATGCCAATGCAAAGGTCAGCAGCCGGCACCTCGTCCTGCCGCTGGAGCAGTACGCCACGCTCTCGGGCTTCAGAGAGTCCAACGACCTGTTCATCGCCCATGCGGTCCAGCTGGGGGCTGAGGCGCTGACCGGCGCCTTGCAGCGCGCCGGCATCGGTGCCGACGAGGTCGACGTGGTCATCTCCGCCACCGTCACCGGCGTCGCAGTTCCCTCGATCGAGGCCCGCATCGCCCAGCTTGTGGGGCTGCGGCCCGACGTGAAACGGGTGCCGCTCTTCGGGCTGGGCTGCGCGGCCGGCGCGGCAGGGGTCGCCCGCCTGCATGACTACCTGATCGGTCACCCGAATGAGGTAGGGGCGTTGGTGTCGGTCGAGCTGTGCTCACTGACGGTGCAGCGAGACGACCGCTCGGTGGCCAACCTGGTGGCCAGCGGTCTGTTCGGCGACGGCGCGGCAGCTGTGGTGGCAGTGGGCTCAGACCGGCCGGAACCGGGTCCCCGCGTCGTAGATTCCCGCAGCCACCTCTACCCGGACAGCGAGCGCACCATGGGTTGGGACGTCGGCAGCGGCGGGCTGAAGATCGTGCTCGACGCGGAGGTGCCCGCAATCGTGAAGAAGTACCTCGGCGACGACATCCGATCGTTCCTGGCAACACATTCGCTGCAGGTCGATGGCGTCGGCGCCTGGGTGTCCCATCCCGGCGGCCCGAAGGTGATTGAGGCAATCGAGGCCGAGCTGGGCCTGGCAGGCGACCCGCTGGAGCTCACCTGGCGCTCCCTGGACCAGATCGGCAACCTCTCGTCATCCTCGGTGCTGCACGTGCTGCGCGACACCCTGGACAAGCGGTCCCTACTGCCGGGGACACCGGGGATGCTGATGGCGATGGGCCCCGGCTTTTGCTCCGAGCTGGTCCTGCTCCAGTGGTGAGCAGCTGATGGCGTTCTACGTCGCGCTGATCGTCGGGCTCGCCGCGGAACGGCTGGCCGAGCTCGTCGTCTCCAGGCGCAACCTGGCCTGGGCCCGGTCCCGCGGTGGGCGCGAGCACGGCTTCGGTCACTACCCGTTCATGGTTGCCCTGCACATCGGGCTGCTTTTCGCCTGCCTGGTCGAGGCGGCGCATCGGTCGTTCTTCCCGGCGCTGGGCTGGCCGATGCTCGCCGTGGTGGTCTTGGCCCAAATCCTGCGCTGGTGGTGTGTTGCCGCCCTCGGCCCCCGGTGGAACACCCGGATCATCGTGATTCCCGGGCTGCCCCTGGTGGGCGTCGGGCCATACCGCTGGATGCGTCATCCGAACTACGTCGCAGTGGTGGCGGAGGGGATGGCTCTGCCGCTCGTGCACACCGCGTGGATCACCGCGGTCGTCTTCACCGTGGTCAACGCCGGTCTGCTGCTGGTGCGGATCTCGTCCGAGAATGCGGCGTTGGCCCAAGCGCTGGCGGAGACTGCACCGCTGCCCGCGGCGCCGCCATCCCCGCCTTCACAGGCCGTGGCACAGTGATCGACGCCGACCTCATCGTCGCCGGAGCCGGACCGGCCGGGCTAGCCACTGCCCTCTACGCAGCCCGGGCCGGGCTTCGTACGGTGGTGCTCGAAGCTCGTCCCGGCCCCATTGACAAAGCCTGCGGCGAGGGCCTGATGCCCGGAGCCGTCCGGGGTCTGCACGAGCTCGGGGTCCACCCGCGGGGGCAGGCAATCCGCGGCATCCGCTACTCCGACGGCCGTCAGGTAGTCGATGCCGCCTTCCGACACGGTCCCGGCCTGGGGGTACGACGCACGACCCTGCAGGAGGCGCTACTGGACGCCGCCAGGGTCGCCGGGGTGCAGATGGTGGGATCGCGCGCGGTGGAGGTGAGCCGAGATGCCGCCGGGGTGAGCGTTGACGGCCGACGGGGGCGCTACCTGGCCGTGGCCGACGGTTTGCACTCCCCGATCCGCCGCCAGCTGGGCCTGGAGCGAGCCGCGTCAGCCACCCCGCCACGTTGGGGGCTTCGTCAGCACTTCGCCGTGGCCCCGTGGGCCGACCTGGTCGAGGTGCACTGGGGGCCGCGATCGGAGGTCTATGTGACGCCGGTCGGTCCTGAGCTGGTCGGTGTCGCCGTCCTGTCGGGCGAACAGGTGCCGTTCACTGAGCAGCTGGCAGCCTTCCCCGCGTTACGCGACCGGCTGCCCGAGGGGGGTGCCACGTCCGTCCGGGGGGCCGGCCCTCTCCTGCAGCGGACGTCGGCCCGGGTGGCCGGACGGGTGCTGCTGGTCGGGGACGCCGCAGGCTACGTCGATGCCCTGACCGGCGAGGGTATCGCGGTCGCCCTGGCCTGTGCCCGTGCACTGGTGGACTGTGTCGCGGCCGACGACCCCGGCGCCTACGAACGGCGTTGGCTCGCGGCGTCCCGGCGCTACCGCACCCTCACCTCGTCGTTGCTCTGGGCCCGGCGCCAGCCGTTCCTGGCCTCGCGGATAGTCCCGCTGGCCGCCCGGCTGCCACGCGTGTTCGACGCAGCGGTGCAACAGTTGGCGCACTGAGATGACCGAAGCACTGAGATGACCGAACCTGAGGAATGCGTGGTGCTCTGCGCCCCGGATGGCTCCGCCGCGGGGACGGCACCGAAGTTGACGGTGCACCACCGCGAAACCCCGTTGCATCTTGCCTTCTCCTGTTACGTCTTCGACCCCGCCGGCCGGGTTCTGGTGACCCGCCGGGCCTACGGCAAACAGACCTTTCCGGGGGTTCGCACCAATAGCTGTTGCGGCCATCCAGCGCCCGGCGAGGGGATGCGCGTCGCCGTGCTACGCCGTTTGCGCCATGAGCTGGGGATTGTTCCCTCGGAGCTGGAACTGATCCTGCCCGCCTTCCGCTACCGGGCAACCGCCGCCGACGGGACCGTGGAGAACGAGTTGTGTCCCGTCTACCGGGCGGTGACCACCTCCGACGTCCCGGTGACCGTGCACCCATCCGAGGTGTGTGAAGCCTGGTGGGTGCCATGGGCCGAGTTCGCCGCGCAGGTCGATGGACCGGACCCGCTGTCCTCGTGGGGCGCCCAGCAGGTTGAGCAGCTGAGCGCACTGGGCCCCGATCCGTTCGCCTGGCCGAGCGGCGAGCTGGCGTTGCTCCCGGCAGCGGCCACACCGTGACTCGCCACAGCTGAACCGCCGCGGGCCGTTATCCGCCGACGGCGCGGCCGGCCACGGGGAACTCCGGATGACGAGGTTGAGCGCGCTGTCGCCGTTGCAGGTCCAGGACGTGGGAGGCGGGCCGCCAGCACCGTCTTGTCTGGTTTCGAATCGATCGTGACTTGGCCGTGGTGTCTATCCACGATGATGCGGCGCGAGACGTCGAGCCCGAGCCCCATGCCTTTCCCGACGTCCTTGGTCCTGCAGAAAGGCTCGAACGCGCGGGCCCGGACGTCCGCAGCGATCCCGGGCCCGGGATCGCCGATCTCGATGACTACTGCCTCGGAGTCGGCACGGGTCCAGGCACCTCGATGTTGTCAGCGGCCCGAATGCGCGCGACGAGGTGTAGCCTCGGGCCGTTTGCTCCGGTGGCGCCACACGACGGTTCCAAGGCCGGCGGCCGTCACAAGCACCGACAGCGCGGTGTTGATGCGCGTGCCGATACCGCCGGGGTCGAACGGGCCCGGGCGGATGGCGGTCGGGGCGATGGCAAGGATCGGGAAAGCCACCGCGAGCGTGTCCACCTCGGCGTCGCTCTTGCCGCGGACGTCGCCGAGGGTGAGCCTGCCGACCACGCCCATGGACTCGATGAGAGCCCGGAAGGCGGCCCGTCGCTCGGCAGGCTCGGTGATCTCTTGGGCCCGTCCGGCGATCAGGGCCCCCGGCAGCAGCACCTCGACCTCAGGATCGGCCATGGCGTTGAGGAACCAGTGTGCGCTGCGTCCGTAGCCGGCAACCACGACAACTCGACCGTCAAAAACCGTGTAGCCCAGCGGTGCCTCCCGGATCAGACCGCTCTTGCGCCCGGTTGTTCGCAACAGCAGGATCGAGCCGGCGACCGGTGTGGTGAGCAGCGGCCCACCCCCGGCGCGGATCAGCGGAGCGGCCACCCAGCGGTTGAGCAACAGGAACCCTTTGCGCAGCGGGGTGAGCAGGGCCGTCATGGCAGGGCCATAGGGCAGGGGAACGCTCACCTGACGACTCTAGGGCGACCATCGGCCGATCTGCGCGATGGCGCTATGAGTTGTTGCCGGCCGGCAGTGAGATCCGGAACTCTGTGCCCTTGTTGTTGCTGATCAACGTCAGCGAACCGCCGTGTGCCTTCACCACGGCGTACGCGATGGCCAGGCCCAGACCTGTGCTGCCACTGGCGCGGGAACGCGAGTCGTCGGCGCGCACAAAGCGCTCGAAGACGGTGGCCTGCAGCTCTGCCGGGATACCGGGACCGTCGTCGTTGACTGACAACAGGACGTGGTGGTCCCGTTGCTGATCGGCGCTGAGCCTGACGACGACGGAGGTCCCGGGCGGGGTGTGGATGCGTGCGTTGGAGAGCAGGTTGCCCACCACCTGGTGCAGACGGTGCTCGTCACCACGCACGACGAGGGGCTCGTCAGGCAGGTCGAGCGACCATCGGTGGTCAGGGCCGGACACCCGCGCGTCGCTGGTGACTTCGATGGCCAGCCGGGACAGGTCGACGTCTTCCTGCTCCAGGGGGCGGCCGGCGTCCAGCCGGGCAAGCAGCAGCAGGTCGTCCACGAGCCGGCCCATCCGCTGGGCTTCGGACTCGACCCGGCCGAGGGCGTGACTCACCTCGTCGGGGACCGGCCCGTTGCTGCGTTGGGCCAGCTCGGCGTAGCTGCGTATGCCGGCCAGCGGTGTGCGCAGCTCGTGGCTCGCGTCGGCGACGAAGCGGCGCAGCCGGGCCTCGCTGCCTTCGCGCTGCTCCAGTGCCGTCTCCACGTGTCCGAGCATCTGGTTGAAGGCCGCGCTGAGCTGACCCACCTCGGTGCGCGGATACGGTTCGGGCACCCGGTGGGGCAGCTCCACGGCGCCGCTGCCCAGGGGCAGTGAGGTGACCTGCCGGGACGTCATGGTGACCCGGCGCAGTGGACGCAGCGAGAGCGTGACCCAGCCGGCCCCGGCGAGCCCGGTCAGCAGCAGTGCTGCGGCGAAGACGACGAGCTCGGTGGCCTGCAGCCGGTGCACGGTCGACTCGATGTCCTGCAACGGAAGACCGGTGATGTGGGTGTCTTCGTCCTTGCCCCGGGTGGCCTGCAGCCGATAGTCGCCGAGCGAGGACAGACGGGTGCTCGTCGGGACACCGTCCGGGGCCAGGCGTAGAAGCACCGAGCGGTCTGCAGGGGTCAGGGCAACGTTGGGGAGGCTGACCTCGCCGGCCGTGTCGCGGACGACGACGGCCTGGGTGATCGTTGCGTTGGTTGCGCGGGCGGCCAGCGTCCCCACCGCCTGCCCCTGGACGCCGGGGTCGCCACCGGGGGGTGCAGGCCCGGTGCCACCAGGGTGCTCAAGGCTGACGTCGAGGCGGCTGCCGGCTTCCTTGAGCTGCTGGTCCAGCCGGGTGACCAGGAAGTCGTGCAGGGTGATGCTCGTGGCAATCCCGATCCCCGCACAGGACACGACAAGCAGGACCAGGACGCCGGCGATGAGCCGGGTCCGCAGGGTTCGCCCGGCCAGCCAGCCGCGCACCCTCACGTCGAGGTCTTCAGGACGTACCCGACGCCGCGCACGGTATGGATGAGCGGTTCGTGCCCCACGTCGACCTTCTTGCGCAGGTAGCTGATGTAGAGCTCGACGACGTGGGCCTGGCCGCCGAAGTCGTAGTTCCAGACCATGTCGAGGATCTGCGCCTTGCTCAGTACCCGCCGCGGGTTGCGCATCAGGAAACGCAGCAGCTCGAACTCGGTGGCGGTCAGGTCGACCAGTGCACCGGCCCGGCGTACCTCGCGGGCTTCCTCGTCCATGGACAGGTCGGCGATGGCCAGCTGGGAGACCGCCCTGTTCTGGTTCATCCCGGCGCGGCGCAGCATGCCACGCAGGCGGGCCAGCACCTCCTCCAGGCTGAACGGCTTGGTCACGTAGTCGTCGCCGCCGGCCGTGATCCCGGCGATCCGGTCCTCCACCGAGTCGCGGGCGGTCAGGAACAGCACGGCCACCCGGGGGTTGTCCTCGCGCAGTCTGCGCATCACCTCCAGGCCGTCGAAGTCCGGCAACATCATGTCGAGCACGACCGCGTCGGGCCGGAACTCACGGCCGGTGCGCACGGCGCTGACTCCCGTACCTGCGCTTTGCACGTCCCAGCCCTCATGTCGCAGCACGCTTGAGAGAACCTCGGCGAGGTTGGGCTCGTCGTCCACGACCAGCACGCGTACCGGCGTACCGTCCGGGCGGGTCAGGTCGGCGGACGCGGTGGCGGTTCCGGCATCGGTCATCAGGGCGCTGCCACGAGCATGAGGGCAAGGACCGGGCAGTCGTTCACCGCGCGCCGGGCCAGCGGGCGCAGCGCCGTGGGGACCGGCTCGTCGGACAGCAGGGGGTATCCCCACTCGTCCAGGTCGATCTGCTCAGGGAGCAGCTCGGCGCATAGGCCGTGGCCGGAGCACAGGATCGGGTTGACGCGCAGTCGCTCGTGCATCGGTCAGCTCCAGTCGTTCTTGTGCTCCGGTGATCCTGCCGGGATGGGCAGGAACGGCTCGTAGGTGCTGGCGCTGCACCGTCCTGCCTCGTGCAACGCGACCTCTTCGGCGAAGACGGTCAACGCGCTGCGCAGGAAGCGCACGGTGCCGTCGGGGTGGTGGCAGGCGCCGCGCCGCTCGACCAGCTTGGACCAACGTGCCAGGTCGCCCCGGGCAGATGGGGCGGACCGGTGGTTGGCGAGCTGCGCGAGGCTGTCCGCGATCAGGGGCAGGCCGTTCAGACATGGCCCGCACTGCCCTGCCGACTCCAGGGCGAGGTATCGCACGACCCGGGCCGACTCGACGACTCCGCATCGGTCGGCCGGCAGGGCGGCCAGCACCCCGGCGCCGACGGCAGCACCGAGGGGGCGCAGGTCGGCGTTGCTGAGCGTGAGCCGTCTGGCTTGCTCGCCGCAGAGCCAGGCGCCGTGGTAGCCACCGACCAGGACCGCCTGCGCTGGGTGTTGCGCGAGTCTGAGCAGCTCGGCGATCGGGGTGCCGATCGGGGTCTCCGCGACCCCGCCGCTGCCGTCGGCCAGCCGCACTGTGGTGAGCATGCTGCCGGGCTCCGCCTCGGTGCCGATGCCGCGGAACCAGGCCGCGCCGTATCGCGAGATCAGTGCCAGCTGGGCGAGGGTCTCGACGTTCTGGACCAGGGTTGGTGCCCCATGGACTCCGCGTTCGAAGATCCGCGGGGGGGTGAGGCGGGGCAGGGCTGCGCCCCCTTCAACCCGGCTGGCCAGGGCCGACTCCTCACCGGCCAGGAAGCGGGGCGGGGCGCTGACCAGGTTGACCGCGATGCGATCGAGGCCGGCGATTGCCCGCTCGTGCAGCGCCGAGTCCAGGTGCGCTTCCAGCGCGGGTTCGCGGTGGACGTAAAGATGGACCTTACGGGCGCCGACCGCTTCGGCCGCGAGCTGGAGTCCGTCCAGGACCAGATGTGGGGAGGACCAGAGCAGCGTCTTGTCCTTGTCGCTGGCCGGTTCGCCCTCCGCGCCGTTGCCGACGACGACCCGTGGGCCCCGCTGATCGGCGACCGCGGTGAGCTTGCGGTGGGTTGGGAACGCCGCGCCGCCCCGTCCGGTCAGGCCGGCGGACTCGATGGTGTGGATGAGCATCTGGGGCCCGCCACGGTAGGGCGTCTGGCCGTGCACCTGCATGTGGGCCGCCAGATCCATCGGCCGACCGGTGGCGGACAGCAGCCGGGGCAACCCGGTGGGCACAGGTCTGACCGAGCTGGCGGTCGCGGTGTCTCGCGTGGCGTTCTCTCGTATGGCTGCGGTCATCGCAGGCTCCCTGCCTTGTCTGTCCGAACGTCGTCTGTCCGAACGTCGTCTGCCCGGACCTGGTCTGCCTGAAGGAACTGCTCGGGTACCCGAGCCGGGCGCGGAACCGCTGAGCGCGCGTCCACGACCCGGTAGCCGATGGCCGTGACCACCGCGAACACCGTGGCCATGGTGAGGGCGAGCAACCAGCCGGACCGAAGGTCCTTGTACGCACCCAGGCTGTGGACCACGATCACCGGGTAGGAGACATACGCGAGCCAGTGGATTGCCCGCCATACAGACGGCTTGAGCCGGTCGCGCAGCAGGCTGGTGACGATGAGCGCCGCAAACAGGTCGACTGCCACCGTGCCGAGCCCGATCCAGAAGCGTTCGTAACCAGAGGTGAACGGCACCACTGTCGAGAGCCACGGGATATGTGCGTATCCGTCAACGATCGCTGTGACGATGTGCGTGCCGAGGAAGACCACCGTGAGCAGTGACAGGTTGCGGTGCAGCCCGGTCACCGCAAACCGGGGCAGTCCCGGCAGGCGGCCCTGCCGGTTGACCAGAATGCCCAGGATCGCGACGATCGAGAACAAGATGAGGCTGATCACGCCGGTGGCGCGGCTGGCGAACCAGAATGCGGTTCCCGAGATCATGACGAGACCTCCGGCCAGCCAGCGAGCGTGGTCACTGCCCCGTTGACCGCGACCAGGCGAGCGGGCAACCCCAGCCTGGCCAGCCAACCGGTGGCGCTCTTGCCTCGGATGATCGCGGCAGTGCTCGCGATGTTGGCGTCCAGAGCTGAGCCCGCCGCCACTGAGACCGTGCGCCAGTCGCTGTCGGCAGGCCGCCCGGTCCGAGGGTCCAGGATGTGATGCAACAGGTCGCCGCCGCGGTGCCATCTGCGGGCGCTGGTGCTGGACGTGGCCAGCCCACCCTCGCGGATGGCAATGAGATCAGAGGGTCCTTGGGCGGGCGTGGATGGATCACCGGTGATGTCCTGGACCCGGATCGACCATCCACCGGGTGGCACCTCACCGGCAACGGCGATGTCGCCGCCGAGGCTGACCAGTACTCCGCAGTCGAGCACCCGGGCGATCCCCTCGGCTGACCGGTCGGCAGCCCAGGCCTTGGCAGTGGCCCCGAGGTCGAGCCGCACGCCGGCCGGCACCGTGAGCAGGTTGGCCGAGTCGTCGAGCTGGATTTGTCGCCACTGGGGGATGTGGCTCACGGTGACCCGAAGCGCCCCGCCCTGTGCCGGCACCGACGCGAAGTCGCGGTCATACCCGATCGTCTCCATCGCCCGGCCCACCGTCGGGTCGACGAGGCCGTCCGTGAGCTGCGCCCCTCGCAGTGCGGCGCGAACCGCGCCGGCCAGCAGCGCGCTGACCGTGGTCGGCTGGCCGGCTCTGACCTCGAGCCGCATCAGCTCGGAGTCCGAGCGGAACCGGCTGCAGGCCAGGTCGAGAGCGGCCAGGTCATCGGTGAGCATGGCGCGGGCGGATTCGAGCTGGGTGGGGTCGGTGACGACCAGCCGGATCGTGGTGCCGATGGCATTCCATTCGGCCCAGCGAAGATGCTCTGACATCGTCTGCCCCAAGGTCGAGTTGGCACTGGTCGAGGTGGTGCGGATCGAGGTGGTGCTCATCATGATGCTCCCGTGGTGGCGACGGGCGGGATGTTCGAGGTCGCCGGAGCCGGGGCCGCAGCCAGGGTCGAGCCTGAGTCATCTTCGTTGCTGCTGGTTGACACACTCGATGCCGCAGTCCCAGAGCTGGCGCTCGTGGCGGCGCTCGTGCTGGGCAGGGCGGCGGCGATGGCAACGGCGCCGATGGCGCTGGCCGCTCCGGCGCCCAGGGTGATGGCTGACACCCAGGCCAGCCCCTTGTCGCGGGCAGTGCGTCGGGCCGAACCCGAGGTGGGTGAGCCGCTCATGGTGCTCCTGTCCCGGGTTGGGCGGCGCGGGCTGGTGCGCTGTTCGTGGTCCATGCGTCCACGTTCCAACACTGGCCTGTGCGATCTTTGGGTGCTTCCTCTGAATTGCCTATGAGAGGCCGTCCCCTGGTTTTATCGCAGAGCGAGTAGCCGCGCAATCCAGAAGGGAGCCCCAGTTCCAGTGGCCATCCTCTCAGCCATGGACCTGCCAGCCCGGCAGCCGATGACCGCGCGTTTGGGCGGCGCACGCCCGGTCCTTTAGGTCCGGGATAGCCGCTTGAGGTGGAACCTCGCCTACGGACAGCAACGGTCAATGTCGGTGGGTGAAGCTACGTTGAGCGGGTGCTCGTTCGTTACCGTTACCGTGCTTACCCGACCCCTGGCCAGACCCAGTTGTTGGCCAGGGCGTTTGGTTGCGCCCGGGTGGTGTTCAACGATGCGCTGCTCGCTCGCCGCGACGCGTA
>Ga0097691_1001102_pt1 | contig 20821 bp, 25 predicted proteins | sample NGESurdeep072012_8_FD_72858 | JGI IMG/M metagenome (GOLD analysis project Ga0097691, IMG submission 72858) | Arctic peat soil microbial communities from Barrow, Alaska - NGEE Surface sample 210-1 deep-072012 | ecosystem: Environmental > Terrestrial > Soil > Wetlands > Peat ... | reverse complement strand
ATACGACCATAATTTTGCAGGTGTAGGAGCGGGCCATGCCCGCGAACCTCTTGGTCGCGGGCATGGCCCGCTCCTACAATTAGCGCTGCTTCTAATGCAAATTGGAATAAGCCACCAAAGAAGGGCACCCAAGTGGCTGGTTATGCTGGGTTGCGAAAAAAATTTCTTGCTTACATATAAAACATATGCGGCGCGGCAGAAATTTTTTCTGCGCCTTGCATTTGGGCGAACTCTGAATTTTTAGAGGTTCCCGGTAGGCATTAATCACTTCGGCGAGATTTGAGAAAAGGCAGGGAATGGGTCTTTGAATTACAATCACGCCCATATACCCAGCCGGAATGACTTCATGCAACAACTGACCATTACCCATCCCGACGATTGGCATCTGCATCTGCGCGACGGTGTGCTGATGCAGGCTGTCGTGCAAGACACCGCGCGGCAATTCGCGCGAGCCATCGTGATGCCCAATCTCAAACCGCCTGTCACGACCACCGAACAGGCGCAAGCCTACCGTGCGCGCATCATTGCCGCATTGCCAGCGGGTGCGAAGTTCGAGCCGCTGATGACGTTGTACCTGACCGACAACACCACTGTGCAGGAGATCCGGCGCGCCAAACAAAGCGGCATCGTGCATGCGGTCAAGCTGTACCCGGCGGGAGCGACCACCAACTCCGATGCGGGCGTGACCGACATCCGCAAGGCGTATCCGGCGCTGGAAGAGATGCAGCGTTGCGGTATGCCGCTGCTGGTGCATGGCGAGGCGACCGATCCCGATGTCGATGTGTTCGACCGCGAGGCGGTGTTCATAGCCCGCGTGATGATCCCGTTGTTGCGCGATCTGCCGCAACTGCGCGTGGTGTTCGAACACATCACCACAAATGATGCGGTGCAGTTCGTGACAAGCGCGCCTGATCACATCGCCGCGACCATCACCGTGCATCACCTGCTATACAACCGCAACGCGATGTTCAGCGGCGGCCTGCGCCCGCATTACTACTGCCTGCCGGTGTTGAAGCGCGAGGTGCATCGCGAAGCGCTGGGCAAGGCGGCCATCAGCGGCAACCCGAAATTCTTCCTCGGCACCGACAGCGCGCCGCACGCGCAACACACCAAGGAAACGGCTTGCGGCTGTGCCGGGATCTACACCGCACATGCCGCCATCGAGCTGTATGCCGAAGTGTTTGAGCAACTGAACGCACTGGACAAGCTGGAAGGCTTCGCCAGCTTTTACGGTGCGGATTATTATCATCTGCCGCGCAACACCGACAAGATCACGTTGCGCAAGGAAAGCTGGCGGGTTCCTGATATTCTGGCATTCGGCGAACACAAGCTGGTACCGTTGCGCGCCGGAGAAAATGTGGCGTGGAAGTTCAAGGGCTGATATGGGGGGGACAGAAGACCACAGCGAAGTATTCCGCGCCAAGGTGAATCTCGAGACTTCGCAAATCGCCTGGAAAGAATTGCAGCGCTATTTCGCCGGCGGTGTCGCGCTGGCCGTCGCTGCCGACCTGGACCTGGTCGAAGTAGCGCACCAGATGTCCCGGGACAACGCGGCGCAGATCAAGCAATGGATGGCGTCGGGCAAGTTCGGCAAGGTGTCCGATGCGCAGGCGCAGGATTGGTTTGCCTCTGACGCGCGGTTATGGGCAGTGGTGGTCAGCCCGTGGGTGCTGGTGCAGCCGGTTCGACAGCTTCAATAAAAAATAACCGATCGGGGGCGCTAATGTTATCTGCACACGGCTGGTTCTACTGGGCATTACTCTCCGCAGTTTTCGCCGCGATGACGGCCATCTTCGCCAAGATCGGGCTGGAAGGCGTGGATTCGGATTACGCCACGCTGATACGCACCTTTGTGATCTTGCTGGTGCTATCGGGCTTTGTTTTTTTTGCCGGAAAGTGGAGCGACCCCTTTGCGCTCAATCCAAAAACCTGGTTGTTCCTGTCGCTGTCCGGGCTGGCCACAGGCGCTTCCTGGGTTTGCTACTTTCGTGCACTGCAATCGGGCGAAGCCTCCAAAGTTGCGCCGGTGGACAAATTCAGCCTGGTGCTGGTCGCAATTTTTGCAGTCATCTTTCTGAATGAACGACCCAGCATACGCGAGTGGTTCGGGATTTTACTGGTTGGGGCAGGTGTGGTTATTTTAAGTTTCAGAAGATAGTTTAGAATTCTAGATAATCGAGCTGCGCTCCCGATAATCACGATGAGGAACTTCAGACGGCAGTAGTCAGTTTGTTTGTATCAATACAACCCATGTATAGTCAGGTGAGGAGTTCAAGGATGAAAAGGTTTTTTGCTGCGGTATCGCTGGTGTTGCTTGCCGCTTGCCAGAGCACACCCAAGCCGGAAGACGATGCTCGCTACGTGAGGCTGGCAAGGGTGGTGGACGAACATGAATTCACCGAGGTGGAGCGCAAGCAGGCGGAAGCAAATATGCCCAGCGACACCCACGCGGGTGTCGGCTTGAGCGTTGGAGTCGGCTCCGGCGGCAGCTTCGGCGGAGTGATGTTGGGCATGGGCAGCAGGATGGGCGACCGACGCGGTAGCCGCAATGAACCGCCGCAGGTCGCCAACGGCGCGAACCGTTTTACCGTGCAGCCGCTGAACAGCGACGAACGCATCGAGGTGATGAGCTATGGGAGCTATAAGGTAGGCGATTGCGTGAAGGTGCTGGTGGGCCATCCCACGGAATTTCCGCGTTTCTTTGAGCTGAAGCCGGGAGAGCGCTGTGAATAACCCCCGCCAGGCAGGGAGATTACTTGCGCTTCATCGCCGCTTCGATCTGCTGGCATAGCGTTTTCAGAATCTTGATGCGCGCGAAGTTCTTGTCGTTGGCTTCCACCAGCGTCCACGGCGAGATCTCGGTGCTGGTGCGGTCCACCATATTGCACACGGCGGTTTCGTAGGCGTTCCATCTCTTGCGGTTGCGCCAATCTTCCTCGGTGATCTTGAAGCGTTTGAAACCGGTCTTTTCGCGTTCCTTGAAGCGGCGCAATTGCTCATCCCTGGTGATGGCCAGCCAGAATTTCACCAGTACGGTGTTGTGCCTGACCAGCTGTTCCTCGAAGTCGTTGATCTCGCTGTAGGCGCGCATCCAGTCCGCTTCGGAGCAGAATTTTTCCACGCGTTCGACCAGTACCCGCCCGTATCATGAGCGGTCGAAGATCGTGACCCGTCCGGTGCGCGGAATGTGGCGCCAGAAGCGCCACAGATAGGGCTGGGCACGTTCCTCTTCGGTGGGTGCGGCAACCGGAATGATGCGGTAGTGGCGCGCGTCCAGCGCGCCGGTTATGCGGCGTATCGCGCCGCCCTTGCCGCCCGCATCCGAACCTTCGAACAGCGCGATGACAGACAGGTTGCGGAAGCGCTCGTCGCGCGTGAGCAAGTTAAGCTTGCCCTGATATTTTTCCAGTTCGGCGTCGAATTTCTTCTTGGCGATTTTTTGCGCCATGTCCAGTTTATCGAACACGTTCAAACGATCGATCAGGACTTGCAGCGGCGCCGTAGTGGGAGTCGCCGCCTGGACAGGATGATCCAGCCGTTTGCGCAGCGCTCCCAGCAAAATCTTGCCGGCCGTCAGGCTGCGATAGCGCGGGTCAGTGCCTTCGATCACGATCCATGGCGCTTCCGCGGTGCTGGTGGCGCGCAGTGCGTGCTCGGAAACCTTGCGGAATTTGTCGTACAGCTTGAAGCGTTCCCAGTCCAGATCGGTGACGCGCCAGCGCGTCTTGGGATCTTTCTCCAGACTCTTGAGGCGTTTGCGCTGAACATCTTTGGAAAGATGGAACCAGAACTTGATGATCAAAGCGCCTTCGTTGGTGAGCATGGTCTCGAAGCGGTTGATCTCATCTATGCTCTGGTTCAATTCTGACGCCTTGATCTTGCCCATGACGCGCTGCACGATGGGCGCGGTATACCATGAACCGAAGAACACACCGATTTTTCCCTTGGGCGGCAGCGCGCGCCAGAAGCGCCACATCGGCGGCCGCTCGCGTTCCTCATCCGATTGTTCGCCCATTGCATGCGCCTGGATATGGCGCGGATCCATCCAGGCATTGAGCAGGTTGACCGTTTCGCCCTTGCCCGCGCCATCCACGCCGCCGATCAGGATGATGACCGGAAACTTGGCTTTCTGCGCCAGGTCGAATTGTGCGTTGAGCAAGTCCTCGCGCAACTTGGTGACTTCTGCATCGTAAGCGGCTTTGTCTATCTCTTGTGACCGAGTTCGGCGGATTCAAACATGATATTCCCCTCCGTATATGAACGCGCCTATAAAAAATCCGGTGTGATGACCAAGCGCAAGGTGGTCTGCGCCGAACCTTCACGTCTGCTGAACCACCAGAGAGAACCCTTCTTGATGCTTAACGTTGCGTCTTCACAACCGAGCAGTTGAGCCGCGACTTCTCCCAGAGTCGGCTGATGGCCGACGATCAGCACCGTGCCGCCTGCATCCGGCCAGCGCGCAGCATGCAACACGGCTTGAGCGGAAGCGCCGGGTGCGATGGTGGGTGCAAGGGTGAAATGACCGGTGAGAGCGGCAATGGTCTGTTGGGTGCGGGTCGCCGGGCTGACCAGGATGCGGTGATCTTGGGGCAAATGCTGATGCAGAAATGCGGCCATTTTTCCTGCTTGCTTGATTCCCTTTGCGGTAAGTTCGCGCGCGTGATCGGGTATGCGATCCTCCGCTTCCGCATGTCGCCACAGAATCAGATCCATCAACGCCCCCGAATATTACATTTTATTTATCAGCATATACCGTATACACTGTTTGTACCACTTTAATACGAGGGGAACGATATGGCAACCAAAAAGACTGCTGTGACGACAGCAAAAAAGTCACCGATGAAAAAAGCTTCAGTGCCGGCAAAGCCGACCGCAAAGTCAGCGCCGCAACCAGCCGCGAAAAAAACGAAAAAAGAGCATAAGGTAAAAGTGGTGCGTGACAGTTTTACGATGCCGCAAAGCGAATATCAGAAGATTGCCGACATCAAGGAAATTTGCCTGAAGGCAAAGATGCATGTGAAAAAAAGCGAAGTGTTGCGAGCCGGGCTAACGGTATTGGCTGAACTGAATGTCGCGAAATTGAAGCTCGCCCTGAACAACCTGGAAAAGATCAAGACCGGTCGGCCCAAGAAACATTAAGACGGACGAGCTGGAGCCAAATGTAGGTCGGGGTACGCACGACAGTGTCAATTCCGCTGGGGTTTTAGTCCTTGGTTGATTGCCACCCTATGGTTGCGGCCTTGCCAATATGACAAGTTCTATTCAGAAAATGCGGGGAGCTGAGTCATAAGAGACTAATGGACAATTTGAGTTCAGAACTCGTATTCGATCTGCATCCTGAAGGTATGATCGGGTGCGGCATTGTTCGAGCCGATCAGCCATGCGGCGTTGTACCTGATAGCTCGCCGGTTGCCGAGTGCGAACTTGCCGAAGACCGCGGGGCCAACGCGGTGGATCTGGTCGATCTGCTTGTTCCAGTCGTTCCATTTTCCCATGTCGCCGAAGCCTTGCAGGCCAAACTCCAAGATGGGCTGCCAGCGGTATTTGGCCTGCCACTGGTAACTGAAGTTGGTGCTGTAAGGCACGCCGTTCTCATCTGCCTTCCCGAACGCGCGTTCAAAAAGCAGGTTGCCGTTCCATTGGAACTTGCCGAATTCGGTCTGGAACAATGAGCCGAGCTTGAATTCCCACGGTGCGTTGGCGCTTAACGGAGCTTCCAGTTCGGTGATGAGTCCGACATCGACCGGGTACTTGCCGGTATCGGTGAGCTGGAATTTGTTTTCCCATTCGGCCAGATTGGCAACAGCGCTTCCGTTGCGTTCTTGTTTCAAATAGACTTCGGTGAACCAGTATTCTTTTGCACCGTAACCGAATCCGATGCTGGCCCCTTGTGCGCGGCTTCCTGCCACTGGCGAGGTTGCGCCGACCTTAAAGTCGATCTCCCGTTCGCCGTATTCGACAGCGGGGGTATAGACATAATCCGCAGCGCCGGCGAAAACATTCTGGGCACATACGATTCCGGTGAGCAGGACGCTCATGGAAACAGACAAAGATTTTTTCATGGGCAGGTTATTTTAATATCGTTATTTTTTATTGGGGCTTGACGCGGACGGGCGACCCATTTCATGCCGATAAAGATGGCGACCAGCGCGGTGAGATAAAAAACGATCTGCATCCCTGCAGGGCGGGAGTCGTAACCAACCAGGCTATGCAACAACATGCCGGGCAGTCCATTTTCCGGCAGCACCGCCGAAGTGTCCCACAGCGGTGCGGCGAGGCTGGGCAGTAGATCGGCCTGGATCAAAAAATGCGCGGTCTGCGAAGCCATTCCGGCCGCCAGCAGTAATACCAAAATACCGGTCGCGGCAAAGAACCAGCGCATCGGCACGCGCAGCAGTCCGGCATAAAGCGTGTAGCCGACGGTGATGCCTGCCAGCATGCCAACCATGCCGCCGAGCAGCATCGAAGATTGCCCGCCGTCGTTCGAGGCGGCGATCCCATAGAGGAACAGCACAGTTTCCGATCCTTCCCTGAGTACCGCGAGACCGACGATGACCAAAAGTATTGAACACTCGCTGCTCCCGTCGGTGATATTTCTTCCTGCAGATTTTGCGCTGGCCGCGAGCGCAGCGCCGTGCGACGACATCCAGATGTTGTGCCAGGCCAGCATCAGCACCGCGATGCCGAGTACGATGGCGTTGAAAATTTCCTGGCCTACGCCGCTGGCCAGCGATCCGATCACATCGGTAAATGCGGCAACCAGGCCGGAACCGGCCAAGCCGGCCAGCACTCCGGCGCTCAGCCAGCGTTTGCTGTTGGGTACACTGCGCGTTGCGGCAGCGAGTATCCCGATGATGAGGGATGCTTCCAATACTTCCCGAAAAACGATGATGGCGGTTCCGAACATGGTACTTCTCCTATTGGGCGATGATGACGCCTTGGGCGGTGGCTTCGTGAAACTCACCGGTGAACGTGTAGCGTCCCGGGACGAGGGGACCGATGTAAATCGTGGCGGTGCTGTGTCCGGCAATCATCTTTTCGCGGTTAAGCGGATGGCTGTCGAACTCCTCCGGCGTGGCATCCTGGTTTTCGACCGTGAGCTTGATCTTCGTGACGGATGGGATCGTGAGTTCGACAGGCTGGAAGCGGTGATCATTGATGATCAGCTTGTATTCGATATCTGCCGCGTGCGTGACAAGCGGGAATAACAGAGTGAAAAAAAACAATATTCGCATGGCTGTTTCCTGGTGATTTATGCGAATGATAATCGTTCTCATTTGCATTTGCAACAGGTTTCTGGCATGATGATTTTCGTAACATATGGAAGGTAACGGTATGCACCAGCCTAAACATCTCAAGAATGCCGGTCTGAAATCCACCTTGCCGCGGCTTAAGGTGCTCGAGCTTCTCGAAAACGTTGAAGGTCTGCACCTGACTGCAGAGGCGATCTACCGGAAACTGCTTGAGGCGGGAGAAGAGATCGGGCTGGCCACCGTATATCGCGCCCTTACCCAGTTCGAGGCTGCGGGACTTGTCACCCGGCATCACTTCGAGGGGGGGCATGCTGTGTTCGAACTGGAGCGGGGCCTGCATCATGACCATATCGTTTGTGTGCATTGCGGGCGAGTCGAGGAATTCTTCGACAAAGTCATCGAAAAGCGGCAAAGTGCAATCGCCGAAAAGCACGGTTTCACGTTGCGCGACCATAGCATGACGCTATATGGTGAGTGCAACGGGCCTGACTGTACGGGGCAAAAAAAGAAAAGGCTCACGACCGGCTGACACGATGCGCTCATTGTCCGTTTCCCTGTTGATGCTCGTCGCCACAACCGGCTATGCGCAGACGCTGCCGTATCACCAGCTGAACATCATGCCCCATTCGGAATTGACCAATCTTGCCAAGGGGGTGTGGCCGGTAACCGGCTCGCCACTAAGTAGAGCGGTCAAACAGGAAGACGGCAATACAGTGGATGTGCCGCGCGGAAAAATTTCTGATGCGCACACTGCCCGAACCATCAACAATTGATACGCCCAGCTTGCCTGCTTTAGGCAACTCAATACCGCCTTCGGTCTCCAACTGGTAATCGGCAATGCCGGGATAATTGCCGAAATCGTTGCCGTTGATCATCACAGCGCTCTGGTCGCCGCCCAGCCGCAGGTTGACGCGTTCCGGAATGCCGTCGCCGCATATGACATGCACCATCCCCGCCAGCACCACCATCCGCGATTGGGGATGCGCTTTCAGGTAGCGCGCCGCGGTGTCCGCCATGGATTCGTCCCATAACAGCACGCCCTCGACAAAAGTCGCGAAGTCGTTACCGGTCGGATGGAAATTGAAAATCAGCTTCAAACGCTGCAGGTAATGTTCGTTGGCCGGTTGAATCTCTTTCGGGGTTTTTGCCAGCTCGAGAGGGTTAAGGCTTTTCATGTCTCCCCTGAAAACTTTCGTCTGACACATTCAGCGCCAGCACCGGGATATGCTTTTTCCGCGCAAATGCAAAGATCGGTTGCATCAAACGGTAATCCAATTGTCAGCGTTAGAAGTATTCGGTTTTCCGCAACATTTCTCTATCGTCGATGCGCCCCGCGATGTAATCGTCCAGATATTGCTGAAAGGGCTGTTGAAAATATTCGACACCGATGGGGAGATCGGGGTAACGCGCATACAGGCTTTGAATGATGCGTAATTGGTTCTGTGGTGCTCCAGCCTATCGTGAACCTAGCCGATGAAAATCGCGCGCTTTTCAGCGAGAAGGCCGGTAACCTCGTCTAGCTGCAGATGATTATCGAGATCAACAGTCCTTGGTTTGACGCTTGGATTCGATTCTGCAGCCGACAGCTGCAAATCGGCATGATCATGTCCATAAGAACTGCATGAAGCGCAGCAGGCAGCCAATGCCAAAATTACGGTGAGATGTAGTTTCATGGTAGTCATTCCTGCACAGATACTTAAAGGTTTGCCTTGATCGGCGGGCTGTTAAACTGTTTGAGCAATTCGATTTGAGCGCATTTCCGGGAGGCGCGGCGCGGATTCTTGTGCCGGTAATGACCATTGCTATCCATGTCCCATGCCTGGCAATTGTCCTGAAGGTAAATCTTTAATCCCTCGTCGATCACGCGCTTCTTAAGTTTTTTATCGAGTACCGGAAAACACACCTCGATGCGGCGGAAGAAGTTTCTGTCCATCCAATCCGCACTGGCGAGATATACATTGTGCTTCAAATTATTGCGGAAATAAAAGATACGTGTGTGTTCGAGAAAACGCCCGATCACCGAGCGCACCCGGATGTTCTCGGAGAACCCTGCCACGCCGGGACGAAGCGCGCACACGCCGCGCACGATCAAGTCTACCTTCACGCCGGCTTGTGACGCCTCGTAAAGTGCGTTGATGGTTTCCGGTTCCAGCAGCGCATTCATCTTGGCGATGATATGGCCGCGCTTGCCGGATAGAGCAAGGCGGGTTTCGTTCTGAATGGCGCGCAACACCTCGATGTGCAGCGAAAACGGAGATTGCCACAAATGGTTAAGCGTGCGAGCCTTGCCAAGGCTGGTGAGCTGACTGAACACTTCGCTTACGTCGGCACACATCTTTTCATTGCAGGTGAACAAACCGAAATCGGTATACAGCCTTGCGGTGCGCGGATGGTAGTTGCCGGTGCCGAGATGAACATAGCGGCGCAGTTTGCCGTCCTCGCGGCGCACCACCATCAACATCTTGGCATGGGTCTTGTGCCCGACCACGCCATACACCACATGCGCGCCGACTTCCTCCAGACGGTTCGCCCAATTGATGTTGGCCTCTTCGTCGAAGCGCGCCAGCAACTCCACCACCACCGTCACTTCCTTGCCGCGCTGCGCCGCAGCGATCAACGCTTCCATCAAGGCAGAATCCGCGCCGGTGCGATACACGGTTTGTTTGATGGCCACCACGTTCGGGTCGCTGGCTGCCTGTTGAATGAAATCAATCACCGGTTTGAAGGATTGAAAAGGATGGTGCAGCAGCACATCGTTCTTGCGCATCACCTTGAACATGTCCGCGCCTTTTTTTTGCAACACGACGGGTACGTTGGGCACGAAAGCGGGAAACATCAAATCGTCGCGCGCCACCAGATTGGGAATCTCCATCAGTCGCACCAGATTCACCGGGCCATGCACACGATACAAATCTTCAGGTACGAGGGTGAATTCCTTGAGCAATAACTCAGTGATTTGTGTCGGGCAGTTGTCGGCGATCTCGAGCCGCACCGCATCGCCAAAATGGCGTTGTGGTAATTCCCCCTGCAAGCTGAGGCGCAGGTTTTTCACTTCTTCCTCGTCAACGAACAGGTTGCTGTTGCGCGTCACGCGGAACTGGAAGCAGCCCAGTACCTCCATGCCGCTGAACAGTTCGCCGACATGCGCGTGCAGAATCGAAGAAAGAAACACGAAGCCATATTCGCAGCCGCTGATTTCCGTCGGCATCAGGATGGTGCGGGGCACCACGCGCGGAGCCTGCACGATGGCTCGAGTCGAATTGCGCCCGAAGGCATCCTTGCCTTTTAGTTCCACGGCAAAGTTAAGACTCTTGTTAAGTACGCGCGGGAAAGGGTGTGCCGGATCAAGACCGATGGGGGTCAATACCGGCATCACTTCGCGGAAGAAAAAATCCCTGACCCATACCTGTTGAGCTTCGGTCCATTGAGTGCGGCGCAGAAACTTGATGCCTTGTCCGGCGAGTGAGGGAATGATATCCGTATTGAATAACTGATACTGCCGCTCGATCAGCTGATGGGCTTGCTCGCTCACCAGCTTGAGCGTCTGCTTGGCAGTCATGCCATCCGCGCCCGTAGCGATGCCGTTGAGTTTGATTTGTTCCTTCAGTCCCGCCACACGTATCTCGAAAAATTCGTCGAGATTGCTGCTGACGATGCACAGATACTTCAACCGCTCCAGCGGCGGAACGGTCGTATCCTCGGCTTGCGCCAATACGCGGCGATTGAACTCGAGTTGCCCGAGTTCGCGGTTAAGGAATTGCTGCGGGGCGAATTTTTTAGCCAAGCCGTAGCCTTTTAATTTTTTGGGGGAACATACCCGTCCGGCATTTGCACGCCCTCGCCAAAGAAATATTTCTCCATCATCGTGGCGAGAAATTTGCGCGCCGCTGCATCGGCGAGGTTGAGACGGTTTTCGTTCACCTGCATGGTCTGGAATTTGAGCCAGCCCTGCCAGGCTTCTTTGGAAACGTTTTCAAATATCCGCTGACCCAACGCGCCGGGGTAGGGCGGGCGATCCAATCCTTCGGCCTCGCGCCCCAGTTTTACGCATTTAACCATTCTTGCCATTCTTGTCTCCAACTGATCATTATGATTTTGAATTATGACATTTAGATGAAACTCATGCGCAGTCATCTCGCGTGAACGCGGCGCACAACGTTAGGTGTGAGGGGCGCCAATAATTCCGATTTGCATTAAAAACTGCATGTGTGCAGGAGAGGGCCATGCCCGCGAGCCTCTTGATCGCGGGCATGGCCCGCTTCTACGGGTGCCCGGCCATAACCAGCGACTTGGCGAGCGTTAACCAGCGGCTTATGTCACCGTCTTCAGGTGACTTAGCCGAATGGCTATGCAAAGCTTTTGCTCGCGTAGTCGACTGGCTAGCAGTTCCATCAAAAGTTTCTCGAACACCGACAAAATTATTGTCGTTTTAACGAGAGTCGGAATAAGAAAGTCTGGCCGATGACGGCTAGGCTGCAGTCGACCAGTTCACCAGCCCGCTGTAATACGTACCCAACACGATCAGACCGAAGGCGATGCGATACCAGGCGAACACCGTGAAGTCATGGCTGCTGATGTAGCGCAGCAACCAGCGCACGCACAGGAAAGCCGAGATGAACGAGGCGATGAAACCCACCGCCCACATGCCCAGATCATCGCTGGAAAGCAGCGCGCGTTCCTTGTACAGCTCATAAAGCGTCGCGGCGATCAGCGTGGGCATCGCGAGAAAGAACGTGAATTCCGTCGCCGCCTTGCGTGAAAGCCCGAAGAACAGGCCGCCGATGATGGTCGCTCCGGAACGCGAGGTGCCCGGGATCAGCGCCAGTGCTTGCGCGCAGCCTACCTTCAACGCATCCTTCCAGCTCAGGTCATCGACTGATTGCACGCTCACGGTGTGCCGGCGTTTCTCCGCCCACAGGATGAACAGCGCTCCGACGATGGAGGTGACGGCGACCGTGATAGGGTTGAACAGCGCCGCCTTGATCTGCTTGCCGAAGGCTAGGCCGATCAGCGCCAGCGGCAGAAAGGCAATCAGGATGTTGAAGGAAAAGCGCTGTGCCGCCGCTTCACGTCGTTGTAAACCGGCCAATACCGAAACGATCTTGGCGCGGTATTCCCACATCACTGCCAGGATCGCTGCCGACTGAATCACGATCTCGAACAGTTTGCCGCGCTCGTCATTGAAATCGAGCAGGCTGCCCACCACGATCAGATGTCCGGTGGAAGAGATCGGCAGGAACTCGGTGAGTCCTTCGACGATGCCCAGTATCAGGGCTTTCCAGTAGATCAGATCCACATCAGGCCTTTCGATACAGTTGGCTGCCCTGCTTCACAAATTCCTCGGCCTTCTGTTCCATGCCCTTGCTTAGCGCGGCGGCTTCTTCCAGGCCTTCTTTGGCCGCAAAGTCGCGCACGTCCTGCGAGATCTTCATCGAGCAGAAATGCGGGCCGCACATCGAGCAGAAATGCGCGACCTTGGCGGATTCCTTGGGCAGGGTCTCGTCGTGGAATTCGCGTGCCTTGTCCGGATCGAGGCCGAGGTTGAACTGGTCTTCCCAGCGGAATTCGAAGCGCGCTTTTGACAGCGCGTTGTCGCGGATCTGCGCGCCGGGATGTCCCTTGGCCAGATCGGCAGCATGCGCGGCGATCTTGTAAGTGATGATACCTTCCTTCACGTCGTCCTTGTTGGGCAGGCCGAGGTGTTCCTTGGGCGTGACATAGCACAGCATCGCGGTGCCGAACCAGCCTATCATCGCCGCGCCGATCGCCGAGGTGATGTGGTCGTAGCCGGGCGCGATGTCCATCGTCAGAGGGCCTAACGTGTAGAACGGCGCTTCATGGCACCACTTCAGTTGCAGGTCCATGTTCTCCTTGATCAGATGCATAGGCACATGGCCGGGGCCTTCGATCATCACCTGCACATCGTGCTTCCAGGCAACTTGAGTGAGTTCGCCCAGAGTTTTCAATTCTCCAAGTTGCGCTTCATCGTTGGCATCGTAGATCGAACCCGGGCGCAAACCATCACCAAGGCTGAAGCTCACGTCGTAGCTCTTCATGATCTCGCAGATATCCTCGAAATGGGTGTAGAGGAAGCTCTCCTTGTGATGTGCCAGACACCACTTCGCCATGATCGAACCGCCGCGCGACACGATGCCGGTCATGCGTTTCGCGGTCATCGGCACGTAGCGCAGCAACACGCCGGCATGGATCGTGAAATAGTCCACGCCCTGTTCGGCTTGTTCGATCAACGTATCCCTGAATATCTCCCACGTCAGGTCTTCAGCCTTGCCGTTCACTTTTTCCAATGCCTGGTAGATCGGCACCGTGCCGATGGGTACCGGCGAATTGCGGATGATCCATTCGCGGGTTTCGTGGATGTTCTTGCCGGTGGACAGATCCATCACCGTGTCGCCGCCCCAGCGTATCGCCCAAGTCATCTTCTCCACTTCTTCCTGGATGCTCGAGCCGAGTGCGGAATTGCCGATGTTGGCGTTGATCTTGACCAGAAAATTGCGGCCGATGATCATCGGCTCGACTTCGGGATGATTGATGTTGAGGGGGATGATGGCGCGACCCACAGCCACTTCGCTGCGCACGAATTCCGGCGTGATCTGTTTGGGCATGAACGCGCCGAAGTTTTCACCGGGATGCTGTTTCAGCATCATCTCGGAGAGACCTTCGCGGCGCTGGTTCTCGCGTATCGCGATGTATTCCATCTCCGGCGTGATGATGCCGGCGCGGGCATAGTGCATCTGCGACACGTTCTTGCCCGCCTTGGCGCGGCGCGGTGCGCGCTTGAGGTCGAAGCGCATCTCCGCCAACTCGGGATCGTTCAGACGCTGTTGTCCATATTCGGAAGTGAGCTTGCCCAGCGTTTCGGTGTCGCCGCGCTCGGCGATCCAGCCTTCGCGCAGCGCGGCCAGGCCGGCGCGGATGTCGATCTTTACCGCCGGGTCGGTGTAAGGGCCGGAACAATCGTACACATAGATAGGCGGATTGATCTCCGCACCCATGCTGGCGGGAGTTTCAGCCTGGGATATCTCGCGCATCGGCACCAGCAGATCGGGGCGGCTGCCTTGCACATACACCTTGCGCGAATTCGGCAATGACTTGACCGCTGCCGCATCGACGTGCGCAGAGGCTGCTAAAAATTTGGGATTGGCGTTCATTGTGATGCTCCTAAAAATTCGGAAAGCATCAGGTAGATGCTTCCCTACGACGGCATTACCCGTACAGGTTCAAAGGGTGTATCTCACTCCGTTAATACGAAGACCCCTAGCGAAGCACGCAAGGTAATGGAAACGCCGGTGAAAAGCAAGCCAAACAGGACAACATTGAGCCACAAGGTAGGGCTTGCTATACTGCGTCGCTGTATACACAGTAATGATGGCCGAATTGGGAGAGGGGAATGCTAAATATGGAACAGGCGCGCTTCAACATGATAGAGCAGCAGATACGTCCATGCGACGTGCTGGAAGGACGGATACTGGACCTGCTCAAGCACGTTCGCCGTGAACATTATGTGCCGAAAGACATGCGCGAAATGGCATTCATGGATATGGAGATCCCGTTGGGCTATGGCGCATCCATGTGGCAGCCCAAGCTGGAAGCGCGTACGGTGCAGGAACTGCACCTTACCAAAAGCGACAAGGTGCTGGAGGTGGGTACCGGGAGCGGCTATCTGACCGCGCTGCTCTCTGTGTTGGCTGGGCATGTGACTTCGGTCGAGATCGTGCCGGAATTGAGTGCGATGGCCGGGCAAAACCTGCAAGCTTACCGTCATGACAACGTCACGCTGGAAATCGGCGATGCAGCACGCGGCTGGGGCGGAGGAACGAGTTACGATGTCATCGTGCTGACCGGGTCGACGCCGCTGCTGCCGGCAGCGTTTCAGAACAGCCTGAAAATCGGCGGGCGGCTATTCGCCATCGTCGGCGATGCGCCGGTGATGGAAGCCAGGCTGATCACTCGCGCCGCACCGGACACCTATGAGACCGTCAACATCATGGAATCCTGCGTCGCGCCGCTGCAAAATGCGCTGCAACCCGAGCGGTTCGTATTCTGAGCTTTGGGCTCGGGATTGCGTGATGCGGCGGCTGGATGTATATTAGCAACTTCTAATATATTGGCTATGCAAAACTGATGAAACTAAAACCGATCCTCCTGGCAACGTTGCTGGCCGCAAGCGGCTGGGCTCAGGCTGCGGATCTGCTGGAAACTTTCCATGCAGCGCAGGCGAACGACCCGGTGTTTGCCGCCGCGCGCGCCACGCAGCAAGCCGGCCAGGAAAAATTGCCGCAGGGCCGATCGTTGTTGATGCCCTCGATCAATCTAAACGCAAACACCACGTTCAATAATCAGAACGCACGGTATCAGGGGTTTCTATCTCCAGCCAGTGGCGACTACAATTACAACAGTAATGGCTATGGAGTGACCCTGGTGCAGCCGCTGTTCCGTCAGCAAAACTGGCAGGCGTATAGCGAGTCCGAATTGCAGGCGGCGCAAGCCGCAATACAACTCAAGATCGCCGAACAGGATCTGATCCTGCGCACCGCGCAAGCCTACTTCGACGTGTTGATCGCGCAAGACAGCGTGGGACTTGCAGAGGCGCAAAAGACCTCCATCTCAGAACAGCTTGAACAGGCCAAACGCAACTTCGATGTGGGCAGTGCCACCATCACCGACACCTTGGAGGCGCAAGCCCGTTTTGATCTGACCGGAGCGCAGCAGATCGCCGCGCAGAATAATCTGGAGATCAAACGCAGTGCCTTGCAACAACTGATCAATGCGATGCCGAAAGACCTCAAGCCGCTCGGCAAGGAATTCAAGCTGGAGGCACCGCAGCCTGCTGATATGGATAAGTGGGTCGAGACCGCACAATCGGGCAATCTGCAGCTGGCCATCGCGCAAGCGAGTGCCGAGATCGCCGACAAGGAAGTGGCGCGCAATCGCGGCGGCCACTACCCGACCGTGGACCTGGTGGCGAACTATTCAAATAACAGCACGGGTGGGGTCATGGCCAACGATACCACCAGCAGGAGCGTCGGCGTGCAACTGAATATGCCGCTGTTCCAAGGCGGTGCGGTGAATTCCAAATGGCGCGAAGCGGAGGCGAATCGCGAACGTGCCAGGCAGGAACTGGAAAACGTGCGCCGCAATGTCGCGCAGCTAACCCGCCAGGCCTATCTCGGGGTGGTCAGCGGCATCGCCCAAGTCCAGGCGTTACAACAGGCGCTCGCATCCAGTGTAAGCGTGCTGGACGCCAGCAAGCTCGGACATGAAGTCGGCGTGCGCACCAACCTCGATGTGTTGAATGCGCAGCAACAGCTCTATTCCACCCGGCGCGACTTGTATCAGGCCCAATACAATTACCTCGTCAGCGAGTTGCAGTTGAAAGCGGCGGTCGGTTCGTTGGGCGAAGATAACCTGAGCAAAGTGAATCAGGCGTTACAATAAATTCCTGTAGGAGCGGGCCATGCCCGCGATTGTTCTTTTCATTCGCGGGCATGGCCCGCTCCTACAGGCTTGACAGCTACCGGCTGCGGCTGTTTAAATGCGCGCTGTTCATTTGCTGAACGCACCCCATGTTCGACGACGACACCAGCTACGGCTTACTCAAAACACTGGAAAACAACCCCGGCCTTTCTCAAAGGGATTTGGCAAAACGTCTGGGTATCAGCCTGGGCAAAGTCAATTTCTGCCTCAATGCGCTGATCGAAAAAGGCTGCCTGAAGGTCAATAATTTTCGCAACAGCGAAAACAAACTGGCTTATGCCTACCTGCTCACCCCCCACGGTGCCGAGGAAAAAGCGCGCATCACCGTACGATTCCTGAAATATAAAATGCAAGAGTACGAGCAGCTGCGCGCGGAAATAAAGGAGTTGAAGCGCGAAGCTGAACAGAAGGGCTTGCTGGAGAACGTCCATGAATGATCGTCAGGCTCACGCCGTGATACTCGCCGGCGGCAGCGGCAGCCGCTTGTGGCCATTATCGCGCCAGAATCTGCCCAAGCAGTTCTTGTCGCTGGATGGCAATGCATCGTTGCTACAAACCACGATCAATCGCCTGTCACCGGTGATTGAGGCAAAGAATGTCTTGATCGTCACACAGGAAGCGCATGCCAAAGGCGAGGCGTACCATGCCCTGCTGCCTTACCAGACACTGTTCGAACCGGTCGCGCGCAACACCGCCCCGGCAATCGCACTGGCCGCGGCCCGCCTGATGGCCGATGGCGCAGACCCGATCATGGTCGTGCTGCCCGCCGACCACATCATCAAGGATGAAGTGCGCTTTCGCGAGCACCTGAACATCGCGATAGCTGCCGCCGAAAGCGGCAAGCTCATCACCTTCGGCATCAGGCCCACCCGGCCCGATACCGGGTTTGGCTACGTCAAAGTTAAAAACAGGACTGAGGAGCAAGGACTGAGTGAAAAAACAGCGGGTGACTCTACTCAGTCCTCAGTCCTTGGCACTCAGTCCTCTATTTATGAGGTCGATCGCTTCACCGAAAAGCCCGATGCGGTCACTGCCGAACGATTCCTGAAAGAGGGCGATTATTACTGGAACTCCGGCATGTTCGTGTGGCGTGCATCGGTGATACTCGCAGAGATCAGGCAGCATTTGCCCGCCGTAGATAAAGTAATACAAACCATCATCGCCGAAAGCCGCAGTCCAGGTGAATTTCAACAAGCAACGTTTCAGCAAGCGGTCGAAAAGCATTTTTCAGCGATGCCCTCCATCTCCATCGACTATGGCGTCCTCGAAAAGTCCAGCCGCGTTTCGCTCGTGCCCTGTGACATCGGTTGGAACGATGTGGGTAGCTGGCAGGCTGTGCACGAGATTGCAGCCAAGGACGAAAACGGCAACGCCCTGCAGGGTAACGTCATCGCATTGGACTGCAAGAACAGTCTGATCCGCGCCGAGAAACGGCTGGTCGCCGCGATCGGCGTGGAAGACCTGTGCGTCATCGAAACCGCCGATGCGATACTTATTTCAAAAAGCGATCAGACCCAGCGCGTGCGCGAAGTGGTCGATGTACTGCATCAGCGCGGTTCCACCGAGCATGTCTATCATGCCAAGGTCAACCGCCCGTGGGGCAGCTACACGGTGCTGGAAGATGATCCGGACGGCTTCAAGATCAAGCGCATCGAAGTCGCTCCCGGCGCGCGGCTCAGCCTGCAAAGCCATAAACAACGATCCGAACATTGGGTCGTGGTTTCCGGCACAGCCACCGTGACCAACGGCGAAGAAGTGACTACGGTACACAAGAACCAAAGCACGTACATCCCGATAGGCTCGAAACATCGTCTGGAAAATCGCGGCACCGAGCCTTTGCATATCGTCGAGATCCAGGTCGGCGATTACCTCGGCGAAGACGATATCCAGCGCTTCGAAGACCACTACGGAAGATAGACAAACATCATTGAAGAGAGCATAAAAATGAGCCAAGTAAAAAAAGTTGCGCTGATCACCGGCATCACCGGACAGGACGGAGCCTACCTCGCCGAGCTGTTGCTCAAAAAAGGTTATATCGTCCATGGCGTGAAGCGCCGCTCGTCCCTGTTCAACACCGATCGTATCGATCATCTCTATCAGGATCCGCACGTAAAAAAAGCCAGCTTCATTTTGCACTACGGCGACCTGACTGATTCCACCAATCTGATCCGCATCATCCAGCAGGTGCAACCGGACGAGATCTACAACCTCGCGGCGATGAGCCATGTGGCAGTGTCGTTCGAGACCCCGGAATACACCGCCAATGCCGACGGCATCGGCACACTGCGCATCCTCGAAGCCATCCGCATCCTCGGTCTGGGAAAGAAGACCCGCTTCTACCAGGCATCCACCTCAGAGCTTTACGGCTTGGTGCAGGAGACGCCGCAAAAGGAAACCACCCCGTTCTATCCGCGCAGTCCCTATGCGGTCGCCAAGTTGTACGCTTACTGGATCACCGTCAACTACCGCGAGGCTTATGGCCTCTACGCTTGCAACGGCATCCTGTTTAACCACGAGTCTCCGGTTCGCGGCGAGACCTTCGTCACGCGCAAGATCACCCGCGCGCTGGCGCGCATCAAGCTGGGTTTGCAGGATTGCCTCTACCTCGGCAACCTCGATGCGCTGCGCGATTGGGGACATGCGAAAGATTACGTTGAAATGCAATGGCTGATGCTGCAACAGGATCATCCGGAAGACTTCGTCATCGCCACCGGAGTGCAGTACAGCGTGCGCCAGTTCGTCGAAATCTCCGCGGCTGAACTGGGCATCAGCATCAAATGGAAAGGCAAAGGAGTGGAAGAAAAAGGCTACGACGCTGCCGGCAAGTGCATCATTCAAGTCGATTCGCGCTACTTCCGTCCCACCGAAGTCGAGACCCTGCTGGGCGACCCGACCAAGGCAAAGGAAAAGCTCGGCTGGACACCCAAGATCACCTTCCACGAACTGGTGGCCGAGATGGTGCGCGAAGACCTCAAGTCAGCCGAACGCGATGAGTTGGTGAAGAAGCACGGCTTCGCGGCTTACGACTACCACGAATAAACCTAAAAAATTCGGTTGAAACTTGTCCGAAAAACTTTTGGCCGGGCACCCGTAGGAGCGGGCCATGCCCGCGATCAAGCGGTTCGCGGGCATGGCCCGCTCCTACAAAAAAGCTTTGATCTGGAATCAGAATTACACATATGAACTCACCAGCAAACACATTGCCTTTGGCATCCAAAATATACATCGCCGGCCACCGCGGACTGGCAGGCAGCGCGATCGTGCGCGAGTTGCAGCGGCAGGGCTATACCAACTTGGTGACGCGCACCCATGCCGAGCTGGATCTGGAAGACGCGGCCGCCACGCAAAGATTTTTTGAACAGGAGCGGCCGGAGATCGTGTTTCTGGCCGCTGCCAAAGTCGGCGGCATCCATGCCAACAACATTTACCCGGTGGATTTTCTGATGAGCAACCTGCTCATCGAAGCCAACATCTGCCGCGCGGCGCATCGCTCGCAAGCCAAACGATTGATCTTTCTCGGCAGCTCCTGCATCTACCCGCGCGACTGCCCGCAACCGATCAGGGAAGAATACCTGCTCACCGGCCCGCTGGAAGCGACCAACCGGCCATACGCGCTGGCGAAGATCGCCGGCATCGAAATGTGCTGGTCGTACAACCGCCAATACGGCACGAAATGGCTGGCCGCGATGCCGACCAATCTGTACGGGCCGGGCGACAATTACGACCTGAACAACTCCCATGTCCTGCCCGCACTGATCCGCAAGATGCACGAAGCGAAAGTGTCCGGTGCGGCCGAGGTGGTGCTGTGGGGCAGCGGCAAACCGATGCGCGAATTTCTGTACGTGGACGATCTGGCGAATGCGCTGGTGTTCCTCGCCACGCTGGATGACGAACGCTACAACGCGCTGGTCGCGCCGTCGCAATGCCCGTTGATCAATGTGGGCACCGGCACAGACCTGACGATACGCGAGTTGGCGGAAACGATAGCCGGTGTGGTCGGCTACAATGGCAAGTTCGTGCAGGACACTTCCAAGCCGGATGGCACGATGCGCAAGGTGATGGATGTCAGCAAG
>Ga0097691_1001101_pt1 | contig 20832 bp, 26 predicted proteins | sample NGESurdeep072012_8_FD_72858 | JGI IMG/M metagenome (GOLD analysis project Ga0097691, IMG submission 72858) | Arctic peat soil microbial communities from Barrow, Alaska - NGEE Surface sample 210-1 deep-072012 | ecosystem: Environmental > Terrestrial > Soil > Wetlands > Peat ... | reverse complement strand
CCAAGACCATGCGGCGCGGCTCATGCTGTCAGTCACGGGAGCGGCTCCGTCTGATGAAGAGGACGCAGCCGCATATGAGGACTGCTGCTGCGATGAGATAGACGACAGTCATGATGATCCCCCGTTTGGTTGAGGCGAGCATCGCCTTGAGGGCGACGAAGGTGTCCAGATGTCGATATGAGTAGTGGGGGCGCGGAAAGGATTCACAGGCTGTCGACTATCTCTTTGGGCAGGGCATCTCATAGGATGCCTGCGCGGTTGCGCCGCCCAGAAAGCTCAGTTCCGACTTGACCAGGAGACCGGGCTTTTGACATCTGTTTGGCACGGTCACATATGACACGGTGCGCTTGCCACGCTTGTACGCAGCGCCGACCTTGACGTTGACTGTCTCTGTCGATGCGTCGGGTGCCCCGGGCACGGTTTCGATCAGCGGCACTTCGCCGAGCACCTCCAGGCTGAACGGCGGGGCGGCGTCGATGATGTGGCCTGTTGAGAGGATTTCGACGGACACGGGTGTATGGCCTTCGAGATAGAACTCGAGGCTGCCGTCCGGGGCGAACAGAGGCTGCACGGACAGCGTCTCAGGCACGCGTTCGCCGCCAAAGCTGACGACACCTCCAGCTGAGCCCTGCGGACCGGCGAAAGATCGCTTGGGGCACACGGCGGGGCCGCCCTGCGTGACGGTGGCTGCGGCGCAGCCGGCGCCCCCGGCGCAAGCGGAGGCCGCTGGGCTTGGCGGAGGCTGGCTTGCCGGCATCGCGATGGTGCTGCGCTCGCCTTATCTGGCGGGCATCGCGCTGTGGGTAGTCCTGCTGTCGCTTGCCGGAACGTTTCTTTATTTTCAGCAGGCGAACATCGTTGCCGCCGCGTCCGACGACCCGGGAGTGCGCACCCGCATTTTCGCCACCATCGACCTCGCGATCGGGATTCTGACCATCATCGTTCAGTTTTTTGCGACCGGCCGGCTGATCGCCCGCTTCGGCGTCGGGCGCGCGGCTGCGGTCCTCCCCCTGGTCTTCGGCCTCGGCTTCCTGGCCCTGGCTTTCACGCCGATGCTGCTCGTGGTCATCGCGTTCCAGGCGATCCAGCGGACCGCCAATTTCGCCCTCTCGAATCCGGCCCGGGAAGTGCTGTTTACCGTGTTGGAACGCGAGGAAAAATACAAGGCGAAGAACGTGATCGACATCGTCGTGTTCCGCGGCGCGGATGCGGCGAGCGGCTGGCTGTTCGCGGTGCTGCGCGGGGCCGGGCTGGAACTGTCGACGATCTCGCTGGCGACGGTGCCGCTCGCGGGGGCTTGGTTCGTGCTGGCCCTCGCGCTCGGACGCGCGCAGGAGCGTCGCGCCCGGCCAGGCGCCTCCCCTCGCGGATGAACGCATGCCGACCATGACGCGAGCCGGATTTTCGATAGGTCCAACCTAGAGCTTTTACATTTCACGACTTTCCTTCAGAGGATCCGCCATGGAAACCATTCCCAGCATTTCAACCGTCTCCCACGTCATCCAACTGGCCGTCGCGCCGGTGTTTCTGCTTTCCGGCGTCGGCGCCATTCTTGCCGTGCTCATCAACCGCCTGGGCCGCATCATCGATCGCTACCGTGTGCTCGAGAACAGCAGCCCCAAAGCGGGAGCCGGCGAGGAGACCGTCGCGCACGTTGAAATGGCGATTCTGTCGCAGCGCGCGCGCCTGATCCATTGGGCCATCAGCCTATGCACGATCGGCGCCCTGTTCATCTGCATCGTGATCGCAACGCTGTTCATCGGTTCCATGCTGCGCGTGGGCGTGTCGCAGCTGATCGCGCTGATGTTTATCGGCGCGATGCTCGCGTTGATCGCCGGGTTATTGAGTTTCCTGCGCGAAATTACCCTGGCGACGGGCAGCATCCACGTGAATAGACATTAGACCAGCGTAGCTTCGCCGAACATCCAACCAGGAGGAACCTGCCGTGAAAGACTCGATGCTGAACATCCGCAGGCTGCGCGTGCGGCCGGTGGTGGTGCCGATGCGACTGCCGCTGCAAACCAGCACCGGCGCCGTGAGCATGGCGCCGCTGGTGCTGATCGACATCGAGACCGCGGCCGGCATCACCGGCCGCGCCTACCTGTTCGCGATCGATCGGCCGCACCTCGCGCCGATCGTCGCGCTGGTCGAAGCGATGGGCGAGATGCTCAAGGGCGACGCGGTGGCGCCGTTCGAGATCGAGCGCAAGCTGCGCCGGAAATACACCTTGCTCGGCGTGCATAACATCGTGCTGTTTGCGTTGGCCGGCATCGACATGGCAGCCTGGGATGCCTATGCGCAATCGCTGGCGCAGCCGCTATGCAAAGTGCTCGGCGGCGCGCCGCGCCCGGTGCGCGCTTACAACTCCAAGGGCTTGGGCATCATGCCGCTGAAGCCGCTGGCGCGTGAAGCCGACCAGCTGGTGAAGGAGGATTTCTCCGCGGTCAAGCTGCGCCTGGGGCGGCCGGACCCGCAGGACGACCTCGCCGCGCTGCGCGCGGTGAAGAAAGCGATCGGCCCGGCAGTTACGCTGATGTGCGACTTCAACCAGGCGCTCACGGTGAACGACGCGATCCTGCGCGGCCGCATGCTCGACGACGAGGGAGGCCTGCACTGGATCGAGGAGCCGACGCGCGCCGACGACTTCGAGGGCAACGGCCGCATCGCCGACGCGCTCGATACGCCGGTGCAGATCGGCGAGAACTTCATGGGGCCGGAGCAGATGGCGCAGGCGCTGGCGGCAGGCGCGTGCGATTACGTCATGCCGGACGCGCAGCGGATCGGCGGAGTCACCGGCTGGATGCGCGCGGCCGCCCTGGCGCAGGCCGCGGGCCTGGAGATGTCATCGCACCTGTTCCCGGAGGTGAGTTGCCATCTGCTCGCGGTCACCCCGACCTGCCACTGGCTGGAATACGTCGACTGGGCCGAACCGATCCTCGCCGAGCCGCTGGCGGTGAAGCACAGCCACGTCCTCGTCCCCTCGACTCCGGGTACCGGCATCCTGTGGGACGAGAAGGCGGTGAAAAAGTACGAGGCGTAAGCGCCGCCGCCTCGGCCCTGGTGAATTCCGACTAGAAAGGCACTGACAATGAGCACCGCAGCACGCATGCCGGTCATTTTCTTCGGCCACGGCAGCCCGATGAACACGCTCGCGAGCAACCGCTACACCGAGGCCTGGCGCAAGCTCGGCGCAAGCGTGCCCAAGCCGAAGGCGATTCTGGTGATCTCGGCGCATTGGTTCACGCGCGGCACGGCGGTGACGGCGATGGCCAAACCGCGGACGATCCATGATTTCGGCGGCTTTCCGCAGGCGCTGTTCGATGTCCAGTACCCGGCGCCGGGCGATCCCGGGCTCGCCGCGCGCGTGCGCGACCTGCTGGCGCCGGTCGAGGTGCAGCTTGATGAGTCCTGGGGCCTGGACCACGGCACCTGGTCGGTGCTGGCACACGCCTTTCCCGATGCCGGCATACCTGTGGTCCAACTGAGCATGGATGGCACCAAGCCGGCGCAGTTTCATTACGAAATCGGCAAGCACCTGGCGCCGCTGCGCGAGGAGGGCGTCCTCGTCGTCGGCAGCGGTAATGTCGTGCACAACCTGATGCTGATGCGGCGCGGCGAAGGCGTGGCCGCCTTCGCTTGGGCGAAGCGGTTCAACGACAAGGTGCGCGAGGCGCTCGCCTCCGGAAACCACTTGGCGCTGATCGATTTCGAGCGGCTGGGCGAGGACGCGCGCCTGTCGGTGCCGACGCCCGAGCATTATCTGCCGCTGCTCTACATCGCCGCGCTGCAGGCCGAGGACGAGACCATGGCCTTCGCCGTGGACGGATACGAGGCCGGTTCTCTGGGCATGCTGACCGCGGCCGCCGGCATGCCCGCAAGCCAAGAGGCCGTTTCAGAATTACCGAAACGGCCCGTGAATTAGGGGAGTATGAGGGGCCGAGGAAGGGGTGGGACCCTTCCGTTCCCACCTGGATCCCCTCATTTGATAATGCGCTCTAGATCTGACCGATGAAATCTTTCTTCCCGACGTCCACCCCGCAGTGGCGCAGGATCGCGTACGCGGTAGTGACGTGGAAAAAGAAATTCGGCAGCGCATTGTGCAGCAGGTAGGTCTGGCCGGTGAGGGTTTGGCTGCCGCCGCCGATTTTCAGCGTGATCTCGCGCGCCTCCGAGCCGTCGATCTGCCCATGCTTCAGCGTATTGATGAAGGCGATGGTCTTGTCGATCCTGGCCTTGAGGTCGGCGAAGCCGGCTTCATTGTCTTCGTACACGGGAGGCTCGATGCCGGCAAGCCGGGCGGGTGCGCGTTTGGCGTGGTCCGCCGCGATTTGCACCTGGCGCGTCAGGTTGAGCATGTCCGGAGCGAGGCGATAGGTGAGCAGCACGGATGGCTCGATTTTCCTGGCTGCGGCAAAGGCTGCGCCTTTGTCCAGAATCGCGGCAAGATTGCCCAGGGTTTTGACGAAAACGGGAACTGATGCTTGGTACATGGATAGGGTCATGATGAATCCTTCAGGTTCTGATGCGGCTAGATGTGGAATAGTGGCGAAACGGCAGGCGCCCGGCGGTATAACCCGGATCGCGCGAACCGGCGCCCTCATTGTAGAAGATAACCGCAGTTTTCCCTAGTTGTGCCAGACGGATTATCATCGGTTTGGGAACCGGTGGATCTGAATGACCAAGAGCGATCGGTGGCGCAGCATCTAAAAGGAAAACACCATGCGGGTACTGGCAGCGATTGGGATCATCCTGGCATTGTCCGCCATTGCTGCCTTTGCGGGCGATTTTGAGGATGGACTGAAATTTTATCAAGGCAAGGACTACGCAAGTGCCATGACTTCATGGAAGAAGGCGGCAGCGCGGGGTAGCGCGCCGGCGCAATTCACCCTGGGTTTCATGTACGAAAAGGGGGAAGGCGTGACACCGGACAATAAGCAGGCCATGTCCTGGTACCAGAGGGCGGCAGACCAGGGATATGCGGCGGCGCAAATCAATCTGGGTTCGATGTACGAGAAGGGGCAGGGCATTGCGCCGGATGTCGGGCAGGCGCTGTCCTGGTACCAGAAAGCAGCCGATCAGGGGTTGGTGGAGGCGCAATTCAACATGGGCCGCATGTACCAGACCGGGCAGGGCGTTTCGCAGGACTACAAGCAAGCGGCTTTCTGGTACGAGAAGGCAGGACAACAGGGACATACATGGGCGCAATCCGCCTTGGGTCTGATGTACGAGACGGGACAAGGCGTTGCGCTGGACTACAAACGGGCAGTGTTCTGGTACCAGAAAGCGGCGGAATCCGGGGATCCAATGGCGCAATTCGACCTGGGCCGGATATACGAAACCGGGCAAGAGGGCGTCGCCATGGACTATGTTGAGGCGCACAAATGGTGGAATATCGCGGCGGCGAGCGGCGAAGAAAGAGCGAGGAAAAGTCGCAACATCGTCGAGCGCTTGATGACGCCGGAGCAGATCGCCGAAGCAAAGCGGCGCGCGAGCGAATGGATGAAGGCGCACGCAAAGCAGTGACCGGCCGCGCATTGTCGCACCAGTCCGACACACTATAAGTTGCGCGCAAGATCGTCGTGCAATATCACTTTTTTCAGACCATTCTTCTCTATTAACGCTTGCTCTTGACACCCTCGACGAAGCGCGCCAGCGTCGGCGACATCGCGCCGCGCGACACCATTGCCTCTATGATCTGGAACCGCCCGCGCCGGCCGTGTGCAGCGCCCAGCGCACGCGCCAGTTCGCCGCGGGTGCGCACGCGCACGCCCTCGCCGCCGAGGGCGGCGGCCATATCGGCGAAGCGCCATTCGTCGAGGTCGTTGAATTTCGATTCCGGCTGGAATGCGCGCAGCATCTCCCAGCCGGCGTTATTGATCAGCAGCACGATCGGGTCCCAGCCATAGCGGCGGCAATTTCCCAGTTCCCACCCCGTCATCTGGAATGCGCCGTCGCCGACGATGATGACCGGCCGCTGTCCGGTCGCCGCCTGCAGCCCGAGGCCGGCCGGGACGCCGAAGCCCATCGTGGCGTAGTAGCCGGGCGCGACCAGCGCGGTATGCTCTATATCCATCGCCAGGAACATGCAGTCGCCGATGTCGGTCGCGATCGGCATCTTGCCGTGCGCGCCCATCAGGTCGTTGATCGCGGTCGCGATATCCAGGGGCTGGATCGGCGCATCGTCGGCCTGCAGCCCGCGCGGATAGGCAGCCGCCGCATGGTGCAGCGCGGCAGCGCTGTGCGCCGGCAGGCGTGCAAGCATCGCCTCGACCAGCGGGCCGAGCGGGATCTCCGGATAGATGTGGTGGCCGATGATCACCTGCCGATTGAGCGCCTGGATCGACAGGCGCAGGTCGATGTGCGTCGACGACACACCCAGATTGGTATCGGAAACGATGACGCCCAGCAAACAAAGCGCGTCGGAGTTCTCGACCAGATCGGTAATCGCGGGCAGTCCGGCAACGCCGATATAGGTTCCGAGAAGAGGCGCGTCGGTGTTGGCCAGCAGGCCGCGGCCGAGCAGGCTGGTGACCACCGGCAGCCCGAGCCGACGTGCGAGTTCCGCGACCTTTTCCTCCAGCCCGAAACGGCGCACCTCGACACCGATCATCAGCACCGGAGACCGCGCGGCGCGCAACCGTGCCAGGATCTCGTCGGCGCAGGCAGCGAGCGCCTCCGCGTCGAACGAGGGCTCGGCGGCCGGAGTGACCTGCTTGCACGGCGTGGTTACCATGTCGCGCGGCAACTCGAGATAAACCGGTTGCGAGTAGGTCAGGCAGGCGCGAAGCACGCGTGCGATCTCGGCCGGCGCGGTGCGCGCGTCGTCCAGGCGGGCCTGGGCGCAAGTGATCTCCTGGTAGATGCGGTATTGCGAGTCGAGCGACTTGGCCTGGTGATGCAGCAGCAGGCCGCGGAGCGCCTCGCCTTTGCCCGGGGCGCCCGACACGACAACCACCGGCGACTTCTCCGCGAACGCGGCAGCGATCGGATTGACCATGTTGAGCGCGCCGGCGCCATAGGTAACCGCGGCTACGCCCAGTGCGGAATGGATGCGCGCGGCGGCGTCAGCGGCGAAGCCCACCGCCGGCTCGTGGCTCAGCGTGTACAGCGGCAGAATGCCGGATTCTTCGACGACTTTGAAGAACGGCAGGGCGTAATCACCCGGAATGCCGAAAATTTCGCGTGCGCCATGTTCCTTGAGCGCGTGCAGCAGTACTTCGGACAGGTTCATTTTGGGTTTCCTTTCTTGCGCAACCTAGTTCACATTGTGGCGCCAAGAACTATCCACAGATTCTGTGGATAACCCTGTGGACTTTTCCTGCAAAAAAATATCGCGTCCTTCGAAAAAATGCAGAGAAACCGGGGGAGATCATAAATTGAGCACCTCAGCAAGCTAAGGTCGGGTCCAAGCGGAATGGATGCAACTGCGCATATCCGGCGTTTGGATCCGCGCCATCCGGGTTGGAGCGCCAGTCGTATGCGGGCTTACCCCGATTCCGGTTGCGCCAGAACCCCGACGGGCGGGCGCGGGCCATTCACTTCATCTTACAACCAGCACCGGGATCGTGGTGTGGGTCAGCACTTTTTGCGTCTCGCTGCCGATGAGAAAACCGGATATGCCGCGGCGACCGTGCGATGCCATCACGATCAGATCGCAATGCTGCTCCCGGGCAATCCGGATGATGGCATCGTAGGGCAAATAGCCGGCAACGAATGCCGTCTCCGCGGCTGTTCCGTTCGAGGCCGCGGTTTCCAAGGCTGCGTCGAGCAGCTTGCGCTCTTCGTCTTCTATCTCTTGCATTACGACCTTCCCACCCAGGCTGCTTAGGGCGCCGCCCTCGACGTGGTGCGGCGACTCGATCGGAGATCTGACATGGAGCACCAGCAGCTTCGCGTGCAGCGAATGCGCAAGCCGGGCGGCCGTCGATACCGCTTTGTTCGAAAAATCGGAACCGTCGGTCGGTACTAGGATGTTTTGGAACATGAAGAGCCTTCCGCAGCCGCAGATCGCGGGATACACAGGTTAAACATGGTGATTGGTCTTGTCCAGGGCGCCGTGGATGAGGTTGCCCGCGCGGGCGCATGCGGCGGGCAAGACTACCCCGGCCGCTGCCGGGTCAAATCCGGAACTCTGTCCGTTTATACCGGCTCAGACGACCGGCGGAAAACGGTAATCCGGTATCGCGGCCCTGCGCCCGCCGGCTTGCAGGCAAGCTTTAACCGACTCGAGCAGTTGCTCGCGGGTTATCGGCTTGGCGAGAAAATCGGCGGCGCCGAGTTTCACGGCCTTGGCCATGGTATCACCGTCGGTGCGGCCGGAAATAAAAACCACCGGGATCGATGCCGAACGCGCATCCGATTGCATCAGGGACATCAGGTCCAGTCCGTTCAAATACGGCATGTTGATGTCGCACAGAACAAGGGCAGGCGGACGGGCCAGCAGCGCCTTGCCGCCTTCGACCGCGTCTTCAGCCACCTCGGCGGCGTAGCCCACTGCCGACAGGTGCATGCGCAGCAGGTCGGCAAACTCGATGTCGTCGTCGATGATGAGAATGCGGATTGCGCTCTTGTCCGACATACGCCGAGTGCTTTCTTCAAGGAGACGATTACGGATACGGCAAAAATGTAGTACCGCTGCGAGACAATGTCAATGTTACGCTGAATCGCTGGCGCGATACGCGCGGCAAGAAGCCGTGTGATCCCTTGGTTGCCTCCCGGATGGAATCTTTTCAATATCCCCTGGACCGGTCGACCAGCGCGACCAGCGCCTCGCCGGCGAGAAACCGGCCCATGTTGTCGGCGAACAGGGCGGCAACGATCTCGTCCCGATGCACATCCAGCCCGCCGATATGCGGCAGCACGGTGATGCCCTCGGTGCTCCAGAAAGCGTGGTCGGCGGGCAGCGGTTCCGTGCGGTAGACGTCGAGAACCGCGCCGGCGATGGTCTTCGACCGCACCGCCTCTACAAGATCATCGTCGACGACCAGCGCGCCGCGGCCGAAATTGAGCAGGTAGGCGGTGTGGCGCATCACCTTGAAGCGCCGCGCGTTCATGATTTCTTCCGTCTCCGGCGTGAGAGGCAGCAGCAGCAGCACGAAATCCGATTGCGCCAGCACCTCGTCGGTCGCCTCGGGCGGGTAGATCCGGTCCACGTGCGGCACCTGTTCCGGTGAGCGCCTTGTGCCGATCACGCGCAGCTCGAGCGCTTGGGCTTTTTTCGCCAGCTCCCGGCCGATCTCGCCCAGCCCGAGTACGCCGAGCGTTTTTCCCGCGAGCGGTTCCGAAATCCGCCTCGTCCAGCGCCGGTCGCGCTGGTCCAGGGTCGCCTGGGCGTAAGGCTTCGTGAGGTGGAACAGCGCGCCAAGGATGTTCTCGGGCATCTGCACGCGGTGCGTGCCGCGGGCGCAGGTAAGCGCGATGTCCGGACGCAGGTCCGGGAGCGAAATCCAGCCTTCGACGCCCGCGGTGAGAGCCTGGATCCAGCGCAGTCTCGGCATTTTCGCCAGCAATCCGGGCGGCGTTTGCCGCGCGAGCATGAGTTCGGTGCGCGCAAGCTGCGCGGCGCTCGGTTGCTGGTCGAGCCGAAGAGACTCGATATCCAGCCGGTTCCCGAATCCGGCGCGCTCGAGCGCCCGCCTGTAGATGTCGGCTTCGTTCAACCACAACAATGCATGAATCATTCCGGTCGCCTTCCGTCGGGAGCTAGAACATTCGATCCGCGCCCAAGCGCGCGCTGGTGCTCCACGCGCGCATTATCGCAGGCAGGATGCGCGTTTGACAAAAATCAATATCGCAGACTGCTCGAAGTCCATCATTCACCATGTAAATCGAGAAGGATCCAAACCCAGCGGAAGGCTCGAGGAGATGCGCATGGCATGCTCGGCGCTTGTGTTCGGCCGCTGCGCGCATCCATTCGTCTTATTGCACGGCCTGCAACGGCGGGGTGTGTCTTTTTGGCTCGGCGCCCAGGCATCTCACGGCCTCCCATGGCAAAACCGCAGCCTTCGTGATTTTTGTCAATACCGGACGTTCCGGGTTGGGGCATGATGGAAACTCGTTCAAAGTGTTCTATCTCCTCCTCCCCTTTGAACGCTTGGGCCCGGCACAAAGCTGTTCCGGGCCTTTTCTTTTCTGGTGGGCACCGCCTGGACGGGAGCCACGTTATTGCAACGAGCCCGCCTTCTAAGCCGTGCCAAAGCTGAAACTGTTCCCTGACTGCTTGGCCTTGTACATGGCTGAATCGGCGACCTTGAGAAGGGCATCCATGTCCGGGCCGTCTGTGGGGAAGGTCGCGATGCCGATGCTCGCCCCGATGCGGGCTGTCTCATGCTTCTCGCCGCTTAACTCAAAAACGGTTAACAGGGCATCGATGATTTTCCTGGCAACGGTTGCCGCATCCTGCGGGCTTGCGATTCTGTGCAGAATCACGGCGAATTCATCGCCGCCGATGCGGGCCACCGTATCGGATTCGCGCACCTGCTGCTGGATGCGATTGGCGGCGCCTTTTAGCACTTCGTCGCCCGCATCGTGTCCCAGAGCATCGTTTACGGCTTTGAATTTATCGAGATCGAGGTAGAGCAGCGACAGCTCATGGCGATTGCGTCCTGCAAGATGGATGGCCTGGCGCAGGCGATCATAGAAAAGCATCCGGTTAGGCAGACCGGTAAGGTTGTCATAAGTCGCGAGGTGCTGGATGCGCTCCTCGAACTGCTTGCGTTCGGTGACGTCCCTGACGATGCAGATCGTGTGCCATTCCCCGTCTATGCTCACCCCGGCAATGGAGTGCTCGGTGACGATCTGCGTCCCATCCTTGCGCAATCCGGCAAGTTCCAGGGTCTTGCCGACGACGTGCCCCGGTTCGTTCCGCCGAACGCAATCGAAACCCTTTTCGAAATCGGTGCGGTACCGTTCCGGGATAATCAGTTCGTGGAGATGCTTTCCCCGCGCTTCTCGCTCGCTGTAGCCAAACATCCTGTGAGCCGCCTCGTTCCAGAAGGCGATCCTCCCCATGTTATCGATGATGATGATGGCGTCCTGTGCGGCGGCGCCGATAACGCGCAGCCTTTCCTCCGCCAGCATGTGTCTCGCAAATACCTCCCGTATCATGTGCATGGAGGCGACGATGAGCAGCGAAAACCCCAGTCCCATCCAGTCGTTGGCGACGGCATAGATTGTCGGATCCACGCCGCCGTGCTCGAAGGAATAAGTCAGCATGCTGCGGAATCCCTGCAGCAGCAGCGCCCCGGCGAGAAGAATCCAGCCCAGAACCCATCCCGACAGGCGGATATCGGAAAAAGCCAGTCCGACTCCCAGCAGCAGCAGAACAAGCGACAGAGCCTGAATCGACAGCAGAGATTCCATCACCACAACGAGCCTCCGGGGAGACAGAATTAACTGGACTTTGCCGATTAAGCTACCAGCCAGTATTGATGAAAATCACGGGGAATGGAAATTGAGCGCGAGAGGGTGAAGGAATTGCGCCCGTGTGATGACGCCTACCCTCACTCGCCTGCACTTGCGAACCGTCGTCGGGGAGCGCAGGTTTTCCCGCGTTCGCGAAAAGAGGTAGAGTCTCGATCGCGGCCGGAGAGGGCGAGTCTAAAATTTCCGTCGCGGATCGAGGAAGGTACGGGGACATCATGAAACAGACCGATAACAGGGCCCGCTCAGTTGCGACAACCCGCGCCATGAACCGCGCGGAATTCCTGAGGCTGGCGGCGCGGGTGGCGGGCGTCTGCGCCGCCGGCAGCGTTCTCGGACCCGCCACGCTCGCGTTTGGCGCCGAAATTGAACCCGGCCGGGCGCCGGTTGCGCGCCGGCCGATTCCTTCCACCGGACAGATGCTGCCGGTGATCGGCGTCGGCACTGCGGTCGCATACGAGCTCGACACGGCTGACGCGAAGTTCCCGGTCCTGGTGGAAACCGTGCGCACGTTTCTTGCGCAGGGCGGCGCCGTGATCGACACCTCGCCGACCTACGGCCGGGCCGAGAACAGCCTGGGCGAGATCTTCCGCCGCATCGGAGGACGCGAGCGCGCGTTCCTCGCGACCAAGATCAGCACCACCGGGGAGCAGGCGGGCATAGACAGCGTCGCCGCCTCGCTGCGCGATCTGGGAACCGATCGGATCGATCTGCTGCAGGTGCACAATATCCGCGACACGGACGTTCATTTGCGCACGATCCGCCGGCTGCAGGACCAAGGGAACGTGCGCTACGCCGGGATCACGACCTCGTTCCGCAACAGCTACGAGGAGTACGAGCGCATTATGCGCCGCGAAAAGCTCGACTTCATCCAGATCGACTACGCCCTCGACAACCGGATCGCGGAGGAGCGCATCCTGCCGCTGGCCCGCGACCGCGGAATGGCCGTCCTGATCAATCTTCCATTCGGCCGCGGGCGGCTGTTCGGCAAGGCGCGCGGCCGCCCGCTGCCGCCGTGGGCGGCGGAGATCGACTGCACCAGCTGGGCGCAATTGTTCCTCAAGTTCGTGCTGGCGCACCCCGCGGTGACGACCGTCATCCCGGGCACCGACCGCCCGGAATTCGCGCTCGACAACCTGAACGCGGCGCGCGGCCGCATCCCGGATGCGCGGATGCGGGAGCGGATCGTGAGCTACTGGGATCAGCTTGGCTGACCGGCTCTGGGGCGTCTAGCGTAGCCCGATAGTCATCTGAGCGCGTGAAGGCGTAGCAGTTGGGAGAAGACGGCGGCTGCCCTTCAGCGGCGTTTGCTTGCACAATCCAGCACTCCCGGATTCACGACATTTATCGGCGCACCGGCAACGTAGGCGGTGATCTGGTCGAAGATATCGGCAAACTGAATCTCGTACTCATCGCGCGAGACGTAACCGATGTGGGGAGTGCAGACGACGTTATCCATCAGGAGCAGCGGATGACGCGGGTCCAGCACCGGCTCTTCCTCGAATACATCGACCGCCGCCATGCCCGGGCGTCCGGCGTTCAAGGCGTTCACCAGCGCACCGGGCGCGATAAGCTGCGCGCAGCTCGTGTTTACGATCAGCGCCGTAGGCTTCATTCGCGCCAGGTCGCCGGCGGTCACAATGCCGCGCGTTGCGTCGACCAGGCGCAGGTGCAGGGAAATGATGTCGCATTCCTCGAAAAAAGCGTTCTTGGAGGGCGCGGCATGGCATGGGTATATGATCGCTATGTAACGGATCGGAGCCTGTATCGGCTTCAGGACGCGGCTAATAAAACGGCAGGGGTGGGATTCTGGGGTGATCCCGCCCCCATCCCGCCGTCGGACTACAGAAGGGCGAAGCCCGGGAACTGACGGAGTGCAGATGCGGCGACTCGCGGTGGTTTTTGCTTGTTCAGCGGCTATAGCCTCTTCAAACGGCTGCTCTGTGATCACGGCGCCTTATCATGCAGCCAAAAATGTGGTGCAGGGAGGCGTATGGGTCGTAAAAAAAACCTATGTGGTTGCCGAAGGCACGACAAAAATAATCTACAAAATTGGTGAATTTACCTACGAAGTTGTCAAAGCGCCCATCGAATGGGCATTGACCCACGAGGAAATCAAGAGCATCGATGGTCTTCCGGTCAAAGAGGCGATTCGGCAGGGCAGGGTAAAAACCGCACCCTATGTGGTCGCAGGAAGGCAGTACGTTCCCATGTCGATCGAGAAGGCGAAGGATTACCGGGAAGAGGGTCTGGCATCGTGGTACGGTTACGAGAGCGGCAGAATGACCGCAAACGGAGAAGCGTTCAATCCCAACGGCCTGTCGGCGGCGCATAAATATCTGCCCATCCCCACATTCGTGAAGGTGACAAACCTTGAAAACAAGAAATCCATAATCGTGAGGGTGAATGACCGTGGACCTTTCCCGAGCGAACACAATGCCAGGTCAGGAGAGAGGATCATCGATCTCAGCATGGGCGCTGCCAAGAGGCTTGAATTTTACGGCAAGGGCGTTGCTCGCGTGAGGGTGGAGGCGATACAGGTGAAAGAAGAATAAGCGACAGATTTCCAGGCGCCGGCGCAGGCCTGCTGCTTGATCTGACTTTTTTCTGCGCCGAAGGCACGCCGGTGCTTATGGCTTCCTCGCTGTCCGCTCCAGTTCGTCGAGTGCGGCACGTGCCTCTTGCCAGACGGTGCGTGCCTTGGCCCGCTCGGCATGTGCCTTGTCCCAGTCCGCGTTTGGCTTGATTCGGGCGGCGTTTGCACTGCGCCGGTCGGCGACTACCTTGCGCCGGTCCGGGAACGCCTTGTCCCAGATTGTGGCTACCATGCGCCGGTCGGCGTCCGGATTGCGCCGGTCCGCGACCTCCTTGTGCAAGTCGGCGTGTGCCTTGGCCCGGGCGGCTTCTGCCTGGTCCAGGTCGCCGCCGGCCTTGCGCCAGTCAGCCTCTGCTTTGGCGAGGGCAGCTTCAAGTTCTGCTCGTTTGGCCATGATTGCCTTTCCTTGGTTAGAGCGCCGCTTCGCTATTGACCTGGCAACAGAATGAATGCTTGATAATCCGCGCTGGCTCCGGAGTCAATTTTACCACCCACCCCCGCATCCATCCGGGCCGTGTGGTCAAGTTCGAGGTCGTAGAGCGCGTTCAGTAATGCGGTGGAATCTCGTCGCCCGGACTGGCGAATTCGTCCGGCGCGGCGTCTTGCAATTGCTGGCGCAGGGCGCGAACGTCTTGCTGCAATCGGTCTATCTGCTGTTGCTGGCGAAATACTGTGCGGTTGAGCGCATCGAGAAGGTCTTCCGCAAGACTCATCTTGGCCTCAAATTCGTTCAATTTAGCTTCCATCATCCGTTTCCAGGAAAGGGGAAGATGGATTACATCTTCGCCTTTGATTTCCTACCTGGAGCCGCCGGGGGCACGTAGCCTGACACCCGGCAAAGCATGCCTTCGATCTTCTTGCCATCAGTGAATCGAGTCAAACGGCACATGATTACCTCTCCTCTGGCGGACAGGTCTGACACGCTCCGACTCACTTTTGCAAGCGAGATTCCTGTCCCTGATGCGATCTCCGAGTCGAGTAGCTCACCGTGGATTTTCAGGTACTGCATGATTTCTTGCATCTCAAATACTCCTCATCCTTGCCAGTGGTACAGGACCGCCTGATAGAGAGCGAAACGATTTCACCGTCAAGGAAGCTCGATCAAGCCTTTTTGGCTTCGAGGTCACGCCATCGGCAGCCTTTGGATATGCGGCGGATGCAACCCCCGGCGTAACCCCAAACTGAAACTGAAAACAGCCTAATCCGGCGAAAACGGCGTGGTTATTGGCTCCCCGACCAGGGCTCGAACCTGGGACCTGTGGATTAACAGCCGAAGTTGTTCGTTTAACTTGTTGTTCTAACGGCCCGCCCTCACTCGCACAGGCCCGTCAAAGCACGTAGAAACCCTACGTTTTTCCTACATTCGGCAAGCGCCAAAATGTTTTTAGGCCTCGCGGTGAGGTAAAGTCTCCACAATACACAGGCGTCATACGAATTTTACAAGTATAACATATGCGGACAGACAAACTAAGAGCATCCACAATGAATCAAGCAGTTATTGCGCATCGGGATGTTCTGAGAATTTCAATAGTCCAGCCCGGCCGGTCTGGTGAATAACGGTTACGGCAGTCGAGATTGCCGGCGCCGCGGGTGCAAGCTACGTCGGCAACTAGATTGACAAGATTGTGTTCGCCCGCCCGCGCTGGAAACGCGGTCAGAGGGGAAGTTTATACGGCAGCAAGCGGTCGAACTCTTTTTTCACCACCGCGTAGCACTCGCATACGCGCTGTTCCAGTTTTGCACGATTCAGTACCTTGATGTGGCCGCGCCTGTACTGTATCAATCCGTCCGCCTGCAATTTGCCGGCGGCCTCGGTCACGCCCTCCCGGCGTACGCCCAGCATATTGGCGATCAGCTCCTGCGTCATCAACAGTTCATTGTCTTGCAAGCGGTCCAAGCTCAACAGCAACCAACGGCATAGTTGCTGGTCCAGCGCATGGTGCCGATTGCACACCGCGGTCTGCGCCATTTGCGTCATCAGCGCCTGGGTGTAACGCAGCGCCAAATGCTGCAAGTGACCGCCCGTGGAGAATTCCCTTTTCAGGGCTGTCGCCTTGAGCCGGTAACCGTTGCCTGCGCTTTGCACCACTGCTCGGCTGAGCGTGCTTTCCCCGCCCATGAACAAGGAGATGCCGACCAGGCCGTCGTTGCCGGTGACCGCGATTTCTGCGGATGCGCCGCTTTCCATGACGTAGAGCAGCGAGACGATGCTGGTGGTCGGGAAATACAGGTAGCTCATGCGACCGCCGGATTCGTACACCGCCCATCCGAGCGGCATCGGGATGAGTTCGAGATCGGGCACCAGGCGCGCGTAATCCGCCTCGGGCAGGGCCGCGAGAAGATGGTTTTGCTTTGGCGTATGCGGTGAAGACATGGCGATCGTCCCATTACGGCATGGACGTGTTACCGATAGGGTCAAAAAAAACGCAGCGCAACAACGAAGATTGATCCCATAAAATCTGTTCTATATGCACGCTCTTTTTTGACGTTTTGTCTGCCGGTCCCGGCGGACAGACTTTCTGCAGCCTATTCGAAACACAACGCCGAAATAGATGTAAGTGTGCCGCCATACTTGGCTAGCAGTTTGACACTGGAATGAGAAATGATCAGGAGGCTGGCGCGATGATCGTTCACCTGTTTGCGCCGGATTACGATTCCTTGCTCAATAAGCCTGGCTAATTTGCGGCGTACCGTCGTGCGCGAACAGATATTGAGCAGCAAGAGCTGTTTCAGCGTTAGTGGTTGCCCCTGCTCTTCCGCATATCCGATCTCGATGACGATATCGAAATCTGCGATGGACTTGAGGAAAGGTAGTTGCAGTCGTTCAAACTCCCTGATTTTTTTCAATCCGGTGAATAACTTCATGGCTTATATCGTTTCCATCATGGATAAGCTTAGTATAGTGTGGCTCAATCATGAAGCTGGCAAGCATAATTGGGTTCCTTTTTGGCGCGCATAACATTGCCAACGGCTTTGTGACAATCGATCCGTGCAGCGGTTTTCGTCTTATCCGCCAATCTGCCCGACAATGCCTCCAGGTCAACCTGGTGCATTCGATATTGAGTCGGCGATTCGCATTCGTGCCGGAGCGCATTCTTTCGGGGGTAAAGTGTTCAACATCGTTGCCTCGGCGTTTTTTGACAAAAACACACGCGATGCAATTGCGCAGGGCGATGCCAAGGTGGCTGCCGTTCTCGACAATACGCCACGAAGTGTCTCCATCGTCCTTGGGCCGAATGGATTGCCGATAAGCGAGATCAAACGCGACGAGGAGGGCATTCTTTATGCCGATATCGACGTGGCTAAGTGCGTCGAGCCGAAACAATTCCATGATGTCGCCGGGTATTACAACCGCTTCGACGTCTTCAGCTTTTCTGTAGATCGCACGCACCGCGATCCCGCCGCGTTCGTCGATATGCCGGAGCCGCAGACGCTGCAAAACGACACCCACCGACAGGAAATGCAGGACGAAATAACCGGCCAGCAGAACAAATCATTTCGCCACAAACACGTCTGCCCCCCCTTTGCCCATCAAACCGAATATCCGGAGTCACCATGACCGCAACCCCGCATTACAAAGTCGATAAAGTATCGGTGGTGTTCAAATCCCCCGACATCCAGGTCAGGGAATACGAGGTCCTGGCGGGGCAGGAAATTCCCTGGCACTTCCATTCACAGATCACCGATCACTGCTATTGCCTGGCGGGCGCGATCTCGGTCGAAGTCCAGGACGGGCGCACCTCGCCGATAAGCAATACCGTGCTCAAGCCGGGGGAAAAATGCGTCGTGAAGCCCGGCGTCGCGCATCGCGTCACCTGCGCGCAAGGAGTATCTGCCCGGTATCTGCTGGTGCAAGGTGGCGGTCAGTACGACTTCAATCCCCTCGCTGGTAAATAAACATTTCTTTAGGCCCTTATTGCTCCGCTCGCGGACGTTTCGCCGCTTTCTCGAAGGAGTAAACCATGATGCGGTTGCCGTGTTGGAAGCGGAGAAGGGCAAGCATGCGCGTTACTGCTTCACCTACCGGGGTAATCCCATTCTGTGGGGTGTGTGCAATACCGGCTGGCTCGAAGCGGTAAAGAAGGCGGGGCTTGTCGATTTCCGGTTCCATGACTTGAGGCATACCTGGGCGTCCTGGCATCGTCAGTCGGGCAGCCTTGGATTGACGTGGTGTACTGGCAACATGTTAGTTTGGGCTAAGCTACGCGTTGCTAACGATGCCTAGAAGGAACTCGCATGGCTGATGATAAACGTGAAGTAGTTGTTACCGATGTCAAGATTCCGTTCTGGTCGATGGTAGTGTTGATGGTTAAGTGGGCCGTTGCCGCCATCCCCGCATTGATTGTTCTGCTTGTCATCGGGTCGGTGGTGTCCATGGTAATGGCTGCAATATTCGGCGGCGGTATGGGGCACTGGGAAATGAATAGATGGTGGGTGCGATAGGAGATGGGTACTTAATAGATGATCCCCGCGAGATGGACGCAACGGTGTTTCTCATAGCACTGAGCCATGCCCCTGACTCGTCCGACCCAATCGTGAACCTGAACGCCGCTATCGCCATTGCAGTACTGTTGCGCATAGATTTGATCGGGAGTTAGCTTGCGTCTTGGCATCGATTTGGGCGGGACCAAGATCGAGATCGTCGCTCTGGCTGACGACAGCGCGGAACTGCTACGCCGCCGTGTGCCAACGCCCCGCGGAGATTATCTAGGCACACTCACGGCGCTGGCCGGCTTGGTGAACGAAGTTGAAAATCAACTTGGGCAAACTGGTACGGTCGGCATCGGTATTCCCGGCGCGGAATCGCGCGTCACTGGCCTCATCGAGAATGCGAACTCTACCTGGCTGATCGGCCAGCCTCTGCGGCGCGACCTGGAAACGCTATTGCAACGCGAGGTAAAGCTCGCCAATGATGCCAACTGCTTCGCGCTTTCCGAGGCCACTGACGGTGCGGCGGCAGGTGCCGCAGTGGTGTTCGGCGTGATCCTCGGCACGGGTGTCGGCGGCGGGATCGTTGTGCACGGCAAAGTCCTCACCGGCGCGAATGCCATTGCGGGAGAGTGGGGCCATAACCGCCTGCCAGGTGACGAGTCGGATTGGCCCGAATGTTACTGCGGCCGCAAGGGCTGTGTCGAAACCTTTCTCTCAGGTCCCGGGATGAAGCGCGACCATGCGAAAGCGAACAGCGAAATCCTCGATCCAGACGAGATTGCGGCGCGCGCGGCGGCCGGCGACGCAGCCTGCGAATCTACGCTGCGCCGCTATGAAAAAAGGCTGGCCCGCGCGCTCGCGCAAGTCATCAATATCCTCGACCCGGACGCCATCGTGCTCGGCGGTGGCCTCTCGAACCTCGAGCGCCTTTACGAGAACGTGCCGAAACTCTGGGGTGCGCAGGTGTTCTCCGATCAGGTCGCGACCCGGTTCCTGAAGAATCGCCACGGCGACGCCTCCGGTGTGCGCGGAGCAGCCTGGTTGTGGTGACGCGCTGCGCTGGTGGGACTACGGGCGGATAATGAACCTGTGGCGCCGTGGGAGTGAAGCCAGCGCTGAATCAGCGCCAAATCGTCGCCGTCGACCAGAGGCACGAAAAGAGCAGGATTGGCTTTCCTTTGTTTCGTTTGACCATGTCGATTCTAGGCACCGAACCCGCCGGCCGCGTAGAGTTGCCGCCCGCCGACGAAAGTCCCCAGCACCCGCGTCTCGCCGATGGCAGCGGGATTCATGGCGGTCGGGTCTCGGTCCAACACCGTTAGGTCTGCGAGTTTGCCTGCTACAAGCGAACCCTTGATCCGCTCCTCGAAGCTGCAGTACGCTGACCCGAGCGTGTAGGCGGCGATAGCCTGCTCCGGGGTAATCGCCTCTTCGGGGACATACGGCCGGCCGCCGGACGTTATCTGGTTGACGGCGTCGTGAATGCCCAGCAGCGGCGCCCCCGGCACCACCGGTCGATCCGAGCTGCCGGCGAGCACCATGCCCCGGTCCAGGTAGGCTTTCTGCGGGTAGCACCACGGGGCGCGCTCCGGCCCCAGGTTGGCCAGATAACCGTCGCCGGTGCGGTAGATGAAGTGCTGCTGCGGCACGCCGATGATGCCGAGGCGCGCCATCCGGTCCAGAACGGCCGGGCTAAGTACGCCTGCGTGCTCGACCCGGTGGCGGTGGTCGGCACGCGGGCAAACACGCAGAGCCGCCTCATACCCATCCAGCACCACCGCGACGGCCTTGTCGCCGATCGCGTGGATCGCCAACTGCCAGCCGGACTGGTGCAGGCGCAGGATGCGGTCCTTCAGCACCTCCTCCGGCACCACTAGGAAGCCGGTGTTGCCCGGATCGGTGGCGAAAGGCTCGAACATATAAGCGGTCCTGCCGATCAGCGAACCGTCGGCGAACATCTTGGCGGGGCCGATGCGCAGGCGGTGGTCACCGAACCCAGTGTGCAGCCCCTGGCTCAATCCAAGCGCCGCGAGTTCCCCGGCCGCCCCGGAACTGTGCTGCAGAAAGTCGACCCGGACCATCAGCGACGTGCGGATGTGGAGCCGGTCCTGGGCCACGGCGTCCTGCCAAGCCTTCAGTTCCAGCGGGCTGAGTGAGCCCGCCAAGGCCTCCTGGGCGCTGGTAAGGCCCTCAGACAAGTACCAAGTACCGCCGATCGGCCAGTTCCAGGCCCTCGATGATCTCCGCCCCGGTGAGCGGGTAGCGGATCCGCTCGACCAACGACTGTGCGAGTTCAAGCAGCAGGCCGGTTGGTTCGCCGGCCGCATCGCGGGCGATCTTGCCGCCCTCGGGGTCGGGCGTCTCGCGGGTAATTGCACAGGCTG
>Ga0097691_1001100_pt1 | contig 20833 bp, 25 predicted proteins | sample NGESurdeep072012_8_FD_72858 | JGI IMG/M metagenome (GOLD analysis project Ga0097691, IMG submission 72858) | Arctic peat soil microbial communities from Barrow, Alaska - NGEE Surface sample 210-1 deep-072012 | ecosystem: Environmental > Terrestrial > Soil > Wetlands > Peat ... | reverse complement strand
CGAACAGTGCCACGATCAGCATGTCACCGAAACTGCCTAGAACGAACGCCAGACCGAGCACAAGTCCGACGATGATGCCCATGTTGGTGCGTGTCATGTCATCTCACATTCCCGAACTAGAAGGAGCCACCCGGATCCAGGCCCGGTGGTTACTGCACCCGCTGGGGGCGTTCTCGGCGGTAAGCCGCCCGATGAAGCTGCAGCCCGCTGCCCGGGCTGGACCGGTGCAAAGTGACGTGGACCCGCACCGTTCTCGGCTGATCTGCGCCGGGTCCGGTGGGTCGTGCTCGTCCCAAACCTGAAGTCGCACTATGAACCGGGCCGGGTGGGCGCCGACGGCCAGATGCCGGGCGCCGATGAAGGCGCGGCGCGCTGCCCGCTCGGCTGGCTCCACTGCCCCACCTCTTCGGCCGTCGGCACCGAAGCCGTAGGGATCGCCAGCGCAGCCGGGAGGGTCCCACCCGGGTCGCCATGGCCCGGTGCAGTATCGCTCGGATCGGCGATGTCGGCCACGACGATGTCCACTCGCCGCAGCCCGACCAGGGCAGCTACCGCGGAACGGACTTGTCCTGCCACGGTGTCGGTCGGCACCCCCCACCGGCTGCGGAGCTGGATCGTCACATGGTCCTGGGCCACCGCGACGCCGGCTACGGTGCGCCCAGGCAGGTAGGTCGCGACCGACCCGAGCGCCCCGGTGGCCAGATCGTCCACCCCGGGACAGCTGCGGACCGCGCTGGCGACGGCGTCGACATTGACGCCGTCTACCAGCTGCGGGCGGGGGTTCAGGCTGGTCATGACACGCGCGAGGCGCTGTCCTGCTCGGAGTCATCGGCAGGCAGGTAAACGTCATCGACGTTGACGTTGACTTCGACGACCTCCAGGCCGGTCATCCGCTCCACCGCCTGCTTGACGTTGCGCTGGATGCTCTTGCCCAGCTCGGCGATGGCGACGCCGTACTCCACGACGATGTCCAGATCGATCGCGGCCTGGGTCTCGCCGACCTCGACCCCGACGCCCTGGGCGACGTTCGTGCCCGAGCTGCCCGGGATCCGCTCACGGATCGCGCCGAACGCCCGAGAAGTGGACGCGCCCATTTCGTGCACGCCGCTGATCTCGCGGCACGCGACACCGGCGATCTTCTGCACCACCGACTCGGCGACGCTGATCTTGCCCTCCTGGGTCACCAAGGGGTTCTTGGTCGCGGGGCTGGCGGCGCTAGTGGTCGCGGGGCTGGATGCGGTCTGGCTCGGCTGGGTCATCGCAGTTGTTCTCCTGTGATCGCAAACGGGGCTGACCGTCGCCGGGTGGCGGCGGCTCAAGACCAGGGAAGCACACGGGGGAGGCGAATAGTAGAGGCCGGGCACAGCTACGGCCAGATCACCGAACTGGCCGAGAAAGCCACCCTCGGCCACCGCGCCCCCCACGCCGCGATCGGCGTCCTGGGCCGCACCGCGGTCATCGACCTCGCCCTCGCCGTCCGCTACGGAGAGGGCGTCGACGAGGTCGCCCGCCAAGTCCACCAACGCGTCATCACACAATTGCGCGCCACCGTCGGCGTCCAAGACGTCACCGTCAACCTCACCGTCGACGACGTCGCAGCCTGACTCCACAGGCAGCAAAACCCGCGGACGACAGCGGCGATGCAACCACCGGACGGCAGCCGACAGCGGCAGCTGCCCAATACCAGTGCGTACGGCCGCCGATCTCCCAGCCCGCGAAACCCGCAACAGCCAAGATCGCGCCGATGACCAGCACCACGACGCCGATCGTCCACGCGAGCGCGAGGCGATGAACCAGGATCGAAGGGCCGCCGCTCACCCCTGATGGCCACTCCGGATGGCTCGGAGGCGGTCCACGCACAAGCAGGTCACGCCTCGCTTAAGACTTGGGGTACCCGCACCGTGGGCCGATGACTGGCCACGGCGAAGTACCGCAAAGCAACAGAACCATCGACGCCCATGTAGTGGCCTACCAATGCCGATTCGGCGAGGTAGTCAACCCCGACCTCTCAAGACCGAAGTGCGCCCAGTCAGGCTATCTCGTAAGAGGAACGATGACCGGACGCATTTGAGCCAAGCCCTGGTGTCCGTAGGCGGATCGTCTATCGGACAGCCTGGTCCGGTCGTCGTTCCACCTACGAGACAGGCAGGCCGAGGCTCGCAGTGCGCGACGTGCTCATCTGCGGCAGGATGATTTTGTGGCTGAGTCGCTGAGGGACGGTTTGAGCGTCGCGTTGGATTCTTTCCGGCGGGTGATCGGCGGTGTTCAGGCTGAACAGTGGGCATTGCCGACCCCATGCGCGGGGTGGAACGTCGACGACCTGACGACGCATGTGGTACTAGGTAATCGGATGTTCGCCGCGATCCTGCGAGGCGAGCAGACGCCATCGTCTTCGGGTGGTGACCGAGCTGATGTAGGCCACCTCTTCGGTGACCGCGTCGCAGCCTACGACGAGGCGGCCAGCGAATTGCTCGCCGCCTTCGGCGCGGAGGGTGCGCTCGAGCGGGTCGTAACCGTCGGGTTCGGGACGGTCCCCGGATCCGTTGCGCTACATCTGCGCGTTACCGAGCTGCTGGTGCATGGTTGGGATCTTGCCCACGCCACGGGACAGGACATTGACGTCCCTGATTCGCTGGCGCAGCAGGAGCTGGCGTTCTCCGAGCGCGCGGTGCGTCAACTTCCTACGGACCGCTCGCCGTTCGGTCCTCCGCAACCGGTAGGCACCGGCGCTAGCCCTCTAGAGCACCTAGTCGGGCTGCTCGGCCGCAAGCTTTGATCCGCTCACCCATCCCTCACAGGACCGGAACGCACACCCATTGCGGGCTGCGTCCGGTAGTAGGGGACGCGGCTACTTCGGTGGGAGAGATCGGGCATAGGTAACGCCGTCGCTTACCCAGCGCCGGAGTTCGTCGTCTGTCTTGAGCACCTCGGCATCGACCCGAAGCCAGCCATCCATCTCCCGACCTCGCATCTCGAATCGCCGAATGTGCGGTTCACAGACCAGAGACTCGGTCAGGGTCGGGTCGATGCGCAGCAACAAGCCTCCCCTGTTGCTGGCGCTGACGGCCATCTTGTCGTCGATCAGGAAGGCAAGGCCACCGAACATGCTTTTCTCGCTCAGGCCGCGCTCACCCTCTATGACCTCCCGGATCCGGTTAGCGAGCTCGCCGTCATACGCCATGGCAGCGATTATCGCTCGGCAGGCTGACTGCTACCACTGTCGGCTCGCGACAGAGTCGGACGAGCGACCCCGCCCGGGTGCGAGAACACCTGGAACCCGCCGGCCTAGTCGGACGGTTCGGGGCCACCGACGACCTGCAGCAAAGTGGACCATCTGAAGAGTCACAGGGGGATCCCTCACCCGGACTAGAACGCACACCCGTCGCAGATGCGGATGCTCTTGTGGCCGGTCTTTTCTGTGGACCCTCCGCCGTCCTGAGAGCGGGAACCTGACCGGGCGCTGCAGTACCCAGATCCGTGATCGTCCTCGAACCGTCCGGCCTGGACGTCGCTCACTTTATCCGCGGGCGAGCATCTCGTCGAGGACCTGTGGTTCACGGTGATAGGCAGTGAGGTGGCCACCTTCGGGCCACACGTGAAGAGTCCCGTTGGGCAGGCGAGCGACGAGCCGTTCTGCGGCACTGAGCGGTGCGTTGCGATCGGATGTCGTGTGCCACCAGGTGACACTTGGGCTGACCCGGTCTGGATCGACGTCGTTCCAGTCCCCGCACACCGCCAGGGTTTCATCAATCCAGCCATCGACCCCGCAGATGAGCGCTTCACGCGTGGCCAACGAGAAGGCCTCTTGCCACTGCGAGTCGGACATGACGTTCTGGTCGGCCTGTGGCGCCTCGGCCATGAGCGCCCGGAATCCAGCCAGTGGGTCATCCAGCATCGCGGACCTAATCGGCTCTAGCAGTGCGCGCAGGCCCTCAACATCACGGGCTCGGGCCAGTTGTCTGCCGCGAACATTAACCGGGATCATTGTCTCGGCTTTGGCTTCGACATCGCTCACCGGAGCGGCGCCGGCCAAGACGGTGACAGCGCGTACCCGCTGCGGATACAAGGCAGAGAACGCCAGAATGTGCGGGGCGGCGCCGCTCGCGCCGTAGACCCAGACCCGTGCCAGGTCGAGGTGATCGAGGATCTTCGCGACGTCGCCAGCGTGCTCGGAAAAGCCGCGGCCGGCCAACCTCGAGGATGCTCCGAAACCCGGCCGCTCCGTTGTGATCACCCGCAGGGACCGCTCGGTCCAGGGCGAGCGATCGGCGCGCAGCGTCCATCGACAGCCCGGCGTTCCCGGCATCCGCAGCACCGGCACACCATCGACCGGCCCGCACTCAGTCCAGGCAACAACCCGGCCATCGGCGACAACCATCGAGTGGTCCCGAACATCAACGGTGGACATGGCCGAATAATCCTCTTAACCGAGCAGCGTCTCAAGGACCCAACGTGTCACCGTCCGTATCGGACCCGACTCGTCACACGCTGACCCGTGCGATGCCGAGGGTGCGGTGCAAGCCTCGACGATCCATTCCAAGGTCAATGTTCGTGCGGTGCTTTCCAGTTCATCGGTCTCGCCGTGACGAGCCTCCCCAGCGGCGCGCAACAAACGCACTCAATGCAGATCCGGTCGTATTTTGTCGACCGTCCGCCATCCCGTTGCGGAACGCCGGGTGGCGACAATCTGGCTGGTCGCCACCCGGCGTCGACCTCTGCTGCGTCTGTGTCAGATACCGATCGTCCTACGGACAACGAGGCTTGGCTTTCGATGCGTCCGGTCATCGTTCGGCCTACGGGACGCACTGTCATGCTTGATGAGCGGATGTGTGCCCGAGGACGATCATGGGATGCGAGGCTGTGTCCATGGAGTCCACCGACGAACTCAGGATGCTTGCGATCCGGCAGTCTCTGGGTGAGGTTGTGGGCGCGAACGTCTTGATCTCCTCCGGCCTCGACGCCTTGGCGCTCGGCGTGGACACACAATCCCTTCGCGAACTGGCTGGACTGGGGCACCGCGAGGAGTCAGAGGCCCAGGACCTGTTTCGGCAAGTCAAGGATGAGTTGGCACTGGCTGCAACCGTCCCATCGGATCCGTTCGCCGCGCGATGGGAGTTGGTGCGTTGGTGGTGTCGTCAGGTGGTCGGAGGCGACCTGGCTCCCGAGGTCGGTGCGCGACTGATCTGGGATCTCGCTTGGGTTGAACTAGATTTCCCGCCTGCCCTGCAGCCGATCGTTGGAGAGGTCAGCGAATGGGAGGACTGGACACCCGACTGGGGCAACGAGCGAGAGCACTACCAGCGCCGCATTGTGGCCGAGATGGACAGCCTGCTGGCTCGCCCGTGGCCTCCCCCCACGTGAGGGCGGCAATCCGAACTGTGTGCCAACAGCCGCAACTGCCGCGACGGGTGCGACTTTGCCGGATGAGCCGACGGCCACTCATCCGGGCTATGCCCGTGGTCTTTAAGGCACACATTCAGACCAGCCCAAGCCCTGAACCCAAGTCACTGTCGCGGACAACGTAGTTCATCCCCTCGCCGTCGCCCACACCTAATCGGCAACCGGAAAGAGTTAGCCACGCCAGGACCGCCGGAGGAACCTCCACATCAAGGGCTCGCGGTGCGACCAAGTTCGCATCATCCGGCGGGTCGGTCACAGGCATCTGCGCCGGGACCCATAGCTCGTCGAAGCCGGTGAACAGGTTCTGGTCTAGCAGATCCACCGTGGATGACCCCGAGATGACTAGCGGCGATGTCGACAAAGCCCAGCCGGGATCGCTTCGCCCTTTAGCCACGGCCCAGGGCATGTCGACAACTCGACGGTTGCTGTCGATCGTGCTGATCAGAATGAAGGGCAAACGCGCCACGGTGACCTGATGTTCTTCGAGCCAAGCGCGAACCGAGCAATTCGGGAGCCGCCCCACTCGGATCTCTGAGCTATCCATCGCTACTCCCTGCACGAGTATGACAAGACGCCAACTTCTGCGGTCGATGGGTGTGTCCGCACCCAGTGCGGCCCCCGGCACTCCTCGAACGAACATACTCACATGCCGCATTTCGCGCGGTCATCACGTAGGACCGCGCCGGCGACCAGGTGTTCGCAACGGGATCGGCTACCGGCACGACATCCCTGGCGGCAGCTATCAGCGAGGCAGACCCTTGCCGCCATGCACCGTGAGCTGGGTCTGATCAGACATGCCGGTAATCAACGGTCGCGCCTCCTGGATGAGCGCCCGGATATCTTGGGGTTCGAGCGACGCGTCATGAGCAGCCACGCTGGTCCAGACCTCGGAGACCCACACCGCCTCGGGCTCCTCGGATGTGCTGACGATGTAGTGAATGCAGCCGGGGTTGCCCTCGAGCAGCTTGGCAGCCTGCAGCAGGTAGTTGACGAGGTCATCGCGCCTATCGGGCTGAACCGAGAACTTGCCGAGGAATCCATAGTTCATCCCGGCACTGTAGTGGCAACCAGGGAAGTCATTTGGAGCGTTCGGCACAGGATCCCTCAATGGAAATCGCCACCCCCTGGGGGAGTGCGTGTAGCGACTGATGTAGGTCTCGGCTAAGATGAATCTCTGAAAGTAGGAATGTCAGAAGGAGTGAGTGCGGATGACCCGAGCAGTCGTGAGAAGCAGGGGTCAGATCACGCTGCCCCGGGAGGTTCGGGAGGCTCTACACGTCGAGGAGGGAGACGACGTGGCGTTTGTCGTCGAGGCCGGCCAGGTGACGATGCGCGGACTGAAGTCGATCCCAGCCGAGCAATCATGGTTCTGGACCAACGCATGGCAGGCCGGGGAACGAGAGGCTAGCGACCAGATCGCCGCCGGCGAGGGAACCGTGTTCGACAACGGCGACGCCTTCCTTGACTCACTCCGTTAGGTGCCGACCTACCAGCGGCTTCCTCGATTCGACCAGGACTGGCGATCGCTCGGCACTGCCGAGCAGCAGCGGTTTCGTACTGCGGTTGCCCGGTTTGTCGAGGATCTGGAAGCGGGTCGTCCGTTCCGGGCCGGTCTCCGGGTGAAAGGCGTGCAGGGGGCCCGCGACGTCATGGAGATGACGTTCGCCCCTGACGGGCGGGCTACCTGGGAATTCGGAGCCGAGGTCAAGGTCGGTCAGGTGCACGTCATCTGGCGCCGGATCGGCACACATGACATCTTCCGCGCCCCGTAGCACCTCGAATGCGGTCCGATCACGCACCTCGGCCGGGCATGCCGCCACCATCGCCGGAGCCCCAATCAAGCCTGGCTTCCCGTCGTCCCGCAGGACGATCCGCCTACGGACACCGAGACTGGGCTCCGATGCGTCCGGTCATCGTTCCCCAACTGAAGATCGTCAGGGATACAGGCGCGCCCTGGCTGGACCTTCCGCTGTCGGAGTCTGCTGGGCCCCGATCGCGAGCGGTCTCGGTTCAGTCTTCGTAGTGATACCGACAGGCAGCTATGCGAATCTGGTCGTCAGTGGTCTTGTAGACGAGGCGGTGCTCGTCTGTGATGCGTCGAGACCAATAGCCCTGAAACCCATGTCTGAGTGGCTCAGGCTTACCGATCCCGTCGTTGCCGTTGCGAGCGATGTCCTTGATCAGGGTGTTGATCCGTTTGAGCGTCTTGCGGTCCTGACCTTGCCACCACAGATAGTCCTCCCAGGCGCTTTCATCCCAGACGATCTTCATTCAGCAAGGTCCCGCTCGACTCCTTCGCCGTCTTCGAGCCGGTTGATCGAGTCGAGTAGGCGACGCGCGTTCGCCGGGCTTCTGAGCAGGTACGCCGTCTCCTTCAGCGACTCGTAGTCTTCGAGAGAAACGATGACGACCGGATCGTGACCCGACCGGGTGATGACTACCTCTTCACGGTCATCGACGACCGCGTTGAGGGTTTCGGCGTACTTCGCCCGGGACTCTGAGTAGGTCATGGTTCGCATGGGAGCGCCTCTCGTTACGTACAAGAAATTGTACGCGAGGGTCGCTGGAGTGGCAAATTCGGACGCGCACCGTCGCAGCCGTGCTCACTGGCTTACGGACATCGTGGCTTGGTTCGGATGCGTCCGGTCATCGACCGGATCTATCTGCCCGGAGGGGGTAACGTCGCCTGCCCGGAGGGGGTAACGTCGCCTGCCCGGAGGGGGTAACGTCGCGGAATCAGGAGATCAAGATGAACTGGGATCCGATCTCGTTCTGCCACAGGGAAAGGCAAGGGAGAGTTCATGCGCATGTCATTAACTCGAGGGAGAGCGGTGCGCCTCGGCGCGGCCGTCGCCGTCGCCGTCGCCGTCGCGGCCGGTGCCGCTGGCCTGCTCGGCATCGCCAGCGCGACCGCGGCGCCCACGGCCGCCGCGCAACCAGATTGCAAGGTCAGCATCAGCAAGCAGTTCTTCGGCATGGCGGACTCCGGGCCGTACGGCGGCTCACAGAAGGTGTTCCGGTTCACGCTGACCAACGCGCACTGTATGCAGGTCAGGATCATCACCTACGGCGCCAATGTCCAGTCGATCAGGACCGCGGACAGGCGCGGCCACTTCACCGACGTCGTGCTCGGCTTCAAGACGCTGGCCGACTACGTGAATCTGGACAGCCCGCCGCCGGCATCGCCGAATTTTGGCGGCCCATACTTCGGCGAGACCATCGGCCGCTACGCCAACCGGATCGGGGGGGGCTCGTTCAAGCTCAACGGGACGACCTACACGCTGCCGGTCAACAACGGTCCGAACACCCTGCACGGCGGTTTCGTCGGCTGGGGGAACCGCGTCTGGCAGCAGCCGGTCACGAAGATCGTCAAGGGTGCCACGTCCCTGACGATGACCTTGGTCGCCCCGAACGGTGATGCGGGCAGCGGCCTGCTGCCTGGCACCAAGGATTTCGAGCCAAACTGCTCCATTCCGTCAGCCCCCCCGACGACGTGCACCGGCTTCCCGGCCCAGGTCACCACGCGGATCACCTACGTACTCGACAACTCAGGTGCCCTGCTAATCCACTACAGCGCACACAACGACGACGCCAAGCTGGCAACCGTTATCAACCTCACCAACCACAGCTACTTCAACCTCGCGGGCGAAGCCTCGGCCCCAGGGTCGGCGTATGGCCAGGAAGTCCTCATCAACGCCAACTCCTTCACCCCGACCGACGCCAACCAGATCCCGACCGGCGCGATCGTGCCGGTCAAGGGCACGCCGTTCGACTTCCGGACGTTCCACACGATCGGCGAGCGGATCGGCGACGCGAGCGCGCCCCAAGGCAACCAACTGGTCATCGCGCACGGCTATGACCACAACTGGGTGCTCAACCTGAAGCCGGGTAAGTTCGGACTCGCCGCGGCGGCTTTCGACGCGGCGAGCGGGCGGACCCTCACCGTGCTGACCGACGAGCCAGGTGTCCAGTTCTACACAGGAAACTTCCTCGATGGGCACCTCGTCGGCATCAGCGGTCACACCTACCGGCAGGGCGCTGGTTACACCTTCGAAACCCAGCACTTCCCGAACTCGCCGAACCAGTCCACTTTCCCATCCACCGTCCTGGCAGCAGGACAGACTTTCAACTCGACCACCGTCTTCGCGTTCGGCGCCATTCCTGGCCACACGATGAGTCTGCCCAGGAAGTGAGCGCGTTGCGTCCCGCCGCCCACCGTTGGGCGGCGGGACGCAACATGTCGGGCGCGTGCAATGCGCGTTGTCACACCACGCGTCTAGAAACCGTCAAGCATCACCTGAAGCCAAACCCCCGTCAACCGTCGCAGATCTAGGCAACCGGGTCGCCTGCGTGCCCGACTTCGCGTCGGGCTGCGTCGTGCCACGCGTTGGGTGCTTCCGTGTAAGCGCCACGCCGAACAGCACTAGAGCGCCAGCCAAGTAGCGGACCGAGGTTTCGGTGTGGTGCCGACGGGCGATCGCAGCATGTGCTACTCCCTGTTCGTTAGCGGATCCGCCTACGGACACCGAGGTTGACTCCAAATGCGTCCGGTCATCGTTCCGCTTTCGGGACGGCGGAAACTACCGGACATGCTTGAGCGTGCGCTCATTCCGCCCACTAAGAGGCAGGCGGTCGTCCCCGACGAAACGCTCGCTCATGCTTGATGAGGGCGCGTCTCCTGACTGCATAGAGCCTCGTGAATGTGAATAGTCAACCGTTCTTGCACCAGCCAGTGACCCTGTGGATCTCCCCGGTTGCACGCCAAGGGCACCTACCTGGCAGGCAAGCCCGCGTAGGGATACCTGCGGGCGAGACCCAGGTCCCCTGGGCGTGCTTCATAAGGGTCCGGGAGCGGGAATCTCCACCGGACGAGTCCTACGGAGCGCACCTTTGCGTGCACGGTCCGGACCTGTGCCGCTGCAGTACCAGGTTCCCCATCTGCGATGGTCAAGGCTCGTCACCGACGTGCAGTTCGGACGTCCAGACGGCGCCGCGGGAGGTTCCTCAATATTGCGACGCGCGCGGCGGCTAGGCCAGCGCTGCCGCCGCAGACCCGTGCACGCCGCAGCCTCCGACGACCCGCCATCTTCGGGGTTATGGCAGCCCGACGACGTCCACGGGGGTGGTGGAGTTGGTGGTGGTGGTGCCGTCCCCCAATATGCCACTGTCATTGCGCCCCCAGCATTTGGCGGCACCGCCGGTGGTCATTGCGCACGTATGCCATGCTCCTGCGGAGACGGCGGCTACACCCGAGCCCAGCCCGACCACGTCCACGGGGGTGGGCGAGCTGGATGCGGTGCCGTCGCCTAATTGACCATAGTCGCCGTTCCCCCAGCATTTGACGGTGCCGGCAGTGGTGACGGCGCAAGTGTGGATGCCCCCGGCGGAGACCTCGGCCACACCCGAGCCCAACCCGACAACATCCACGGGGGTGCTGGAGTCGGGAGTGCCGCTGCCCAGTTGACCCCAGTTGTTCCACCCCCAGCATTTGACGGCACCGCCGGTGGTCACCGCACACGCGTGCTCGCTCCCGGCGGAGACTTCAGCCACACCCGAGCCCAGCCCGACGACGCCCACCGGCGTGCTGGAGCTGGAGTTGTTTAATGTGCCGTCCCCCAGGTCACCGTAACCGCCGCCCCCCCAACATTTAGCTGCGCCCGTGCCGGTTACTGCACACGCGAAGTCGTACCCGGAGGAGACCGCAGCCACACCAGAACCCAGCCCGACGACGCCCACCGGCGTAGCCGCATCGGTGCTGGTGCCGTCCCCCAGCTGACCTTCGGCGTTGTACCCCCAGCACTTGACGGCACCGGCGGTGGTCACCGCACACGAGTAGTAGCCCCCGACGGAGACTGCGGCCACACCCGAGCCCATCCCGACGACGTCCACTGGCGTGGGCGAGCTGGTGGTGGTGCCGTCCCCCAGTTCACCGTAGCTGTTGATCCCCCAGCACTTCACGGCACCGCCGGTGGTCACCGCGCACGAATGAAATTGCCCCGCGGAGATGCTTCCGCTTCTGATCGATCCTTCAACAACATTCAAGGTAAGGACGGCGGTAGCCGTTGCTCCGGTTGAGTCTCTGACTGCGACCGTGAAACTGGCCACGCCGGGGCTGGCGGGTACCCCCGTTATGCCACCCGCGGGCGACAAGGACAGGCCTGAAGGTAGCGACCCGGACGCGATGGACCAAGTCAGCGGAGCCGTACCGCCGGTGGCTGACAGCGTCGCCGAGTAGCTTGCTCCCTGTGTGGCGCCCGGCAGACTCGCTGTGGCCACCGCCAGCGGCACGACGACGGGGACGGCCAGCAGATCGGCGGCGATGCTCTGGGCCACCCCCCCGACGACCGGAGCTTTGATGTAACTTTTCGTGTGGATGTCAAATGCGGTGTTGAATGCCTTCGTGCTGACCAGGTCGGACACCCTGAAGTCGCAGACGAGGTCGCCCGCGTTGCAGATGTCGTATGTGCTCGAGGGGGTCGGGACGTCGCGGCCGGCCCCGGCGATCAGACGGTCGACGAACGTGCGAACCCCCTGGGCGTCAAAGCTGGCCGTGCCGAAGTGTTGTGCGGCCGTCTCCTGGACCTTGTCACCGTCGGCGATCAGGGCCGTGGCGAAAATGCGGCTGAGCAGGTCCGTGTTGCCCGCGTCGCTCAGTTGCAGGAGTAGCTGGTGCATGACCATGGCGCCCTGGGAGAAGCCAGCCAGGACGAAACGGGCCTGAGGGCACTGGGCCGCCTCGACCTTGAGCTCGCCGAGCGCGGACGCGATCCCCTCGTTGATGCTGGCCACGAAGGGGTCCAGTTGGGTGAACTTGTACTCAACCATGATCTCGGCGAGCGTCGCCGCCACCACAATGGGGCTGAGATGGGATGCCGTCCGGAGCGCCGCCCATTGGGCCTTGGTCGGCTCCAGGGTTGTTGCGGCGACAGCCGGGTACACCACGGAGAGGCTACTGACCTGCTGGGGGCTGCCGACCGGCACGGTTCCCAGAGCCGACTTCAACCCCTGGTACAAAGTGTTGACCTCCGGGCCCAACCCGTTCCCCTTATCGGGCTCGCCCGAGCCTCGCGCGCCGATGAGAATTACCCTGGGACAGCCAGCGGCCGCAGCGGCCGTGCGGGTGGCTGCCGCGGGTTGTGGTGCTGCGGCGTTGGCCGGCATCGGGCTAAGGGCGACGGCTGTCGCGGTCAGCGCGGCCAGAGCGAGCGTGAACGGTCGTCGCATTTAAAGACCCCCAGGAGTTGGCACACGCCCAATCAGAAGATGTTGGCCGCCATGGCCGACGTTGTCAATGGGGGTGCCAGGGCGCGGCGAGCGTCTCTTGCGCTGGGGAGGGATGCCTGCGCCCCGGAAAGCAAAGACCGAAGGGTTCAGGTTGGGCTAACAAGCGCCGTGGAAAGGAAAAGGTGTCTGCACTGCCATGTCGCCCAGGCCCATTCCGTCCCTTCGGCGTGCCCAAGCGTCCGGGTACTCACGGCTGGCCGCGGCCTCACGCGGTATCCGTCCCGCGCCATGATCCAGTCTGCCGCAGTGGATTCGCCAGATCGAGTTGATTCCCAAGCTGACAATATGGGTTCGATTCCCGTCGCCCGCTCCACACGCCCAAAGCGTTGCAGGACAAGCGAATCCGACTCTGTCTCCCAAGCAGGTCAACGCTCAGGCCCCCTTGCCGGTGGTGGTGGGCCGGTCGCGGCGCGCGGCGGCCGGGCCGCTGAGGCCGAGTAGCGCTTCGATCTGGTCCCAGGTGAGGTCCTGGTCGCGAGCTTGGGCAACCGCATGGGGCAGCAGGCCACCCTCACTGTGGCGTCCTTGGGCCGGAACCACACCACTCGACCCCGAACCGGCACAAACGCCGAGCCGGGAACGGTCAGGGATCCCTTGCGGACACCCGTTGACCAGGGTGGGCCGATTCCCCAATCTGGCCGGCGGCCCAGCAGGCCCAGCCACGCCCGAGACCCTCCACTGTTGCCGACGTGCATAACCATGCACAGACGTAGCCCGGCCGAACTACCGGATCTGCATGCATTTCGCGCGGGTGGACGACATGCGTCATTCCGCCGCGTGTGACGTGAGTTTTCCGCTCAGGGGTCGGCTTCGACGAACATCCGCTCATGCCGCATTTCGCGCGCGGTCGGTCACGCACGGCCCTCACTGGTATCCCGTTGCAAGGTGCCCACGTTGTTCCGCAGCGGGATCCGCCTGCGGACACCGAGACTGGGCCCCGATGCGTCCCGTCAGCGTTCCGCTACCGGAACGGTGGGAACTACCGGACATGGCCGATGAGCGGACGGTCCTCACCGAGCGGCTAGCCGCGAGGATCGGGATCGATCGTCACTCTTCCAACTCCCCCAGCATCTCGCTTGCCGTGGTGTTGCGGGATCTCAGCCGGACCTAGGACGCGGACGCGGTCGAGAGGCGGTAGACCGAAACGTGCGACCGGGACTCGGCGGTGAACTCGGCGCCTGCCCAGTCCGCGTGCCTGGTCTCCAGCTCGAACCCGGCGAGCTGTGCCATCAGGTCGAGTTCAGCCGGCCAGATGTAGCGGTGGGGGCTGCGAAAGACCTGCGCCTGCTTGCCCTCGCCGAACCCGAAATGATGCGAGACGATGCGCTGCCGTAGGACGTCGTAGGTGTCCAACCCGATGTATCCGGGCTCGGAGCTCCAGACCGTGGCCTGCTGCCCGGGCGGGAGCTTGCGCAGTTCCGGCACCCACAACTCGATCACGAACCGGCCACCGGGTGTGAGGTGACGAGCCGCGTTACTGAAGCACGCAACCTGCTCGGACTGCGTCAGCAGGTTGGAGATCGTGTTGAAGACGAGGTAGACGAGCGTGAATTCTCCTGGGGCGGCTGCGGTAGCCATGTCCCCAACGACGACGGGGATCGTGCCTTCATCAATCTTGGTGCGCAGTTCGTCGACCATGGGGATGGACAGCTCGATCCCGGTGACCGGCACGCCGCGCTCGGACAAGGGGATAGCCACGCGGCCAGTGCCTATGGCGAACTCAAGTGCTCGGCCTTGACCTGCGAGCTCGGCGAGTCGCTCGACGGCCGGCTCCAGCACCTCCGGAGCGAACATTCCCGTGCCCGGCGTATCGTACATTCGGGCAGCGTCCGCGTCCCAGATCTCTTCCTGTCGCACGGCATCCACCTTGGCAGCGGGTGTCCTGCCTGTCCAACGATTATCCGGCTCGGTGCACCGTCACCGATGCTCGCTCATGCCGCTGTCGCGGCGCGATCTTGTCGAGAAGCGGACGACTGCCGCAGCAGATAAGGATGCGAGACGCATGGTCGTGCGTTCGCGGACTCCATGCCATCACCCACCCGATTGACCTCCTTTCGGATGACTACGCTCCACTTATGGCCAATCGTCACTTTGGGAAGTTCGCCGACGTCTGGAAGCATCTGGTCGTGGACGAGGTGCTCGAAACTGTGAAGCCTGCCCGGTACGCGGAGACACACGCCGGGTCCGGAGCCTACGCAATGGTCCATGATGCAGAGCGCCAATACGGCGTCCTGGGGTTCCTTGACGATCTGTCCTCCTCGAAGGCACTTTCCACCGCAGCTTTCTCACAAGTGACGCCCGCCTTCGTGCAAGGACAGCCCCCGCTCTATCCAGGGTCAGCTCTTCAAGCAATGACTCTGTTGGGGGACCAATGCGCATACTTGCTCTGCGACATGGACCCTGTGAGCGTCGATGACCTGCGCGCCTGGAGTCACCGACTGAACCTCAGCCACTGCGAAGTGTCGCAACACGACGGCATGGCAGCGGTGCGAGAGTGGCTAGGGGATCCGAGCGCCACCGTGGTCCACATCGACCCGTTCGAGCCTTACACGTGCGAGGAGGGCGGTCCCTCGGCCATCGAGATGGCGGCAGAAGTCGCCGACGCCGGGCACACGCTCGTGTACTGGTACGGATTCGACAACCCGAAGCAACGATCCTGGGCGATGGATGAGATTCGGACTTTGACGAGCGCCTCGCTGTGGTGCGGTGACTTCATGGTCACGTCAAGCACTCACAAGCTCGCCACGGACGGAGACCTCGGCGAGGCGACTACACCGGGGACGGGTTGTGGCGTCGTCTTGGCCAACGTCGCATCGCCGCTCATTGACCGGTGCCGGGACCTCGCGCACGCACTCGTGGAGGCCTATGACGGAAGGACGTTGCCAAACGGGGAGCCAGGCCATCTTGACTTCGTGATAACCGCCACCCCATAGAGCGATATCGCCGCGCCGGGCCGGTGCGTTCGACGCACGTCCGCATCAGACGCATTTCGCGCGGTGTCATCGGCGCCTCACCTATTGCCGCGTGCATGGTCATGTGGCCGCGTGCCATGCAACGGAGCCGTCCCGCAGCCCGATCGGTCTACGGACACGCGCAGAGGCTGCGCCGACCTGGCACAAACACGGTCTTCGTCGTTCCGTAGCAGGTTCGGCGTACGGGCACGCACCGACGGACTGAACGTCACCACAATGGGAGACATGAACTCCCCAGTGGGAGATGTGGCCCCCATATCTCCAGGCCTTGTGCCCGAACTGCTGATAACCGATCTCGCCACCAGCCTCAACTTCTGGGTCACCCTCTGCGGCTTCGGGATTCTCTACGACCGGCCGAAGGAGGGTTTCGCGTATCTTCACTGCGGAACGGCGCACATCATGCTCGAGCAGATCGGAGTCGGTCGAAATTGGGTCCCTGGCACTCTCGAGAGGCCCCTCGGCCGCGGTGTGAACTTCCAGGTCACGGTGCCGGCGATACTGCCCTTGGTCGAACGCCTATCGTCCTTCGGCTGGCCGCTCTTCATGGCACCCGAAAACAAGTGGTACCAAACGGGTGAGACAGAGGCCGGAGTGTCCCAGTTCCTTGTCCAAGACCCCGACGGGTATCTCATTCGATTCGCTTCACGTCTAGCCACTCCGGTGCGCTGATCCACCCGCAGAACGTTGGTCAGCCATGCGCGATTCGGCGATCGCATAGTCATCGCGGTCGTGCATGTCACGGTGAGCATTCTGCGACCCGCCAGCCGACCCGCTCAAGATCATCCTCACCGGCTCGCATTGTCGTAAGATCCATGTTCGATGCAGATTCGTGAGGTCGACTTCCCAGCGGCGCTGATCGAAGCCCACCGTGCCAGGGGGCTAGTGATCTTTGTAGGCGCGGGCGCGTCGCTCGACCCGCCTTCGAATCTTCTCGACTTCCGAGAACTGACCGTCCGCATCGCCGCTGAGGCACAAGAGCAAACCGCCGAACGCGACCTGGAACGAGCGGACGTGTTCTTGGGCAAACTCGTGGATCGACAGGTCAATGTGCACCTTCGGGTGGCAGCCCACATTGGGGTATCGACGTCGAAGCCGAACCGGTTGCACGAAGCTCTCGCCGATCTTGCAGTGGCTGGTGCACCGGTGCGGATCGTGACGACGAACTACGACTTGCACCTGTCGACCGTGCTAAGCGGCCGGGGTATCCAGTTCGAGGAGTACGTCGGTCCGGCGCTGCCGATGGGAAACGACTTCACGGGCGTCGTGTATTTGCACGGGAACCTGCACCAGGAGCCGCGGCGGCTGGTAGTGACTGACGCGGACTTCGGCCGGGCATACCTCCGCGACGCATGGGCGGCCCGGTTCCTGGAGCGGATGTTCGCCACCTACACCGTGGTGTTCGTTGGCTACAGCCACGACGACGTCGTCATGCGGTACCTGGCGCGTGCCCTCGGATCGGATGCCCCTTATCGCTACGCGCTAACGCCGACGCCGGACGCGCCGGACTGGGGAGCCTTGGGCATTCGCCCGGTCGGCTACCGAGTGAACAACGAATCCCACGCCGAGCTGGTCGACGCGGTCGAAGGATGGGCTTCACGGGCATCGATGGGACTGCTCGATCACAGGCAGCGGGTGGCACTACTGGTATCGGCACCACCGTCGCAGGTGCCTGAGGAGGCGTCCTACCTGGAGGCTGTGGTCGCTGATCCTGACCAGGTGCGGCTGTTCGCGGACTTGGCCCGCGGTGAGAAGTGGCTGTCGTGGGCGGCGACGCGGCCAGAATTCGGCCTCATGTTCGATCCCTTGACCGCCCCCACGGAATGCACCTCAACGCTTGCCTACTGGTTTGCAGAACACTTCGTTGTGAATGAGTCACACACCGCCGCCGCGCTGGTCGTGGTGCAAGACGCGGGCGGGCGGTTCGGTCCAATGTTGTGGTCGGCGGTCGGCCAACGTATGCATATGCAAGGTTCACCGCGACCTGACTGGCTCGGACCGTGGGTGGTGCTCCTGATTCAGAACGCTCCTGAGGGGGCCTCCTCTGAATGGCTCGAGTACGCGCTGGTGGCATCGCGCTGGCCAGAGGATCAGTCGACCGCGCTGCTTCTGTTCGATCACTTGACGGAGCCTCAGGCGCAGACTCGGCCGTCATTGGGGCTGCCCGGCTTACCCCGTTTCGATGTCTGGCTGAGAGGCTCAAGCCACTGGCTTGATGAGGCTTGGCGGGAACTGTTCGTTCCCAATCTGACGGAGGCTGCGGCCGGCCTGCTCGCGATCACGGACCGGCACCTGCGGCGCGCGTTCCAGCTCCTCGTCGCGGTCGGTTCTGCCAGGCCGGGATGGGACCCCTTCTCCTTCATACGGTCCGCCGTTGAACGTCATCCCCAAGACCAGTACCGCGAGCCAGTGGACGCTCTCATCGACGCCGCACGCGATTGTCTTGAGGCGCTGCTCAACGCTGGCGATAACATGGGAGCGGCCTATTTGAGCGCGTGGGCTGACTCTGAGGTACCGATCTTGCGACGCTTGGCGGTATTCGGTTGGGTATGCCGCACAGATGTCGACGGCACCGCCAAGATCGCCTGGCTGCGCGAACGCGGGTGGCTGTTTGACCATCAGCTGCGCCATGAGGTCTTCCTCCTCATTGAAGTCGCGCTACCGTCCGCCGCCGGAGACGTTGCCGACGCGCTCGTGGCCGACGTGCTCGCCGGCTCCGATGCTGCCGTCGAGGATCACCGCGCCTATGAACAGTTCAACGCTCTGGCCTGGATGAAGACACACGCTCCTGAACTCCAGACCGCGCGGGAAGCGTTCGAACGTGCGCAAGCGAAGCACCCGTTGTTTGCGGAACGCCCGCATCCAGACATGGGGTCATGGATGGAGGTCGGGTTCGTCCAGCCCCGACCACCCATGACCGCAGCGGACCTCCACGAGCGCATCACCGCCAACGTGGCCGACGCAATCGCCGAACTGCGTCGCTACGAACACGTCAGCTCTTCCTTCGACGGTCCCACATGGCGCGACGCGCTGGGTGTTCTCGTCGAAGCGGTGCGCGACCACCCGGCGGACGGGTTTGCCGTCCTCGACGCCGCGGGCGGTGATAATCCCGACGTCGTCAGAGGAGTGATCTCCGGATGGTCGGCGGCTGCCGTTGATAAGGAGACCGCCGAGGTGATCCTGGAGCGGCTTTCGCAGGTCGACGTAAGGGCGGTAGCGGAGGACCTCTCGCGCCTGCTGGCCGATGGCGGTCGAGGCGACACGAACTCCACGGAATGGCACCTCTTCCCGGCTGCTGAGAGGCTCGCCGCCGATGTCTGGGTAGCAGTGGACACGGAGCCCCCTCCAGCCGCTTCTGCGGGTCGTCTCGCGGAGTTCTGGGTGCACGCGATTGCGGCGGACTGGAGGGCCGCCGGTGATAATTGGACGGGTATGCCGTCGGAGACGCGAGACCGGTTGGACGTCCTGTTGGCCGGCGAAGATGCTCGCACTGCGATGGCCGAGGTGGTGTTCTCCAGCCAGGTGCTGTTCTTCTTCGGTGCCGACCGAGTCTGGTGCGAGGCCCATGTGCTGCCCCTGCTCGATTGGGCTGACCCGGTGCGTGCGCAGCGCACCTGGGACGGGTACCTGACGTGGGGCCGGTGGAACGACCAGTTGCTCGACGCCGGGCTACTGAAGGATTACCTGGCTGCTGCTGGCCACCTTGATGACTTTGAAGAGAAGCTTCGCCGACAGCTCTGTTCCCATCTGGCGGGGGTGGCTGTGTCCAGTGAAGTCGACCCGCAGTGGATGCAGACTTTCACCCGCACCGTGGAGCCGGCTGACCGAGTGGAGTGGATGAGCCAGATGGCGTGGATGCTCGATGACCTGCCGGAGGGCGCAGTCGAGCACCAGTGGCAGCGGTGGATGCGGCCGTACTGGCAGGGCCGGCTCGAAAGCATCCCAGTTGAGCTGACGACTGAAGAAGCCTCGGCGATGGCGACCTGGGTCGTGTACCTGACAGAGTCAATCGGGGAAGGGGTCACGCTGGCCACGGCACACTCGGCTGGCTTCCGTGAGCGAACCAATATCCTGCATGACTTAAGCGAGAATCGAGTTCACCATGCGCCCGCCGAATTCGCCAAGCTGATCGCCCACTTAATGCGGGGCACTCAACCACCCTTCTGGGGCGGTCACTATCTCGCCAAGATTATGCCCGAACTGCGCCGCAGGGCTGCCCCCGCAGACATCGAAGCGATTGTCGAAGAGGCAATGCGCCTCGGCTGCGAAGGCGCGGTGCAGTGAAGTGACATGGCGCCGGCGTCGAGAGCGGCCTCACATTTTCGCTTAACCAGGTACGCCTTCGCGCGGGCGACGTCCGCACGATTGGCGCTCGTCTTCACCCCGGTTACGAAAGGACGCCCGTGGATGACATCGCTCTCAACGCCATCATCGATGACCTCTACGCCCTGTACGACCGCAGCGAGAACATGCACGTGGCGGTTGAGGCAGAAAAGGCTGCTCCGATCGCCCATGGTTGGTACACGCGGGTGCGCCGGACCGGACGGGCCTTGCAAGTCCTGACGGCGAATGGGTTCGGCCGACTCCTCGAAGGTCGTGACGGACTCCAGGGTGAGCCCCGAACTGGACGCACCTGGGGACCACCAGCAGTAGTCCCGCAATCGCACGATGCGGTATGCGCCATCTGGGTCGGTCGCCGTCTCTGGCGAATCCGGATCCTCCCATCAGCTGACCCCGGCGGCGACCTGCACGCGGGAACCACTCACAGCAGACTGTCAGTCAGCACCCAGCATCGTTGGACGTTCATGCGATCAGATACTCCTAGACGAACACAGGAGACTCCCATGACGCAGGCTCCGCCCCCGCGGGGGCAACCGCCCGAGGATAGGCCGCAGCCTCCTGCGCCACGGTGGGACCGGCTACGACGCAGACGCAGCACTGCGCAGACCCCCCAGTCGTCCCAAAGGCAACGGCTGGGCCGTTCCAAGCTGCCTACCCGAGCCCTCACTGCCCTGATCGCGGTCGCACTCATCGTGACGGTGACCGCTTTCGCCCAGGCAGCGAACGGTCCGCCACCAAACAGAGGAACGTCGACCACGACCACCACAACCACCACAACGTCCCCGCCGCCGACAACGGCCGCTCCTGTTTCGGGGGGTATCAGCCGGTCGATCACGGTC
>Ga0097691_1001099_pt1 | contig 20840 bp, 20 predicted proteins | sample NGESurdeep072012_8_FD_72858 | JGI IMG/M metagenome (GOLD analysis project Ga0097691, IMG submission 72858) | Arctic peat soil microbial communities from Barrow, Alaska - NGEE Surface sample 210-1 deep-072012 | ecosystem: Environmental > Terrestrial > Soil > Wetlands > Peat ... | reverse complement strand
GCCGCATTCATCAAGCACGTTTTCCGGTGGTCAAGAGCCTGGACACCTTTGAGTTTATCGCCATTCCGGCGGTCAACAAGGCGCTGGTGCTGGAGTTGGCACGCTGCGAGTTCCTGCTGCGGCGCGAGAACGTGTTGTTGCTGGGTAACAGTGGTACCGGGAAAACTCACCTCGCTCTGGCTCTCGGCCTATCGGCCTGCCAACACGGCCATCATGTGCGTTTCACGACGGCGGCGGCGATGGTGCACGAGCTGCTGGAAGCCCGCGATGAGAAACGGCTGCTGCGTTATCAGAAGCAGATGGCCGGCTACGAACTGCTGATCGTCGATGAACTGGGATTCGTGCCGCTGTCTAAATCCGGCGCCGAACTGCTCTTCGAGGTCTTCAGCCAGCGCTACGAACGTGGCTCGACGCTGGTGACCAGCAATCTCCCGTTCCAGGAGTGGACGGAGGTACTCGGGTCGGAACGACTGACTGGGGCCCTGCTGGACCGGCTCACCCACCATGTTCACATCCTGGAGATGAACGGCGAGAGCTACCGCCTGAAGCAAAGCAAACGGAAACGAGGCTCGCAGCCCGACTCTTGATCCGACAACCGCTACGGTGAACACGCCTCGGGGAGGAGAACGTCTTCCGCTACGGCCTTAACGCGCCGCCTTTCAGGCGGCGCAGGCCTTCGCTACAGACGTCCTCCTCCCCGACAATCCCCGATCTCCTACATGTTCAACTGGTCTACTTTTACTCCGCCGCAGTGGTCTAGTTTTGCTCCGCCCTTGACAATCTGAGCGGCGGCGTTACAGGCCCATTCGGCAACTGCTTTCGTGCCAAGCAAAAAAGTGAAGCTCGATCGCGCATCCGGTGGCTCTTCACTCAGAGACACGGGGTCATAGACCGTAGAGCAATGGACTGTGGTGCCAACGGCAGCCGTAATCGAGCCCGGCGTTCCCTCATGCAGAATGTTCAAGGATCTGAGCTTTTCGACCACACGAACGGGACTGCCGGCAGTTGCTTTAGGCCCGCCCGCGGATAGAAAGTATTCATCTCCCTTGAAATGCACCAGCTCGTTCCGGGTTTCGATAAGCACGGAAAAGTCTTGGTACGGTGCGGCACCTTTAGTGTAGGTTTTTCCTGCCAGAACAAGACGTGCTAATTGAAACCTTGCTTGTATCTGTGCCCGAGACTTTTCAACGTCCTCCATCACGCTTGCGAAAGTGGATACCACTGAGGGTTCGTCCGGGAGTCCCTGAGTCTCGTTAGCTAAGTACGTCACTTCGCTCAGGAAAGCTTCTAGGGAAGCGGCGGCAAAAACGATGCTTACCAAAGCGTCCATTTGCCCCCGCGTCTGGGCGGGGCGTTAATGCGTTTCAGAGCGGCTACCGCAACACCAAACAGGGGTGCTGCGTTGGACATCCATACCTTGATTACCAGTCTCTGGGGAACGCTCGTCAACTTTCACCCTCGCTTTGCCCGGCACGCTGGCGGGCGGAATCGCCAGTAAAAGAACCCGATAGCTGATTGTAACGGCTACGACGCAACTTGCTAGCTGGTCGGAGCCTTACCCCACGACCCTTTCAGGTCTGCGGATTTTAAGTCCCACCCCGGCACTTACTAAGTGCCGCGTTTCTGTGTGTTTGCAGTGGCTTGCGATAAGGTGGCGTTACGTTCTGTGACGTTCGGTGATGGTCGGTTTCATCCCATTGGGCACAAATTGGGCACAGCGCTTTGGGGTGAACCACCTTCGTTGAGACAATTCTCGATTGGCACACGTTCAGTTGGACAGTCACTTTCACGGGTGATGCCGGACACATCCGATTGCAGGATGGGCGAGGATAATCCTCCGCATGGAATTGAACCTCACCTTCTTCTGGACAGGATTGGCGACTCTTCTTTACCAAGTCGGAAGGGCGACGAAAACAATGACGTACCGAGAGCTAATAACCCCCTAGCAAGAAGCGAACCGATCGCGGGGAAGCGCCCGATAGTTAATATTTCTTACCCGCGTTCCCACTGTCAACGAATACGCCACAACGAGATCGGTAGCAAATTCCAGACCTACGTGGTTCCGGTATGTAATCGTCAGCGGAACCACCTCTTCGCCGTTTAGGTAACGGTCGCCAGTTGCCCACTCCATCTGAAGCAATATTTCAAAGGCGTGTACGCCCGGAATATCGTCCCTGAACATTGTTACCGTAGCCGGAATGATGTCTGTAGCATTTGGGGGAAGCGAAGAAACTTCCCCAAATGTCACCTCTCCAAGTTTCATCCGAATTACGCCGATACGAACGTCCAGCGCTTCCTGTTTACCGCTGTTTACGACATAGACGGGGCGCTCTTCAGGCCATCCGTTTTTAGCGTCGAACTTAAGTCTCTCACCCATGAACTTGACGACGACATGCGGGTATTCATCCCTTAAAGATGTCAACTCGGCAATCTCCGCGCCGAGGGCGTCTATCTTTTGCCGTAAAACCAGTTCTTTATCGCGGCCGCTCCTCTCTGCGTCCTTGTAAACCCAATACGGCGACATCCCAATCCGAAACAGGGATACGGCAGTCAGCGCAATCACTGGAGTTGCCCATAGACTGTGTGTCACGGAATATTCCCACCGAGGAACAAAATGGACCGCACAAGCGGCAAGAACCGAACATGCACCGGCAATGTAGTCCGCCATAGACCACGTTCCCTTGAGCGCTTTTGCCAAGCAGAGACGAAGAAATCCCAGAAAACCAATTCCACCAAGCGATGCGAGCATCTCCGTCATTTGGCAGGATTGTACGCCACCATTGAACCGTGACCCCCATCACAGACACGGACTCATCCCGATAGAACAATCGGCGCGAGGAAATAATCGTGCCGATAAGCGAACTCAACTACAACCTGCTTCAGTTATTGCGGGATTACAAGGATGCGATTCATTACCGAGAGGCGTACAGGATTTTGCTCTTGCAATATCAGCCCGTGCTCCCGCAACCGATGATTCAAAACGCGCTAGACGCCGTTCAGCCTCTTCTTGACCGAAAATTTCTGCAAGCCGAGCAAGAACTGCAGGACGGAAAAGATACGCTAAAGGTTCTTGACGAGTTTCTTCATCCTGAAAACTGACCTGAACGGTTGGGTCGCCAGTCAAAGCATGGGCATCAAGATACTCTGAACTGCCGCCGTCAAGCCAATGAACGAGAGCGGCGAGCAACTCGCCGTCGCGCTCCTCCAGGCCCTAAGTGTTAGTTCGCCAGCACACCCCTGCAATATCAGCATTTTATGAGTCCCCTCACTGCTGTCCGGTTAAAAGTCGAACAGAATCAGTTGGTTGGCATTTTCGGTGAAATTGGAATCCAGGTCAACGCTCTGAAGGGCGCATAAAATGGGCGTTTTCTCGAAGAGCGTGAGGCTGAGAATCTGTAGAATTTGGTACAGGCTGGCTTCCAGACCCAACCGCTTGCGCACGATCGCCACCAGCACATACACGGATACCGCAATCCAGATTTGAGTCTTCACCGCGTTCTCGCTGGTGCCATAGAAAGCCTTGATCCGAAGGTGCTGTTTGATCCATTTGAAGAACAGTTCCACCTGCCAGCGCTGCTTTTAGATTTGGGCGATGGTCAATGCCGGAAGCGTGAAGTTGTTGGTCAGAAACTTCAGACGCTTGTTGGTTTCAGCATCGCAGTAGCTTACCTTCCGTAGCGCATCTGGGTACACCGACGCCGACTCGAAGGAGGACAGAATCACGGTCTGGTCCGAGCAGACGCCCGTGCTCTTGTCCACCGGACGCGAGTAGCGCCGCTGCAGCAACACGTTCGACTTGGTGCGCACCACGAAGAAGGCCGAGCTGAGCGTCAGCAGGAACAACCGTTGGAAATCGACGTAGCCGCGATCCATGACATAGAAAGCTCCGGCTTCCGGCATGATCTCGTCCAGCATATTGACGTCATGCACCTTGCCATCGGTAACGCGGATAAAAGTGGGAATGTTACCGCGCAGATCCAGCAGCGTGTGCAGCTTGACGGCGGCCTTGCGTCGACGAAACCGCGCCCAGGGAAACAAAGTCAGACACAGATCGATGGTTGTCGAATCCAACGCATACAGGCTCTGCTCCAGATCGACGCCCATTGCATCGCCAGCATACAGCCGGCGCGCGGTCGCAATCAGTGTCTGCGCGAAGTCGGCGTAGATACGCCAGTCGCGCGATTCGTTGGCATCGGCTAGCGTCGAGCGCGCCACGCTGGTGCGGAAGCCCATGTGGTACAGCTTGCCACCTACCGCGCCCAGGCAGGTCTCGATGTCCCGCAGACTCTCTCGATAGGTCAACTGGGCGAAGGCCATCGCCAGATATTGATCCCAGCAGGAGAAGTGCTTCGCGTAACGGTCCCCACGATAGGTGCCCACGCACTTGTTAAACTCCTTGTGGGGCATATGCTCAATCAGTTGGGCAAACACGGTGCGGCCGGAGTTCATGCCCCATTCTTGCCGCTCCCGTTCGCTGCTTCCAAACTCCGTTTGCGGGCCGCTTTCAATCCACATTTCCTTTTTGAAGTTCGTCGCGCGTTGGGAGTGGATCGCCGCCCGCTAAAGAGGCAGTCAAGATTCCCGTGATTGGCAACGGCGACATTCGCTCGCCCGAGGAAGCCGCCGCCATGGTCGCGCAGACCTCATGCGACGCCGTCACGATCGGCCGTACCGCCGCTTCGAATCCCTGGATCTCCGCCAGATCGAGCAGTACACGCGCACCGGCAGCTACGACACGCCGACCGATGCCGATCGCTACAACATGATTCGCACCTACTTCACCATGCTGGCCAACGAGCAGGTTCCCGGCGCGGCCGGCAAGATGAAGCAGTTCGCCGCATGGTTCACCCACGGAGTCGCCCACGGTGCGCAACTGCGCAAGGCGGTTTACGAGTCCCACAATGAGGTAGAGATCCTTGTTGCCGTGGATCGCTTCTTCGAGTCCCTGCTCTCGGGCCAACTAACTCCGGTTGCTTCAACCGCCCAGGCTCAAGCCTCAGTGTCGCATCTCGAACTCACGCCATCGGTTCAATAGAGCTATCGTTATTGTCTTGCTGGCAACTGACAACTAACCACTGACCACTGACAACTTTCTTCCCACCCACCACCTCAGTGGAATTGACATTATGAATTTATAATGTCACATTCACACACCAATCGTAGCATGACTATGCTTGGGTGACCAAAGATCAGATCACGCGAGATCGTATCCAAGTGATCGGTGAAGTTCGGCACCTGATCCGACTCATCCCTCATCGGCCCATTCGCAGAGCAGTTGGTCAATTTCCCGAGATCAACTCGCAACAAGCTCATAGCGGCTCCTTTTTCCGCTTCGGTTTTCAGCTCGTGCGCCGTTCGTCATCCCCGCACGTTGGAACCCCCGGAAGGGTATATAGTGGCTGGCTATTGGGAGCCAAAACGGAAATTCCGGATAACTTAATTTTATTACCTACAATGACTTACGGCGCGCTACTTTGGAAGGGAGATTGTCTCACCATCACAGTGCATCTCTCAGAGGAGTACATCGCCGTTGGGCGCTAAAGGGAAAATCGGTTTAGGCACTTCTATTCTAGTTAGTTAAAGGAAACGAAGTGAATCCAACAATCTCTGCTCCTAGCGAAAAGCAGCTTGTGGCCGGAGTTAATACTCCACTGCCATTGCGGATGATTAGGTCCGGCTGTATTTGGAACACTTTTCACAGAGGCAGACTTACACCCAGCACCATAATAAGGAGGTTGTACATGTTACGGAAACTCTGTCTTGTGTTGTGCCTCGTGGGACTTGCTTGTCTTACGGCCTATGCTGATATTCCCTTTAGCGGATCGGGATCGAGTGGAACTATAGCTCCCGGGCAACCGTTCACATACGATGCTGACGGTGCCATCGTGGAAGGCGACTGGGGAGTTCCCGGGGTTGGTTCTGGAATCCTTACTTGGACCGATCCCACCACAATCCACGATTTTGAAATCACCTTCACCCTGGGGTCGGGTACGATTCTTGATCCGGCGCAGGTAATCATTGGCAATATGTCGGCTTGTGCCGGCAGCAGCGGCGGCGGAACCACGTTTTGCTCCATCGCCGGGAGTATGGCTTTCTTGTGGACTGCCACACTGAATAGCACCGATACCGGGATCACGTTCGTTGCGCCTGCGGGAGGGGACTTGGTGACTGGCGACACCTTCTTCACCAACATCTTCTTTTCGGGTCCAGATCCAAACGGCGCGGCGTTCTCGGGCGCCTGGACAACAGGAGGAGCAACGACTCCTGAACCCAGCAGCCTGCTGCTGCTTGGCTCCGGCGTCGTCGGATTTGCGGAACTGCTGCGCCGCAAGCGCAACGTCTGAGTTGCGGGAAAGCCTGGCTGTCCTTATTTGGGGGGCGGGCGGTTGCAATGACCTTCCGTCCTCACGTCTCCGCTGAGATCTCCGGGCTGCTACGGGCTAAGGGCTGGAACAGAGGTTCGCCTCGCGGAGGTTCGGTTTTAACGTCTTCGTTCTGTTGTCTCCACTCATTCCACTTTAGAAATACGCTCTGAGCTCTACTACCAACAACTCGATGGGCTGCGGGCTTTGCGCGGAGAAGTACGGCGCAATGTTTTTACCGACAGCCGGAAACATGGCGCGACAAGGTTGCTGCCTCAGGTTCCTTGCATCGGCCGGGTTCGGGCCACTCTTTTGATCGCGCTTTAAGATACGTTCCTTTTTTTTTGAGAGGCTCCGGTCGCGGAGTGCGGATGGCTCTGCGCTGGCGGTTTCTTGAGAGCATGTTTTTGCAGCTGCTGCTTGAGTTCCTGCCTCACTAATCGAGACGCTGTCTGAGGCAAGGTCATCCCTATGAATGCGGCGGTCAGAGGCCCCGGTTGATCCAGTCCTGCATCGGGTAACCAAAACCCATCGGCCGGCAAACTCGCTGTCTGCCCCGACCTAGCTGAAGTGGTGCATCCGCCTTCAAATCATTCCCGGCGTCAAAGTCGCTTATCTCGCTAGCAATCAACCGCTTACGCCAACCTGACGCAAGTTTCCCCGGACAGCAGTGGAGTCCCCTATTGTCAACCTAAGTCAAGCACTGGTTCGTTGATATAAGCGACCGCATCCAAAACTTGAAAACCATTGATTAAATGGCGGAATCAAGTGAGATGCTCCGCTAGTGTAGATTACGCCCGGGCGGGGATTCCCCAAGCATACGGGGTCTATCGTTCGATGTCTGATCCAGCAAAACGCGACGACAAGCTTAGCAATGCCAAGAATCGCCACCCATAGGTGGCCTGGATATCCGGCTCGCTGCTCCTTCTTCTTCTTTTGTTCAGCCTTCGCAATTCCGTCAGTCAAAACTAATTCGAGATACTCGCCCAGTTCCTTTTTGGAGTCCTGCTCCAGATCTGTCTCGATTCGCGACTTAAGAGTCTTTTCTTCGTCTTGAGATAGACCTTTGACGTAACGCGCGATCCAGTCACCAATGACCTTTTCCCGCACCGCTGCTCTTAAACGCTGCTTTAACCGTTCTCGGCGTTGTGCTGCAACTTCTTCCAACAGGAAAGGTTCCAGCTCCTCCCATCCTTTCAAGCTTACTTCTCCGTGAGGAATTAGCAGCGGAATATCCAGCAAATAGTCCCAAGTCACGTCCAATAGGTCCGCCCTGGAATCGAGTGAGAAGAAAAGGGCCAGGAGTGCGCATTCGGGAGAAACATTTGATGGGGCCTGAGTCGCGGCTTCGTCCATTTCGACGCTCCCTGCCTCTGCGTAGATTGTTGCCCGCCTCCAGAAGAGGATAAGCGTGCTGGACGGCAGCATTATGGAATGCAGAGATTTCTCCATTGAAACCCGCTGCAGCGATATTCTGAAGTGCGTCTATCACAGCTTGCGGTGACTTGGACAGGGCTGCGCTGTTGCCCCTCCAGCGACTCTTAACAAACTTGATTCTCTGATTTCCGAGAAAATCAATTGGGCCACAACCGAAGTGTGCTGCTAGCTAGTCTGTTGATACTAAAATGGTTACCTGTAATCCTGGAACCAGCTTCACCGTCATTCGCATTTGATTAACATTGATTGTTTGGCTGAAATCAAGTCCTTCACACGTCCCATTGTTTTGATCGGAAATGAGCCGGATCATGAGCAATTTGTGCTGCGCTGCCCTCTGCTTCCCGTTGATGACAACGAGCATCGGCAAATTGCAGCGATGGTCCGGTCTGTCGATTGTGGATGCGGTCTGCTTGTCCAAGGATGAACTGCTGCAAAAGGGCAAGGTGTTCCGCGTCCGCACCAAGCGGCGGAAGACCGGCGCTCCCATCAACAACGTCATTCCCTCATGGCTTGGAACAGAACTGTTGCGGGTCAAGAACGGAAACCCGACTTACTTTTTCATCTCGGGCGAGGCCACAACGAAAGGCGCAGTGAGCACGATTGACAAGATGTATCGCCAAGTTTTCCATAAAGCCGGGATTGACGGCACATCCCATATGTTCCGGCACACGTTTTCTGTGGAATTGCTCAAGGCGGGAGTGGACATCCGCAAGGTCAGCCGTGCGCTAGGGCACAGCTCCGTGGTCATCACAGAGCGGTATTACGCGAAGTGGAACAAAGCGCAGCAGGACATCCTTGACGGCGACCTAGCGGGGCGTGGAAGGCATAAGGACGCCGGGTCCAAGGGCGGCAAGACCGGCTGGACATGCTCGTAAGCGCCACGTGGGAGAAATAGCAGTTTGCGCGCCAACACGGGGAAACCGGTTTTTCACCACGGTGCAGCTACCTCATCCGTTAGGGCACTCGCGCAACCCTTGGGCCAAGCTCCCAAAGCGGCCCATCAAAGGGGATCGCGGGCGCGGGCGTCGGCTGCCCGACCGTTAGGTTTCGAACCCAACTGTCCGGCCATCGATGCCGCTCGCATCTCATAGAAGCCGGTTTCACCACAGCAAGCGCGAAGACCCGAAGCGCAGCGTGAGATGGTTCATGTTCCAGGACGCTGGGCAATGCGATAAGTCTCCGACTGCCGACGATCCGTCCAGAATTGTCAGAACCGGCTTTCCCCTGCTTGCATCCTGCGGCGAAGGCCACGAGGAGGCTAGGCGCTCAGGCGTTTCTTCGCCTTGATCTCCTCCAAAAGGGCATCGACTTTCTGCTCCCGTTCCAGCGCGAGGAACCGTCCATCAATGTCGTCGCCCAGCAACTCACCCTTGGCTTTCCCCAGAGCTTCCTCTCGGGCGACCTTGGAGCGCATGCGGTCGAAGGTGAGGTTTTCTCCGCCGGGCATCTGCTGGGCGTCTGCTGCCCGATTCACTGCACGCGAGCGGCGATGCTGCGCGATCAACAGGTCCACTTTGGCGCGCGCCTCCGAGAGCTTAACTTCCAGCTTCTTCAACGCCGACTTGAGCGACTCGACCTGAGCATCCTGGTCGGCGATCTGCTCCTCGAAACTCTCCGTGAGTTGTTGGAAGCTCATAGCCCTCTCCAGGGCCGCGCGTGCCAGTTTGTCATCGCTCTTTGCGACGGCAAGCTCGGCCTTGCGCATCCATTCGGCGTGCAGTTCGAGGTTTTCTTTCTTCTTCTTTTTCAAGAGGTGAAGGTCGGCGAGCGCTATGGCCACCTGCGTCTTCACCTGAATGAACTGGTTCTCCATGTCCAGGATGACCTGCTTCAACATCTTCTCGGGGTTTTCGGCCCGATCCACGAGATCGTTGAGGTTGGCCCGTACCAACGTTGCTACACGATCGAGTAATGCCATAGCTGCTCCTTGCTGAATTTTCATGATGTGCGTTCAGCGCGCATCCAACTCTTTCCCTGGAATCAGCGTGCCCAACCCTGTCGGCTTCGCGCGGCGGACTCATCCAGACGCACTTGCGCCAGGGTGGACACGTTTGCCATTTCACTTGCTGCTCCCTGCCGAATTGGAGCTGCCATCGCCTCCTGCGGGCGGCAGTTCAGGCGGCGACTTCTCTCCAATCGTCCGTATCTTCCCCAGCAGGTCCGACATCTTCATGCCCGACAGCGCCTCGAACAACGCTGGCACTTGCGCCGCCATCTCGGTGATGTCGCCCGTAATCTTGTGCATACCGGCAGACGTGCCGTTGCCAGTTGAAACAATGGTGATCTTGTCGACGTTGCTCAACGGGCTGGCCAGCGCCTTCACCACTTCTGGCAAACCGGTAATCAGTTTGTCGTACACGGCAGCCTGGTTGTACTCCTGGTAGGCGGCGGCTTTCAGGTTCATCGCCCGCGCTTCAGCGTCGCCCTTCTTAAAGATGATCTCGGCTTCGGCCTCGCCCTGAGCGCGGATCGCGCTGGCATGACCTTCCGCTTCCACCGTCAAGCGCTGCCGTTCGGCTTCAGCCAACGTCTCAATCCTCTTGCGCTCGATTTCGGCCCCCTTCAACACGGTGGCGATCAGTTCCTTCTCGCGGCGCAGGATTTCGGCCTCCTGCACCTTCACCTGCTGCTCTTTTTCAACTTGCTGGACCTTTACAGCCTCGGCGGTCACTTGTTGCTGCATGATATTGGTCTGGATCTCGTACGCTTTGTCGGCCTGCGCCTGCTGGCGTTTTACCAATTCGTTGTAGGTGGCCTTCTTCACTTCGAGATCGCGTTGCGCCTCGGCCTGTCGCGCCAGGGACGCCGTTTCGGCCGCGACGCGTTCCTGGTCGGCTTGCGCCTTGGCGATCGCCGATTCCCGCAGCGCAATGGCGCGCCTGATGGCGGTGTCGCGTTCGGCTTCGGCAGTGGCGACGTCGGCGTCGCGCTTAATGCGCGCCACGTCAGGACGCCCCATGTTGGCGATGTACTCATTCTTGTCGCGCACTTCCTTGATGGTGAACGAAATTACCTCGAGCCCCATCTTGTTCATGTCATCGGCGCAGGTGGAGCGCATCCGGTCGGCGACCATTTCGGGCTGCTTCACGATCTCTTCCACCGTGAGTTGCCCGATAATGCCGCGCAGGTGCCCTTCCATCACCAGCCGGATCAAGGCTTCCCGGTCCGGCGGCCGCTTGGTTAGGAACTGCTCCGACGCGGTCAACACCGATTCCGGGTCGGACTTCACTTTGATCTGGGCCACAGCCTCCACCGTGACGGCAACGCCCTGCTTGGTATAAAGGTCTTGCTGCGGCGCTACGTCGAAGGACATCAACTCCAGCGATAACTCGCGGTAGGTCTCAACCATGGGGAAGATGACCGTCCCGTGTCCCTTCACGACGCGAGTGCCGCGAAATCCATAAACCACCAGGACCTCGTTGGGTCCGGCTTTGCGGTATAGCCTGGCAAATACGACGATGATCAGCACCACAGCCGCTACCGCGGTCCAGGCGACAATTAATGCTTCGGTTGGAATGTGGAAACCCATACAACCTCCTTGAAAACTTAGCCGCTCGCGGCGTCTTTCTCCGCCAACTCTTCCCAGCGCCGCACGTAAGCGATGCCGTGCTCGTAGCGTGTGACGATGACCTCGGTGCCGCGCGGCAGGGCTTCGCTGTTTTCGCTGCGCGCGCCGCAGGTGTTTCGCGTGCCTTCTTGCGAAAAGATGATCTCGCCGGTACCGCCTTCGCGAATTGGGCTGCTGATGCGCGCTAAGACTCCGACGCGGTCATAGTCGGCGGGATCGAGTTCGCGATCGTGCTTGAGCAGCAGCTTGGCTACAAACCAGAAGACGATCATCGCGCCCATCAGTCCGGCAACGATGGCCAGCGTCAGGACGCCCGCGACCACGAGCGACGAATAGCGCGTGAGCAGGTATCCCGCGCCGCCAAACCAGGCCAGGAATGCCGTGGTCGTTCCGAAGTTCAGGAACGGAATCTCGCCGCCACCCCCGGCGTGCGCGCCTCCGTGCGGTACGTGAACATGGGCATGGAAATGGGGCAGGTGAAAGCTTCCGCCGAGGAAGGACAACACGCTGAGCGTCACTCCCACCAGAAAGCACACGAGATAAAACATCGCCCACGTCATAACTTCGCTCCCGAAAATCTGTGCTTCCCGGCGCCGCGGGACACTGGCCCGCTGAGATTCGGCTTCAGAACTTCCGTCAAGCGCTCCACCAGCTCCGGCGCTTCCAGAATCGCACCCAGCAAAACCAGGCACTTGCGAGAGTCCTTGTATTTGGCCACCTCGACCAGCGCCTGGCTTAACTCGGGATCGCGCGCGAACTGCTCCGCGCCATTGATAAGCCAAAGGTCGAGCCGGTCTTCCCGGGCGCGCAGATCGCTGGTCAACTCCGTGTGATAGCCCTCGGGATCGTCGACCAGGTATCCCGGATGCACATTGAAGTACCGCGCCAGTAACATGCGAGACGCGTTGGTCAGGTGCGGCCGTGCTCCGCTCTCGATCTGCGACAGATAGGACTGGCTCAAACCCCTGCCCAGTTCTTTCTTAAGCGCTACGGCGAGCTCATGCTGCGTCATTTCGCGTTCCATGCCGCGCAACGTGCCTTCCACCAGGCGCAGGTACCGGAGTTTTTCGCCGAGTTTCATATCACAATTAGCAATTATAATATTGCAATTTGTAATGTCAAGAACTGGATTTGGTTTGTTATCACGCAATTGGGAATCTAGGCTTATTGGGTACGGCGATCCGCGCCAGTGGCGCGATGGTTTTGCTGGAGTGTTCCTGTTACTGGACGAGCCAAAGCGGAAGTTCGAAATATCAGTCCTGACCAACAGCCGATCAATGTCTGGTCAGAAACTAGCAACGATTGGAAGCTCGATCGGAATCCGAACTGCCCGGCCGTCCCAATTTAAGGGGAGCCGCACAGGACCCGGAAGTGAAGTCTTTGGGGTGTGACCCCCTGAGCGGCAGCGCGGCGTGCTGCGGGTCAATGTGCATGAAGCCGCGATCGTCCGACGCATTTTCAGCTGGATCGCCAACGAGGGTCTCTCCCTGAACGGGGTCGTTCGTCGCCTTGCGGAAAGTGGAATTCCGACACGCTCAGGGAAAACACACTGGGGAGTCGGCATGGTAGGGCGGGTTGTCCGTAATCAGACTTATATCGGGAGTTGGTCGTACGGGAAAGCAGAAGCCGTCGAACCTGCCAAGCGGCGGAATGCGACTTATCTTCGAACCACCAAGACCAGCCGACGACGGAAGCCGCGGAGCGAGTGGCTCACAGTCGAACTGCCAGAGAAGCTACGAATCGTTGACGAAGTTGTCTGGTATCAAGCTCAACGTCAAATCGACGCCAACCCCAGGTTTTCCCCCCGCAATGTCCAATACCCCTATCTTCTTCAAGGGCTCATTCGATGTGGAATTTGTTCTGGCGCAGCAAGCGGAACCCACGTTAGAGAACGAGCGAAAGATTATTTCTATTATCGTTGTTCTCGTCGCTCCTGCGGAGGGTCTCGTTGGATTCCCAGAGACGTCGTTGAGAGCACCGCATGGGAGTCCTTGAAGGGAGTCTTCTCTGACCCAAAGCGAATCGAGGCACTCGTCGCGAAGGCTCGCGAGAGGATACTTAACAGGGAAAAAGAGTCCTTGGTGAAGAACAGCAAAATCTTAACCGCGCCTTTGGACGAGCAAGAAAATCGACTGATATCAGAATATCGCTCAAGAAAAGTATCTGCGTCAGAATTGGGCATCCGGCTGAGAGATTTGGAGCGTCAGAGGCTCAGCCCAATCCGTGAGCGTGAGAATGAGACGCCTGTAGCGAAGTCAATTGGATCGCTTTCCGACTGTTGTGCGATGGTTGCCGAAAGCGTTCAGAAGGGGACGTTCGAAACACGCCAGCACGTATTTCGCAAACTAACGACAGCTGTATTACTCACACCGGACAAAATTGTGATTCGCGCTGCGATTCCGGGCTTAAAGCATTTGGATCGCGATGAGGCGAGCGACAGAACAACGCCTTTCGGCGCTTCTGCGTTTGGTTCACCTCTCTTACGAGAGTGTAGAAGCAATGACGGAACAATCAAGTTCGACATTGAGGCTCCCCTGCCGAAAATACGTACATGCGAACGCATCGGTCGGTCTAAGTACGCGTAGTTGCTAGGTCCGTTGACTCTCAGAACCTGGGTCACAATGTCCCCTTTTGTCTGGCAGTTTTTGTAGTCCGGCTAAACCGTAAGCATCGTATTCGGTCAGTCCCCCCCGCAAAGGGGCATGAGTCGCGAGAAAAGAGACATCAGATCCCAAGGCATATACTGAGGTTCTGCAAGCGGAGACCCTCAGTGTCTAGTTTAGGAGGGGGCACTACAGGTCCATGTCATTGACTCAGAAGAGCTTAAAGCGATATCTTGCCTCAGTCAACCCGTTGGCAAATCTATAGCAGGCTGGCAGAGGTGTGCGGCGTGGTCACTCTTTCTATACATAACCGACTTGAAAACCTTAAGCAGAAGGGCGCGATTCCCGCGTGGATTCTTTTCGGGCTGTCGGTCCTCTTATATGTCTGGGAAATTGCGGGGAACGTCTCAACAGCAGCGTGGTTGTACGGACTGCTGCCCAGTTCATGGAAGAGAATGCCACAAATGGATACCAATTTCACTGTAGGGTTAGCTGGCAGCGTACCATTTTGGATGTTCTTGGCCGCACTAATTTGGCTGGGAATACTCGCGTTCGTGCCGCCCAAGCGGCGTCACGGAATTGTTGGAGGTGCCGACCTGCTAATTATTCGGTTGGACTTGACTGACATTCGATTCGATCGTGGCTGGGACGGAAGTACAGCGACGACGGGCCTAGAAATTATTAGCCTAGGAACGTTCATCAGAATGTGGGTTGGTGTAACTGACGAGCAGCGAACTGTGAGAAAGTTTGTGGTTGAGGCAACCGCACCGGATAGCACTGTCTATCGTGCCGAGTCAGAGTGGGAGTTTGGAAAGTTCTACCACAGGCATGTGCAGACCTCGCGAGACAGTCTCGGGTATGTAATTGACCGAACGTTATATGAGCCGATGGAAGATTTGGCCGCTAAACTGCGTACGCCAGTGCAACCAAATACTCATCGAGAAGGGTGGATACGATTCGAACTGAAAAACGTGAAGCATGAGTTAAAGAATTGCAGCATAAAAATTCATGCGGTTGATGTAAGTGGCGACTTGCATGAGATCAAGGCGGATGGTATGCAAGTTCGAGAAGTGGCCGACCACGAATTTGCCAGTGCTACGCAGCAATCAACCCTTTGAATTCTAGGTGGTGGGTATCCGCTTGACTTACCACGCCCCAATAGGTTGTGGTTTTGACTTGCCGTGACAGGGCTATGTGTACTTATTGTATTCGGGATAGCCGGGGAGGCGTTCGAGGTTGCCCATCGGGGTAACGGTATAGGCAAAATAGCTTTCCCGAATCTTATCGGACTCGAACACGTCCGTGTATTTCACAACCCCGTAGATGACCAGCGGGAGGGGCGCGGCACTTTGTGTCCCAACCTCGCCATGTACCTCCCTATCCGCAGCCAGCGATTGCGTCTCGTGATCGATGCTATCTATCCCGTCGTCAAGCTGTGGGATCGTTGGCAAGGGAAGGAATTGGAGCTTAAATCTCTTTTCCAGAATAAGCGCTGGCGTGTGCCCGGCATTGAGACAAGACCATCGTATGGTGATGTTGGTCATATTATCTACAAAGTGGGGGCCGGGGTAGCCTGGACACCAAGAAATATCAACGGTAATCCACGCCCGCTCGGAATTGATGACAGCTTGCGCAGTCATCTTTGCAGCTATCGCGGCCTTGAGGCCAGCTCTGGCTTGAATCTTGAGAGTCTTAAGGGTTTTGAGGGCAATGCATCCGGCCCAGATGGCAGCGCCAGCCAGGACGATGCTTACCAATGTTGTTGGCCGCACCCACTCTTGCCAATCCTGCGGATTGCTGTTGGGTTTGGTTGCCTTTTCGGTGGAACCAACTTGTTGCTGTCCGATAACCGTAAGTTCAGGAGGCGCTGGTGGCGCAGGACTGGCAATGTCATGTTTGCTGTCGGCTGGCTTCTTTTGTTGGTACGCGTTGGATGGTGATACTGCGAGGAACAGCACGGCGATGAAACTGAGGAGGCGCATAATTGCAGATGATGAAAAGGAAAGCAGAATACATCGAAGGCCGGAAAGCAAGGGAAAACTTTGAGCGGCTGGGTCTCAGCCATGCTTTAGATTCCAAGTGAGTTAACCAAGTGACCATGCGAAATAAAGTCGAAACCACAACCTGTAGTGGTCTGGTGAGTCAACCGGATACCCATCTTCTAGGTTGTCAGAGTTGAGCATTCGCTTATTAAGCAGTACGTCAAGGCATTTCTCTAGGACAAGGATTCCGTTTCCAATCTGTTTGAGTGGCTTTGGCTCCCACTTCCAATTCCTGATTTTTCCTGATTTCAAAAAAGGGCTGTTTTCTGGTTCGGGACCAGGGGGTCGGAGGTTCAAATCCTCTCTCCCCGACCATTTTGAATCAATGACATCCGGACGTTTTCGAGGCACTCGAAAACCGCCGCCGTGGGCGGCATTGAGGGCGGGGCGAATTCGCGAGCCTTCCCGGATGGCATTTTGGTGTGACATCTCCCAATCGCGAGACTCGATGAGTCTCGCCGAAAATTTATCTTCTGTGTCCCGCCATCCGTATTCGGATGGCGTTTTTGATTCTGTCGCCGTCGGTTCCCGGTATCTACCGCACTCCGGCGACACCAAGCCCAAGTCCAACAACTTGCGCTCACGCAATGCGCGGGCTAAAACCCAACAATCAAAATGCAAACATACATCTCTGCTCCGTCCGCTCGCGCTACGCGCTTCGCGGACTGCGCACTTGCTCTAACCCCCTGAAATCTCAATCCAAAAGGCTCCTGTGTCTGGGATCTGCTGTGCATTCCCAAAGGGCAGAAAATATGCCCTTCTCGCGAACAAGTCCGCTGGTTGTAAACCAGAAAAGCGCAGCTGCAAGCGGGACTCTCTGCGCAAGCTCGGAAGCAGTCTCTTTGAGCTGCTCCATCCGAGCGCTGTCTGTAGTTTCGGTGAGAACCGCACGGACTTTTCGCGCGCCGTATTTTTCTGTGTATAGACCTCGCAGAAAAAACTCGACATAGGCAAGCAGCTTCAGTCTGAATCGCGTTCGGTTTGTAGTGTTCCGGTCGGCCTCGTAAAAGAAGTGGCTGTGCTGCTGGCCGTCAGGAGCGTTGGGAAATTTCAACACGTAATACGCATCCGGGCGGTGCGGCAGAGCCGCAGAGTCTCGCTTGGCCGGTACTGTTGCCCAGGTTTTGTTGCCCTGCTGCCAAACATCAAGGCTGACGCGCCCCTCGCTCAGAGAAGTTTCTGATTCGAGAGCCGCATGAAAGTTACTGATCATGAGTTCATGCTCTATAAAGAGCATCTGACCCGTACGTTGTCTTCCGTTTGCCGCACCCTCGCCGCCGTACTTGTCCCGGTTCAGCCGAATTTCTTCGAAATTCAAGTACTCGGCGTTGATTCGCGCGTCAAGCGCCAACTCTCTCAAGCGGATTGCGTTCTCCAGAAAATACACAAACTCGGAATTCCCGGGTGCGGATGGTATCTTCAGCCGACTAATCAATCCGCGATGGAAGAGCTGCTGTAGATGACGATGGGTCACGTCCTCATTGCCGCCCACGAGGCGAATGATCTTCGAGCTGGAAAGAAAGCGGTATCGACCAATAGTCTCAATGATCTTGAGACTGCGTTCGGTCAGAGCGCGGCTGGAAAAAGCTTCAGGCACTCGTCGCGTTTTTGGGAGCCGGGGCTTGCCGCTACTCGCGTCCAAGCAGGTCCTCCCACGCGGCCGGTGGTCGCTTCGATGATACTTTAGGTGCCTGTCCTGGCGCAGGCGTATTTTCGAATGACGCAGTGAACGCAGAATCTTCCTTTTGAATCGCCGCATCAACCTCGGCGGCAGGCCTGGCATTGGACCGAGCGTGAAGTCGCTGTTCGTACCACTGAATATTTTCTCTCGGTGTGAAGAACGACTGGACCGTAGGAACCAACATCGGCTGAGTCTTCTGCTTGTGAATCTTTATGAAGCAGTGCCTCTCGAACTGCTCTTTCAGGGCCGCAGTGAGCTGCGTCAGCTGCTCCTCAGTACTGAAGTATTGAACGCTCGACAGCTCTTGAAAAGGCACCGGAATCATTATCGGCACATCCGCCACTCCCTCCACCTCACCGTCAAACTCCGTCGATGAAGTGTGTCTGCCACTAACCGTGCTGCCAGCGTTGCTCAACGAGAGACTCGCACCAGTGATTTCTGGGGGCGAAAACCAATCCGCCGCCGAAAAGAATTGACCGGAGGCGGCACCGGAAGAGCTGGCGAGTGCCTCATTGTCGCCCTGCCCAGTAGATCGCCCAGTGCTTGTCGAGCTCGTGTATACGCGGTCCCGGCCGTACTTCGGCCAAAACTTTGTCTGATAGATTGCAACCTTGATCTTCATCGGATCGAGCTCGCCTATGAAAAGTTCTTGCGCCATCATCTTTGCGCTTTCGAACGGCAATCCACCAAACACCGCTTTGATACGGCAGTTCGTCAACACAGCGTCGGCAAGATCTCTGTCCAGTTGACCAAATCGTTGGTGCGCAAGAACAGTGAACAGCCCAAATTTCCTCACCTCATCAAGCATTTTTTTCGTAACATCAAGGCTGATGAACGTCTGGAATTCATCGATATAGAGGTAGTAGGGCTCAAGCGCCCTGCCCGGCTTGGCGGCTCGCCGCCGAGCTACTTCAAAAAACTCGTTAACGAGAAGAGCACCAAAGATGCGGGCGTTTTCGCCGGAGAACTCGTCGCTCCATCCGAGGTTGACTAGCAGGATTTTGCCATCTTCAATAATTTCGGGAATGTCGAGCGCCTCGGTACTCGAACTGAAGAAGCGGAGGAGAGTTTGCGAGGTCAACAAACGAAATAATCGGTTCTTCACCGAGAGGGTCTCACCGCGCCAGTCCTTCGCCCGCAGCTGTTGCAGTTCTTGCCATTCCCTACGTATAAGCGGCGAGCTCAACCCAGCAATTAACCCTTCGCGGATTTGGTGAGAGCCAAAATCGATTAGGTACTGTGCGTGCTGGAAGGGTAAGTCCTGCTCAACGAGCATCGTGAAGATGAGCCTGAGCATGCGCTCCAGTGTCGGTGTGTCGTCGGTATTGGCCACACCCCAAGCGTGCATTGTCGCTGCAATCCGGCGATCAACTTGAACTGATATGTCCCCGCTGGCGGTCTTACGAAACGGGTTGAAGCCAATAATGTGGCTCGGCTTTGATAAATCGAGCAGGACGATTTCCCGATCGAGCACCCAATGAGCGCAGTATTCCAGAACTTCCTTGTACAAGGTTCCATGCGGGTCGATGAGGCAAAAGCCTTGGCGGTTGGTTATGTCACCGCGGATCATCCACTCCAGGAATTTGCTCTTGCCGGAGCCCGACGACCCGATGACGTGCATATGCGCTGCACGATCCTTGGCTGTAAGTTCAATCCGTTTACCAAGCGCGTTGTCGCCGATGTGAAGGGGCTTCATTACAGACTCGAAAGCTCGTGGTAAAGGCGCTCCCGCTTGTCTGCATTGATATTTCGCCTTCTTATTTTGTCCTCGACGCTCAAAGTTGGATTTCGATCAATGAGCGTGTCTTCGGCTGAGAGACGCTCCAGATCGGTCTCCACGTCCGTGCAATCCCGTTTTTTCGCGGCGGATGAAGTGGGGGCGGATGTCCCCTTCATGCCGTTCAATATCTCCGTCTTGGCTTTGATGTCCTCCAGGTGATCGATTGCGACGCTGCTCAGGCCAGCCGGCCCAGGAAGACCCAACTGCTGGTAAAGCCTCTGGAAGTCAAACGTCTTGAGTTCATGAAGGTCGGTTTCAAGTTCGATGATCCGGTGATCCACGTCTACGATTTCAGATTTCACGTACTCAACTGAGCCCCAACCCGATGCAGGTTTTCCATCGTCCTTGCCCGTGGCTTTCTTGGCGGCTTCCTCTTTTTCTTTTTCAACCAGACGAGTCTCAAGCTCGCGCTTGTTGCGTTGCAGCTTCTTAATCTGTTCCTCGGTTGTCAAGATGAACTTTCGCACGTCTCCAGACAATATCGCTTCGATGTCACGCCGCAAGTCGGCTAAATTCTTCTTCCCACTCACCAACGACGTTTTCTGGTCGTCCACGATCTCACGGAGCTTGTCATATTCGATCCGCCCGGAGCTACGCGGCAGCTTTTCGTACGCATTTCGCGCCGTGTCGTATTCCTCGACAAGCTCCTCTTCGAGCTGCTCGAAGCTCCCGATCTTCCGATCAAGAAATCGAAGAGAGGTCACTTTCCGCCAGGCGAAATCCTCTCCGACGACCGGCTGGACGGGAGGCGGCACCACCTCGCTTGGTATCGGGCGGCTGTCGCGCCATTGTCTACTGGCCATCCACACAAAACCGAGACCGACGATACAAAGCAGGATTGTGCCATACGGCGGGTCATGCGGTGGTTCAATACGTTCCGGGGGGTTGATCTGGACAGGCAGGATCGAAGGGGAGCGATACACCTGGATGCCGAAGGCGCAGCAGAACAACCCCAAAATAAACAACGCTACAGCCAGGAATGCTTTCTGATGATCCGGATCGTTGGGACGACGGCGCATGTGCTTGGTTACTCCATTTCAGTCTGGTGGCGACAGCTTGAAAATTGGTATCAATATACAACTCGGCTACCCTTTTTACGCCCCCCAGAAAGTGCTATAAGATCGCCGTCCCTTGCGGTAGATTCCGACTCCCCTATTGCTCTGAATTTAAAACGAATATGCGCCTGCAAATTCACGCGACAAGTAGATAAGGGATGTAATTCAGGTTTCCGTATGAGCTTCATGCCGTATGGCCCTATTTCGGTCCCCAGGAGCCTTTTGGATTGAGATTTCAGGGGGTTAGAGCAAGTGCGCAGTCCGCGAAGCGCGTAGCGCGAGCGGACGGAGCAGAGATGTATGTTTGCATTT
>Ga0097691_1001098_pt1 | contig 20847 bp, 19 predicted proteins | sample NGESurdeep072012_8_FD_72858 | JGI IMG/M metagenome (GOLD analysis project Ga0097691, IMG submission 72858) | Arctic peat soil microbial communities from Barrow, Alaska - NGEE Surface sample 210-1 deep-072012 | ecosystem: Environmental > Terrestrial > Soil > Wetlands > Peat ... | reverse complement strand
CGCGCCGAAGACCAGGGCGGCGTTGCCGCCGCCGCCGCTGGACTTCGAGCCAGTACCGGCGCCGCACGCCGCCGCCCCGAGGGCCAGCGCAGCCATCGTCGCCACTACCGCCGTCCGCCTGGCTTTCAACATCGATTCCGCCTCCACGTCGAGGCGCACCGGCACGCTGTCATCCCGGGCGCGGCCAGGACTCTAGTCGGCTGGCGTCATCGCGAGCAGGCCCCGATACCCAATTGGGACCGCGGGACCGCGTGTCTCAATGTCGCAATCGCCTTTAGACGTCCGGCCCGGCCGCGCGGGCCCGCTCCACCCCGACCAGCGCCTCGCGCAGGCCGGCGATCCATTCGTCCTGGTTGCGCCCGACCAAGCGGACGCACCAGGCGAGCGCGTCACTGCGCGACCGGGCCACGCCGGCGTCCACGAGGGTGTCGAGCACGCGCCGCTCCGGCTGGCGAAGCCGAGTCATGACCGGTGCGCTGACGGTGGTGAACAGCTCGCGCCGCTCGCCGGCCACGGCGCCCCAGGACACCTTGCGCCCGAATCGGTGCTCGGCTTCCCGGGCGATCCGGATCCGCGCCTCGCGGGTCTCCTCCCGAAATGCCTTGATCCGGCCGGCGTACGCGGCAGCACGTTCTGCTTCCGCCGCCTCGGCGGGCAGGTCAGGGGCGCCCAGCCGGCCGACGATGAGCACCTCGTCCCGGTCGACGGTGACCTCTGCCGGTCCTTCGAACCAGTCTTGCGGTAGGCGGCCGGCGAACCAACCACGCAGCGTCTCGGTCTGGCTCTCGGCGGTAGCGCCCGAGTCTTCGCTCCCTCCCGGGGAGCCCATGTGGTTTCTCATGCACGAATGATTACACCGTTGCAGCCCTCGTCAACAGATGTGCAGCCGTGTTTACCCCCAGCGCAACCGCGAGCTCAGCCGGCGACGTGGTGGGGGCGGCGCAGCTGAAGTGCCGGCACAGGTAGGCCGCCGCGTGCTCGCCGGGCGGACGGTGACCCGCGAGCAGCGGCACTATGTCCTGCCCGGCCGCCGGGTCACCCACGGCAAGCACGGCCCCCGGCGAGGGCGTGAGCCGCGCAACCCGGGCCAACGCGCAGGTGTCGGCCGCGTTCGGCCGACCCACCACCGCGATCTCGAGCGGGCCGGCCACGGCCGCCTCGCCCACGGCGGCCGCCCAACCGATGAAGCGGGCATGCTGTCGCGCCAGCGGAGCCACGGCACCCAGCGCCGCCTCGGCCGCCGCCCGGTGCCGGTGCGAGCCGGTGTACGCCGCGTAGCTCAGCAGCGCGCCGGCGGCGGCCGCGCTTCCGGACGGCGTGGCGTTGTCGGTGCCGTCCTGCGGGCGCCGGAGAAGGGTCTCGGCGTCGTCCGCGGTGTCGTAGAAGCCGCCGCGGCCGTCACCGAAGTGCCCGAGTACGACGTCGAGCAGGTCACCGGTCAGCCGCAGCCAGTGCGGGTTGCCGGTGACGGCGTAGAGCGCAAGGAAGCCCTCGGCGACGTCACCATAGTCGTCCAGTACGCCGGCGTTGGGGCCGACCCGACCGTCCCGGGACGTCCGCCACAGCCGGCCGTCCACCAGATGCACCCGGACCAGCAGCCCGGCCGCCCGCTCGGCCGCCCGCAGCAGGTCGTCCCGGTCGAACAGTCCGGCGGCATCCGCCAGGGCGGCGATGGCCAGGCCGTTCCAGGCGGCCACCACCTTGTCGTCGCGGGCCGGCCAGACCCGCTGCTGGCGGCCGCTGGCCAGTCGGCGGCGGACGTCGGCGGTCCGGTCGACGTCGGCGTCGGCGGGGTCGCGCGGGAGTTGCAGCACCGAGCTGCCGTGCTCGAAGGTGCCTCCCGGTGTCACCGCGAACAGCTCCGCCGCCCAGGCCCCGTCGTCCGCACCGAGTACGTCGACCAGCTGAGCCGGTGTCCAGACGTAGAACCGGCCCTCCTCGCCCTCGCTGTCCGCGTCGTACGCCGAGGCAAACCCGCCTTCCGGCGTGGCCAGGTCGCGCAGCATCCACTCGGCCGTCTCTACCCCGATCCGCCGGGCCAGCGGCGACCCGGTCGCGCGCCACCAGTGGACGTAGACCCGCAGCAGCAGGGCGTTGTCGTAGAGCATCTTCTCGAAGTGCGGCACCACCCAGGAGGCGTCGACCGAGTAGCGGGCGAAGCCGCCGCCGAGCTGGTCGTAGATGCCGCCGCGGGCCATCGCCGTGGCGGTGCCCTCGACCATGTGGAGCGCCACCGGGTCGCCGGTGCGCGCGTGCGCCCTGAGCAGGAACTCCAGGCACATCGACGGTGGAAACTTCGGGGCGCCGCCGAAACCGCCGCGCTGCTCGTCGTACCCGGCGGCCAGCGAGCCCACCGCCGCGGCCAGCAGCTCGGCGGTCAGCGCGCCACCCGCGGGCGCCCCCGGACCGCGCTCGGACAGCCGCCGCACGAGGTCCGCGCCGGCCGCCAGCAGTTCGTCGCGGCGCTGTTGCCAAGTGTCGGAGATCGCCAGCAGCACCTGGGTGAACGACGGCAGGCCGTGCCGGGGCTGCGGCGGGAAGTATGTGCCGCAGTAGAACGGCTCCCCTGCCGGGGTCAGGAACGCGGTCATCGGCCAGCCGCCCTGGCCGCGCATCGCCTGCAACGCCTCCATGTAGACCGCGTCGACGTCCGGCCGCTCCTCCCGGTCGACCTTGACGTTGACGAAGCCGGCGTTCATGATCGCGGCCACCGACGAGTCCTCGAAGGACTCGTGCGCCATCACGTGGCACCAGTGGCAGGCGGCGTAGCCGACGGACAGCAGCACGGGTACGTCGCGGGCGCGCGCCTCGGCGAACGCCTCGGGACACCACGGCCACCACTCGACCGGGTTGTCCTGGTGCTGGAGCAGGTAGGGGCTGGTGCTGTGCGCCAAGCGGTTCGCCACTGGCTGCCCTTCCGGTCACGGCGCCGGTGGGTCATCTCGCCACGTGGTAGCCGGCGCGCGCGACCAGCATCCCGCAGTGCTTACTGAAGGAACAGTGCCATCCAGGCCAGCAGTGCCGGTTCTCCCGGACTGCGGCATTAGGGTCGCGACCGGCGACTGCCACCGGCGCCAACGTCGCCATACGCTAAGTCATCAGTTTCGCGAGTCATCAGTTCCGCGAGTCATCAGTTTCGCGGCGGTGGCGAGGTGCCGGCCCGGGCCGAAGATCGAAAGGGCCGCGCGCGACGTGCCGCAGCAACGACGCGAGCTTTCCCGCCGGGCAGTGATGCGAGCCGGCCTGGGCGGGGCGGCCGGGCTGGCGCTGGCTGCCTGTAGTCGGTCCGGCGACCCCGCGCGGGCCGCCGGACCGGCGCCCGAGCCGCCGGTGTCGGCTCAGCCACTGCCCCCGGCGGCGGTGTCACCGGCCGACCCCACGGCCTCGGCCCTGCCGGCTCCGGCACCCACGCCGCCGGCGGCCTCGGTGCCCGTCGCGTCCGCCACGGCGCCGCGGGCGCAGCCAGTGCACCGACTTGACGAGATCATGCCAGCCGCGCCGGCCAACGCGGTCGCATTGACCATCGACGACGGGCCGGACGACTGGTACACGCCGCAGGTGCTCAAGCTGCTCGACCGGTACGGCGTGCAGGCCACCTTCTGTGTCATCGGCATCTACGCCGCCGCCTTCCCGGAGCTGGTCAGCCGGATTGCCAACGCCGGCCACACCATCTGCCACCACTCGATGACGCATCAGCAACCGTTCAACCGGCTCTCCGTCGGCCGCCTCGCCGAGGAGATCGAGCGGCCGATGCCAATCCTGGAGAAGGCGACCGGAATCCGGCCGCGACTGTTCCGGCCGCCCGGCGGGGCCTGGTCGCCGCAGATCGCCGAGGCGGTGGCGGCGAACGAACTGACCCCGATCGACTGGAGCATCGACCCGAAGGACTGGACCAAGCCAGGGTCGCCGACGATCATCACTCGGATGCTGGCCGCGACGGCCGGCGACATCGTGCTCTGCCACGACAGTGGCGGCGACCGAAGCCAAACGGTGCGCGCGCTGGGTACAGTGATCCCGACCCTGCTGCAGCGCGGGTTGACCTTCGTCCCGCTGTCGGTGCGCTGAGTTGACCCCAGGCGGCGAGTGGGACCGGAGAGCGCCAACGATGCGCTCGTCCGCGACGACCGCTGCGATAGCGTCAGGCCCGCGCCGGCCCGGACGTCGCCAGCCGGCGAGTGCTCGCCCCGCATCCGACCGCCCGGAGGAACAACCGTGGTCCAGGCCTTCATCCTCATCCAGACCGAGGTCGGCAAGGCTGCGGCCGTGGCGAGGGAGATTGCCCAGCTCAAGGGCGTCACCCAGGCGGAAGACGTCACCGGGCCCTACGACGTGATCGTGCGAGCCGAGGCGCGCAACGTCGACGAGCTCGGCAAGTTGGTCGTCGCCCGGGTCCAGTCGGTGGAGGGCATCACCCGGACGCTCACCTGCCCAATCGTGCACCTCTGAGCCAGCCACCAGCCCGGTCACCCGGCCGTCGTCCGGTTGCGGGCGCGCTGGTAATCGCCGCCGCCCTGACCACGAGCTGCGGCGCCGCCAGCACCAGCGCTCTGCCGGTGGTCCCGCCGGTAGCCGGTCCACCGACCGCCGACGCCGACTGTGCCCGGCTGCAGGCGGCCCTGCCGACCCGACTCGACCCCGACCTCACTCGGCGCCCGACGACACCGTCATCGCCGCGGACCGCCGCCTGGGGTGGCCAGCCCGTGGTCCTGCGCTGCGGCACCCCGCGGCCCGAGGACCTGCGACCGACCTCGAACCTGGCCGAGGTCAACGGGGTGTCGTGGTTCCAACAGATCGGCGGCCAGGCCGTGACCTGGACGGCCGTGGACCGCACCGGCTACGTCGACCTGACAGTGCCGACGTCGTACGCCGACCAGAGCGGATTCCTCATCGACGTGGGGGCCGCCGTGGCCAGGGCGCTGCCGCGGCTACCGGTGGACACCTCGCGACCGTAACCCCGAGTGAACTACCCGACCTGACTCGGTCAGCGCGGCCCAGACCTCCCCGGCCCGGCTGAGTCAGCGCAGCCCGGTACCCCGCTCCAGCGCGACGGCGACTAGCCGGTCCACCAGCGCCGGGTACTCCAGCCCGGTGGCCGCCCACATCCGCGGAAACATCGACGCCGGCGTGAACCCGGGCATGGTGTTCAGCTCGTTGATCACCAGCCCACCATCCGGCTCCACGAAGAAATCAACCCGAGCCAGCCCCTCGCATCCCAGTGCCTCGAAGGCCTGGACGGCGGTGGCCCGCACCGCCGCCGTGACCTCGCCCGGCAGATCGGCGGGCACGTCAAACGACGTGGCCTCGTCGAGGTACTTGGCCTCGAAGTCGTAGAACTCCTGGCCGCCGGTGACCCGAACCTCGGCCGGCACGGACGCCTGCGCCCGGTCGCCGCCGAGCACCGCCAGCACGCCGCATTCGACCTCCCGGCCGGCCACGCCGACCTCCACCAGCACCTTCGGGTCACAGGCCAGGGCGGTCTCGATCGCGGCCGCAAGCTGCGCCCAGTCCATGACCTTGGAAATGCCGATGCTGGAGCCTCCCCGGGCCGGCTTGACGAACAGCGGCAGACCCAGCCCCCGAGTGGCAGCCAGGCAGCCGTCCCGGTCCGCCCACCAGCCCCGGGCGGACACCACCGTGTACGGCGCCACCCGCAGACCGTGGGCGCCCAGCAGCAGCTTCGTGCACTCCTTGTCCATGACTGCCGCGCTGGCCAGCACGCCGGAGCCGACATAGGGCAGGTCGGCGAGCTCCAGCAAGCCCTGCACCGTGCCGTCCTCGCCGTACGGACCGTGCAGCACCGGAAAGACCACGTCGACCGGACCGGGGTCGGGCACGCCGGTGGTCAGCGACACCAAGCCGGGACGGGTGGGGTCAGCCGACAGCGCGACGGTGGCCCCGCCGGGGTCCACGGCCGGCAGCTCGCGCCCGGACAGGGCCAGTGCGTTGGGGTCGTCCGGGACCAGCACCCAGCGCCCGTGCAGGGTGATGCCGACCGGGAGCACGTCGTACCGGTCCGGGTCCAGCGCCTCCCAGACGCTACCGGCCGAGATGCAGGAGATGGCGTGCTCGGGGCTGCGGCCGCCGAAGACCAGCGCAACCCGCAGCCGGCCGTCTCGGGAGGTGACCACGACGGCGACGATACCGACAGCGTCTGCGCTGGCCAACGCGACGCGCGGCTAGCCGCTAGCGGAGTCAGTCCGGCAACGCATCCAGCGCCCGGGTGACGTCCGCCACCAGGTCCGCGACATCCTCCAGCCCGACCGAGATCCGGACCGCCCCCGGGTCGATGCCGGCGGCCGCCAGCACGGCGGCGTCGAACTGCCGGTGCGTCGTGGACGCCACGTGGCTGACCACGCTGTGGGTGCCACCCAGGCTGGTCGCCACGGTGGCCAGTCGCAGCCCGTTACACAGCGCCAGGCCAGCGGCCTGGCCACCCGCCGGCGTCACCGTGACCACCGCGCCGAAGCGGGTGCCGTCCGGACCGGCGTCGAAGAGCCGGCGGGCCAGCGTGTGGTCGCGGTGCGTCGCCAACCCGGGATAGTCCACCCGCACGATTCGGGGATGCGCCGCCATGGCGGTGGCGAAGGCCAGCGCACTCCTGCACTGTCGCGACACCCGCAGCGGCAGCGTCGCCAGGCCACGGTTCAGCAGGAAGGCCTCGTCCGGCGCCAGCGAACTGCCGGTGTCCACCCGGGTCAGCCGCAGGGCGGCCAGCCGGGCCGGGTCCCCCACCGCGACTCCACCGGTGGCGTCGCTGTGCCCGCCGATGTACTTCGTCGCCGAGTGCACGATGATGTCCGCCCCCCATTCCAGCGGCCGGCATACCACCGGTGAGGCGAACGTCGAGTCGACCACCAGGGCCGCGCCGGCGCCGTGGGCAGCCTCGGCCAGCTCCGGCAGGTCGGCCACCGACATCGTCGGGTTGGCCAGGGTCTCCGCCCAGACCACGTCGGCCCCGCCCCCAACGGCGGCGCGGACCGCGGCCGGGTCCGTGCCGTCGACGAAGTCGACCCGTACGCCGAAGCGAGCCAACACCCGGGTCAGCATGGAGTACGTGCCGCCGTAGATCTCCCGCGGCGCCACCACCCGGCCGCCAGAGCGGGTGAGCGTCCACAGCGCCGCCGATATCGCCGCCATCCCGGAGGCGAACGGCTGCCCCACCACCTCGCGGTCCAGACCGGCGCCTTCCAGCGCGGCCACCGCGGCCGCGAAGGCATCAGCGGTCGGGTTGTCGTAACGACTGTAGGCGTACCCGGCCCGCTCGCCGGCGAGGACGTCGCGGTAGTCCTCCGCCGAGTCGAAGCCGAACGCGGCGGTGCGGTAGACCGGCAACCCGAGCGGGGGCTGCGCCGGGACCGTCGGCGCCGGACCATGAACGGCACGGGTGCTCTCGCCGTACGGCGGGACGGGCTCGGGAGCAGCGGTCGGTTCGGGGGCGCCGGGCGGGTCGGCAGCGGCGGTCATAGCGCCTATTCTCCCGGCGCGGCCGGGCGGCCTGGGTCACCGCCGCAGGTCACCGCCGCAGGTCAGCGCCGCGATCGGCGCCGCGATCGGCGCTCCGGCCGGGTTTCCCGCGCCATCAGGCTCTCCAGCATCCGCGTCGGCGACATGCCCCTGTGCACGACCTGGACGACGTGCTCGGTGATCGGCATGTCCACACCGTGGCGGCGGGCGAGCGCCAGGATGGACTCACACGACTGCACCCCCTCGACGGTCTGCCAGGACTCGGCCAGCACGTCGGCGAAGCTCGCCCCGCGGCCGAGGCGCACCCCGAAGGCGCGGTTGCGCGACAGCGGCGACACGCAGGTGGCGACCAGGTCCCCGAGACCGGCAAGCCCGGAGAACGTCAGCGGGTCGGCCCCCAGCGCCGCGCCGAGCCGCGCCATCTCCGCCAGCCCGCGGGTGACCAGGCCGGCCTTGGTGTTGTCGCCGAAACCCATCCCGTCGGCCATGCCGCAGGCGATCGCGACGACGTTCTTCACGGCCCCACCGAGTTCACAGCCGATCACGTCGTCGTTGGTGTATGGCCGGAAATACGGCGTGAGCGTCGCGCGCTGCAGCCGTTGGCACGCCGTCTCATCGGTGCCGGCGACCACCGTCGCCGCCGGGTGCCGAGCGGCGATCTCGTGCGCCAGATTGGGGCCGGACACGACCACCACCCGCCGCGCCGGTATGTCGGCGACCTCGGAGATCACCTCGCTCATCCGCTTCGTCGTACCCAGCTCGATGCCCTTAATCAGGCTGACCAGGAGCGCCTGCGCCGGCAGCAGCGGTACCCACTTCTCCAGGTTGGCTCGCAGCGACTGGGCCGGCAGCGCCAGCACAACGAAGTCGGCGCCGGCCACCGCCTCCGCCGGGTCGGCTGTGGCGGCGAGCCGGTCCGGCAGCCGGATGCCCGGCAGATAGTCCGGGTTCTCGTGCCGGCCGCGGACGGCCTCGGCGACCTCGGGTCGGCGCGACCACAGCGTGACGTCGCTGCCGCCGTCGGCGAGCACCTTGGCGTACGTCGTCCCCCAGGACCCGCTGCCGAGGACGGCGGCCCGGGTCACGCCGACCGCCGCTGGTCCGGGCCGCGGTCGGCCGCGATCCGCGGGTCGAAGACGGCGGCCGCCGGCGACAGGTGCAGCCCGTGCGCGCGGCTATACATCCGCTGCGGTCCCCACTGAGCCACCGGTACGACGAGAGCGCCGGTCGCCATCGCCAGCCGCGCCACGCCGGTTCGGGCCACCATCGGCCACAGTTGTGGATCCCGGGTCACAGTGCCTTCCGGGTAGATCACCACCGCCTCGCCGCGACGGATTGCGGCGACGGCATCGCGCAGGGCGTCAGCGGCGTTGGCACTGTTGCGGTAGACCGGGATCTGGCCGGCACCGCGAACGATTCGCCCGAGCGGCCACCGCAGCCGGAACAGTTCGATCTTGGCCGGGAAGCACGGCGGTCGACCGGCGTCATAGACGTAGTGCGCAAGGGTGAAGGGGTCGGCGTACGAGACGTGGTTAGCGGCGATGATCACACCACCGGCCGGCGGGATGTGCTGCTGGCCGCGCCAGTCGCGTCGAGTGAGCACCAGCATGGCCGGCTTGATCAGGCAGACCGCCAGCCGGTACCAGAAGCCGAGCCTGCCGCGGCGCACCTGACCGACCTCCCGAACGACTCCGGTCCGGCGCCGCCCGCGGCACTTCGACCGGACCAACCCCGACCGCCGGAGTCTGACCGGTGCCAGCCTGCGCTGTCGAGCAGCCGCGTTGACTCGCGCGAAGGTGGGCGCGTTGGCTCACTGAGAGTGCGCCCCACTCGTCGCCGACGGGTTCCGCCAGGCGATTCGATCTGCGGCCGCGTTGAGGGCATGCCCCCAGCTGCCGTGAGCGCAGCGTACCTCTCAGGTGATTCCCATCCATGCGCCGGCCACGTCAAGCAGGCTCCTTCGCGGGCACAGCACGGCTCCTTCGCGGGCACCACCATCAAGGACGGCCCCGATGAAGTCGAGCAGCTCGGCAGGTCGTTTGTCATCGTCGGTCAGGTAGGTCAACCGGGCGTCGATAGACAGCCCAACTCGGACGGCGACGTCTCCGTCAGCGGCACCCGAGACGACTAGCGTCTCCCGCGAGCTGCGAGCGCTGAGGACGAGCCGGCCGCATCATGGTGTTGTGGTCAGGGCGGCGATCACTACCGGCGGCACCGCTCCCTGCACCCGAACACATGTTCGATAGTGTAGTCCACCCATCCGACCAAACGGGGGCTTTCCCCATGAACCTGCTGGCCTGGTGCGCATGACCGCACCAGCGCTCGGGCCGGCGAGCTCCTTGGCCAGCGCCGACGGTCGACAGGGCGGGCGGTCGACATGGCACCCGCGACCTGTGCGGCAGAACGAGCCGCCGGCGGCTCGAACCGTCGCACAACTTTGGCGCATGGCCGGTTCGGGCGTTTCTAGTGCCGCTTCAGGCAACCTGCGCCCTGGCCACGATCTCCGGTAGCTGCTCACGCTGACCACCCGGCAAGGCCCCCGAGCTCATCGCTTCGGACCACCCGGTCGCGCGCATCCGCCCACGAGTCAACGAACCACTACGCGGGCATCTGATCTGATCTGACGTGCTTCACCGAGGCAGCCGTCGTCGAGCGGTCGCCCGCTCTGCGAGGATGCGGGCGGTGACCGCCGCGCTGAAGTCCCCGGAGGGCTGGTCGATCGTCGTACCGGTCAAGCGGCTGACGATCGCCAAGTCGCGGCTGCGGACCGCCGTACCCGCCGACCAGCATGCCGCGCTGGTGGTGGCGATGGCCGCAGACACGGTGGCCGCGGCGATCGCGACGGGCGTTCGCCTGGTCGTGGTGGTGACCAACGAGCCGCGCGCCGCGGCGGCTCTCCGCCGGCTCGGCGCTGTCGTGGTCGCCGACCAGCCGGGTGCGGGACTCAACCAGGCGTTGGCCTTCGGCGCCGGACGCGCCCTGGCGGTACAGCCGGGCTGCGGCGTGGCGGCGATCTCGGCCGATCTGCCAGCCCTGCGGCCGGCCGAGCTGGCGGCCGCGCTGGCCGCCGCGGCTGCCTACCCGCGGGCTCTCGTCCCCGATGTCGCCGGCGACGGGACGACGCTGCTGACGGCCGCGGTGGGGACCGCCCTGCGGCCCCGCTACGGCGAGCGCTCCCGTGCCCGACACCTGGCCACCGGCGCGGTCGACCTGCTGACCGGCCCGTTCGCCGGCGACAGTGCCGCCCTGGCGACACTGCGCCGCGACGTCGACACGCCGGCGGATCTCATCGCCGCCCGCGCGCTGGGGCTGGGCCGGCACGTCGCTGCGGTGCTGGGCGCGCTGGCGTCGTAGCCTCGCTGCGTGCAGGGCACCGTGCGCGAGTTCGCGGCCGCCACCGGAGCCGGCCGGGTGCTGCTCGACGACGGCCGGGACGTCTCGTTCGGTCCGGCGCGTTCGTGGCCTCCGGGCTGCGCCGGTTCCAGATCGGCCAGCGGGTCCGGCTGGAGACGGCCGACAGCGACCGGCAGCGGCCCGGACAGCGACCCGGACAGCGACCCGGACAGCGTGATCACCCTGATGACTCTCGTAACCCTGACAGCATGAGCACAGGCGGCAGGCGGGAGTAACGGGTATGAGCGTCGAAGTCGAACCGACCGAGCCAGATGTCCGCGTCCCCCCGCCCCGCCCGCGGCACATCGGTACGGCGATGCCGGACGACCGCTTCCTCAACCGCGAGATCTCCTGGTTGGACTTCAACACCCGCGTGCTGGCGCTGGCCCAGGACCGCGCGGCCCCGTTGCTGGAGCGGCTGAAGTTCCTCGCCATCTTCGCCAGCAATCTCGACGAGTTCTTCATGGTGCGGGTGGCCGGGCTCAAGCGCCGGCAGAGCACGGGTCTGTCGGTCCGCTCCGCCGACGGGATGACGCCCCGGGAGACGCTGGCGATGATCTCCGGCAAGACCCGGGACCTGGTGGAGAAGCACGGCCGCTGCTGGATCGACGAAGTGGAGCCGGCGCTGGCGGCCGCCGGCGCCCGGATCCAGTTGTGGGACGAGCTGACCGACGCGCAGCAGGCACACCTGCACGGCTACTTCCGCGACCAGGTGTTCCCGGTGCTCACGCCGCTGGCGGTCGACCCGGCGCACCCCTTCCCCTACATCAGCGGACTCTCGCTCAACCTGGCGGTGGTCGTCCGCGCGCCCGGGTCGGTGGTCGAGCACTTTGCCCGGATCAAGGTTCCGAACAACGTGCCGCGGTTCATGCACCTGGACGGGGACGTGTTCGTGCCGCTGGAGCAGATCATCGGCGCTCACCTGCCCCAGCTCTTCCCCGGCATGGAGGTCCGCGAGCACCATTTCTTCCGGGTGACCCGCAACGCCGACGTCGAGGTCGAGGAGGACCGCGACGAGGACCTGCTCCAAGCGCTGGAACGAGAGCTGGCCCGCCGCCGGTTCGGTCCGGCGGTCCGGCTCGAGGTCGCCAAGACGATGACGCCCCTGGTGCTCGAGCTGCTGATGCGCGAGCTCGAGGTCGGGGACGCCGACGTACAGCGCGTCCCGGGGATGCTCGACCTGTCGACCCTGTGGGCGCTCTATGCGCTGGATCGACCCGACCTCAAGGACGAGCCGTTCGTCCCCGCGACCCATCCGCGGTTTGTGGAAGGGGAAGCGCCGACGGACATGTTCGCCGCCCTGCGGGATGGCGACGTGTTGGTGCACCACCCCTACGACTCCTTTGCCACCAGTACCCAGCGCTTCATCGAGCAGGCCGCCGCCGACCCGCACGTGCTGGCCATCAAGCAGACGCTCTACCGCACCTCGGGCGACTCGCCGGTGGTGGACGCGCTGATCGACGCTGCCGAGGCCGGCAAGCAGGTCGTCGTCCTGGTCGAGATCAAAGCTCGCTTCGACGAGCAGGCGAACATCGCCTGGGCGCGGGTACTGGAGCGTGCCGGCTGTCATGTGGTCTACGGCCTGGTCGGGCTGAAGACGCACTGCAAGACCGCTCTCGTCGTACGGCGGGAAGGTGGTCGGCTGCGCCGATACGCCCACCTCGGAACGGGCAACTACAACCCCAAGACGGCCCGGCTGTACGAGGACCTGGGGTTGTTGACGGCCGACCCCGAGGTCGGTGCGGACCTGACCGACCTGTTCAACGCCCTGACCGGCTACTCCCGACAGACGACGTACCGCACGTTGTTGGTAGCCCCGCACGGCATCCGCGCCGGCATCGTGGAGCGGATCGAGCGGGAGATCGAGCATGCCACCGCCGGGAGCCCCGCGCGGATCATGTTCAAGCTGAACAGCCTCGTCGACGAGGCGGTCATCGACGCCCTGTACCGGGCATCGCGCGCCGGAGTCCCGGTGGACCTGCTGATCCGCGGCATCTGCACCCTGCGGCCTGGAGTCCCGGGCCTGTCGGAGTCCATCCGGGTTCGCTCGATCGTCGGCCGATTCTTGGAGCACTCCCGGGTGCTGTGGTTCGACGGCGACGCATCGCCGGAGATGTGGTTGGGCAGTGCCGACCTGATGCACCGCAACCTCGACCGCCGGGTGGAGACCCTGGTGCAGGTCAAGGACGCGAGTGTCCGGACCCAGCTGCAGAACTTCCTGAACCTGGCGATGTCCGCCGAGGTCGTCGCATGGGAGCTGGACCACGACGGCTGCTGGATGCAGCGGACCGGCGAGGGCACGACGCTCGCGGACTATCAGCGCCTGTTGATGACTCGAACCACCGAGCGGGCCACGGATGGCTGACCGGGACAGGTGGCGGGTGGTACCGGCCGCCGGCGGGGTGTTGTGGCGGGACGCGGGCGCTGCGCTGGAGTCGGGCGGTTCAGTCGCACCGGACACGGCGGGCAGTGCAGCAGCGAGCATCGAGGTTGCGCTGGTGCACCGCCCGAAGTACGACGACTGGTCGCTGCCCAAGGGCAAGCTGTTGCCGGCGGAGCAGCCCATTGTCGGCGGTGTGCGCGAGGTCGCCGAGGAGACCGGGATCACGGCGATGGCCGGGCGGCCACTCGGCGAATTGCGCTATCCCGTCACCGTTGACGGCGCGGTTGCCACGAAGGTGGTGCGCTACTGGGCGATGCGGGCGCAGAGCGGTCGGTTCGCGCCGTGCGCCGAGGTGGACCAGATGCAATGGCTCTCGCCGGCGGAGGCGGCGGCTGCGCTCAGCTACGACCACGACCGCGCGCCGCTGCAGCGGCTGTTGGCCCGGCCTTACCGAACGACGACGGTGCTGCTGGTCCGGCATGGCCGGGCCGGACAGCGGTCGGCCTGGCTAGGGCCGGACCGGCTGCGGCCCCTGGACGCAACCGGACAGGCCCAGGCCCAAGGTGTCTGCACCGTGGCGCCGTGCTTCCGTCCGCAGCGAGTGATATCAGGCGACCCCAGCCGCTGCGTCGACACGGTGGCGCCACTGGCCGGCTCCATCGGCGTACCGGTAGAGATCGACCCGACCTGGGAAGAGGACGCGCACGCCGCACACCCGGACAACGCGGTCCGCCGGGTGGGCGAACTCGCCGAAGCGGGCTCCCCGGTCGTGGTGTGCAGCCAGGGCGGCGTCATTCCCGACATCATCGTCACGCTGGCCGCTCGAGACGGAGTGGACACCGGCTCTCGACCGGCGGCGCGCAAGGGCAGCATGTGGGCACTGTCCTTCGCCGGCAGCACGCTGATCGACGCGGAGTACTTCCCGAGTCTGCTGGTCGCCTCGCCGAACCTTGCCTGAGGAGTTCGGTCAGGCCTTCTTCGCCGCGGTCCGGCGTGCCGTTGTCCCACCGGAGCCGCGGCCGGCGGCTGCCCTGGTCGCTGCGGCGCCCCCCGCCTGGCTCGCCGTGGCCTGGCTCGCCGCGGCCTTGCTCGCCGTGCCCTTGCTCGCCGTGCCCTTGCTCGCCGTGGCCTTGCTCGCCGTGGACTTGCTCGCCGTGGACTTGCGGGCTGTCGGGCTGCCTGCGGTCGACTTGGCAGCCGCCGTCTTCGCCGTTCCGGCGGCCCGACTGGACGACCGGGGGGTCTTCGTCGCCGCATCGCCGCCGGTCGCGGTAGCTGCTCGGCGAGAACCGGTCGCGGGTGCGGTCTTGGCGGCAGTCCGCCGCGTCGTGGCCGCCCGGGCTGCGCTCTCGGCTGTGCCCTGCACCGACTTGGTGGCCCGAGCGGTGCCGACCGCCGCGGTGCCAGCAGCGCCCCGCGCGGTCCGCGCGGTCCGCCCCGCCGCGGGCGCCGTCTTCGGCAGCTTCTTGGCTCCGCTGACGACATCCTTGAAGCCCTTGCCGGGCCGGAACTTCGGCACCGCGGTCTTCTTCACCTTCACCGTCGCCCCGGTGGCGGGATTACGCGCCGTACGCGCTGCCCGATTCTGCCGCTCGAAGACGCCGAAGCCGGCGATCGCAACCTTTTCTCCCTTGGCGACGGCCCTGGTGATGGTGTCGACCACCGCCTCGACCGCGGAGCCGGCGGCCTTCCGGTCACTGTCGATCCGTTCGGTAATGGCGTCGATCAGCTGGGCCTTGTTCACGGGCGTCCTTTCGAGAGCCGGTCGAGGCCTGTTGCTTCGACTTTTGGCACGGTAAGGGGATCTTGCCAGTTTCACAACAACCGGCCAGCGTTTTTCTGAAGTGTCGTCGACCTATTCGGCCAAGAACTTTCGTTGCCCTGTTCCTACTGTGAGCCCACAGATTGCCGCTGTCTACTCATTGCCGGCACGGAACTCGCTGCGGCGACGGCACATTCACCCGCCGTACCGGCCGTGGCCGAGGTCGGCGAGTAGCGCGTCGGGTCGCCGACCGGCCCGGTTTGGGTCGGACTTGGCGAGCGTGGTCATCGAGATTCCTCGACGCTGCCGGGCTTCCCGGGCGTCGTCGCCCACGTCCGTGGGTCAGGCCGGGGTGGTGACCGGCAGCCAACCGGGTCGGTCGGCCTCGTACGCCGCGATGTCCGGCTCGTGCCGCAAGGTCAGGCCGATGTCGTCGAGGCCCTCCATCAACCGCCAGCGGGTGTAGTCGTCGAGGGCGAAGTCGGCGACGAGGTCACCGGCTCGCACCTGCCGGGCACCGAGATCCACGGTCACGGCGGTGGCCGGATCCGTCTCAACCAGGTGCATCAGCCGCTCGACCGTGTCGGCCGGCAGCTGCACCGGCAGCAGGCCGCCCTTGAGCGCGTTGCCGCGGAAGATGTCGGCAAAGCGCGCGGAGATGACGACCCGGAGACCGTAGTCGGTCAGCGCCCACACCGCATGCTCGCGAGACGAGCCGGTGCCGAAGTTGGGGCCAGCCAGCAGAACCGTCGCGCCGGCGTACCGGTCATCGTTGAACACGAAGCCCGGATCGGTGCGCCACTCGGCGAACAGCCCGGCCCCGAAGCCGGTGCGCTCCACTCGCTTGAGCCAGTCGCTCGGGATGATCTGGTCGGTGTCGACGTCGCTACGACGCAGCGGTACGGCGCGGCCGATGGTGGTGACGAACGGTTCCATGGCGCTCAGCCCTTCAGGTCGGTTGGGGCGGCGAGGTGGCCGGCAACCGCGGTCGCGGCGGCCACCGCGGGCGAGACCAGATGCGTCCGGCTGCCCCGGCCCTGACGGCCTTCGAAGTTGCGGTTGGAGGTCGACGCCGAACGCTCCCCGGCGGCCATCGTGTCCGGATTCATGCCCAGGCACATCGAGCAGCCGGCACTGCGCCACTGCGCGCCGGCGGCAGTGAACACCGCGTCCAACCCTTCGGACTCGGCCTGCGCCTTGACCGCCATGGAGCCCGGTACGACCAGCACCCGCACCCCGTCGGCGACCCGTTGGTCGCGCAGCACCTCGGCCGCCGCCCGCAGGTCCTCGATCCGGCCGTTGGTGCAGGAGCCGATGAAGACCGTGTCCACGGTGACCTCGCGCATCGGCGTGCCGGCGCGCAACCCCATGTAGGCCAGCGCCCGCTCCGCCGCCTCCCGGGCCGCGGCGTCGATCATCGCAGCCGGGTCCGGGACGTTGGCGCCCAGCGGCACGCCTTGTGCCGGGTTGGTGCCCCAGGTGACGTACGGCGTGATGTCGGCCGCGTCCAGTTGCACCTCGGTGTCAAACGTGGCGTCGTCATCGGTGCGCAACGACCGCCAGTAGGCCACCGCGTCGTCCCAGTCGGCGTCTTTGGGCGCATGCGGGCGGCCCTGCAGGTAGGCGAACGTCGTCTCATCTGGGGCCACCATGCCGGCGCGCGCGCCGGCTTCGATCGACATGTTGCAGACCGTCATCCGGCCTTCCATCGACAGCGCCCGCACGGCCGAGCCGCGGTACTCGATGACGTGGCCTTGACCGCCCCCGGTGCCGATCCGGGCGATGACCGCCAGCACGAGATCCTTGGCCGTGGCGCCCGGCGGGAGGTCGCCCTCCACCGTGACCGCCATCGTTTTCGGCCGCGCCAGCGGAAGGGTCTGGGTGGCCAGCACGTGCTCGACCTCGCTGGTACCGATGCCGAAGGCCAGCGCCCCGAAGGCGCCGTGGGTACTGGTGTGCGAGTCCCCGCAGACCGCCGTCATCCCCGGCTGGGTCAGTCCGAGCTGCGGGCCGATGACGTGCACGATGCCCTGGTTGGCGTCGCCCATCGAGTGCAGCCGGATGCCGAACTCCGCGCAGTTGCGGCGCAGCGTCTCCACCTGCGTGCGGGAGACCGGGTCGGCGATCGGCCGACCGATGTCGGTGGTCGGGACGTTGTGGTCCTCGGTGGCGATGGCGAGGTCAGGGCGACGTACCCGCCGGCCGGCCAGTCGCAGTCCTTCGAAGGCCTGCGGGCTGGTGACCTCGTGGACGAGGTGCAGGTCGACGTAGAGCAGGTCGGGCTCGCCCTCGGCCCGGCGTACGACGTGCGCGTCCCAGACCTTCTCCGCCAGCGTGCGACCCATGGCCGCCTCCGTCCTGCCCGGCCGGCGAACCGGCAGTCGTCGCGCCATCCGCCACGGTGGGCTTCGCCAGCGCTGGCGTCTCACCATGTGGGATGGCAGTATCAGCACGTGGGCCAGTCTAGCGGAGTCGGCGTGTTGGACAAGGCTGTCGCCGTACTGGATGCGATATCCGAGGGGCCGGTCGGCTTGGCGGCCCTGACGGCGCGGACCGGGCTGTCTCGGGCGACGGCCCACCGCCTGGCCTGCGCCCTGGAGACCCATGCACTACTCGCCCGCGACGCCGACGGACGGTGGGTGCCCGGCCCGCACCTGTTGCGGCTGGCCACCGGTGATGGCTCCGGGGCGTTGGTGACCCGAGCGGGTCCGGTGCTGGCGCGACTGCGCGACGCCACCGGGGAAAGCGCTCAGCTCTACCTCCGCCGGGGCCGGGGTCGGGTCTGCGTCGCGACGGCCGAGCGGGGCAGCGGACTGCGCGACACCGTGCCGGTCGGGGCGCTGCTGCCGATGACCGCCGGCTCGGCCGCGCAGGTGCTGCTCGCGGACGAGCCCCGGGACCGGGCCGCCGCCATCCTGGCCGAGGCCGCGTTCACCGCTCGCACCCTGGCCGACGTACGGCGTCGAGGTTGGGCGCACAGCGTCGCCGAGCGCGAGCCGGGGGTCGCCTCGGTGTCCGCGCCGGTGCGCGGCCGGGACGGTGGGGTGCTCGCCGCCGTCTCGGTCTCCGGGCCGGCGGACCGGCTCGGGCGGCGGACCGGGTTGCGGCACGCACCCGCCGTACTGGCCGCGGCCGCAGAGCTCGCCACAGAACTCGCCGCCGCGCTGCTACCGGCATCGCCCTGAGCACGCCCGTCGGCCCCGGCCTGCTCGGATCACGTCAGCCGACTGTCGTAGCCCCGACCGGATTCGAACCGGCGCTACCGCCTTGAGAGGGCGATCAGGCTATCGTTGGCAATGCATGATCACGCCTTAGAGTGTTGGAAACAAAGGGCTTTGGCGTTAGACAGCGTTGACGCTCATCGGTCGTTTACGGCTGGCAATGTGTACCCAATGTGTACCCGCCAAGGATCCTGTGTCGCTGCCTGTGTCGAGCAAGTCGACGACCCACACATTGCGTTCACGGATTCTCGGACGCGTGAACTTCTGGGCCGGGTTCCCACCTGGCAAGGTCCGAGGACCACCGGCGCCCGGCCGCTGACCCATCAAGGGCCGGACCGAGGGACCTACCGACGAGCTCCACTGCGGACGGGAACGTCGTCAGGCCCTCGCACTTGCGGACGGTCCTGGCCAACGGTGGGTACAGCCGCCCCCAGTGCACTGGCGGGTCGAACAAGGGGTCACCTGCCAGGCCCTGGTGATTCCACTCCGCGCGGATCGCATTGATGAGTGCGTGGCCGTCCACGTCTTGGGACCGAGCGAAGACGACGAGGTCGACCAGGTCACGGACCCGGCTCGACGGGCGGTCTCCCGCCGCGCCGTAGGTGGACTGGGTCGCGCAGAGCTTGTCGGCTATGTGGTCGACCACCGGGTACAGGCGCAGAGTCGGTGGGATAAGGCCCCGCAGGTTCAGTGCCGGGGTCGGGGTCTGCACGTCGGGGGCGGTGGTCATGAGCGACCCTGTCACGAGGTCTACGCCGAACGCGTGGCGCTTCACCGCTCCGCAGTACGCGTCCACGTGCACGCGGTACCCGTCCACGTGGGGTTGACCTGTACCAAGGACGGTCCTGTCGTGCCGGTGATGATGAACCGGAAGTGGTCGCCGAGGTCGACCGCGGCTGCGGATCGCAGGCGCCCCAAGGCGACGTCGATGTCGTCGAGCTCTCCGAGGAGGTCCACGTCCTTGGTCGTACGGGCGTCGTCCACGCGCGCGAGGACGGCGGTGCCACCTTTGAGGACCCACGGGGCGTCAGGGGCGTGGAACACGCGGGCGAGGAAGCGGTCGTTCACAAACTGCCGAAGGAGTGCACCACTGTTGGCACCTCTGGCTACGGCTTCGGTTTTTGCCCTGTCGGTCGCGGCAGCCCAGAGCGCGACACCGTCGCGGTACCCGTCGGCGGTGCTGCTCATCGGTCAGTCCGACTGTCCGGCGCCGGCTGGACTGCTGCCATGCTGCGTTGCAGCGCAAATGTCTCACTCAGACCCGCGTTCTTCCCGAAGTCGAGCTTGTCCGGCCCGAGCAGCTGCGACACGTTGATCTGCGGGCTGATCGACGCGACCATCTCGGCGATGGCACTGAGGCGACCTGCTGCCAGAAGGCCTTGGCCGGCGGGGCTCTGGGCGAGTTCTCTGGCCAGGGCTGCCTGGCTCAGGCCGACGATGTCCAGCAGGTACTCGACCAGTCCGCTTCCGTCTGGTTGATTGTGGCGGCGGGCGAGCGGGTCGAGGTGGGCTGCGAGGTCGGTGAGGTCGACGACACCTCGCCGTATGCCCTGTCCGATGATCTGCGCCACGTGTTCGGGGTCATGTCCGGCGCGCAGGAGGTCCGCGATCGTGCGCTCCACTGTCGTCACCGGCAGACCCTCCACGACCGTGACGTCCTGCTCGAGAAGGTCGCCCCGGTGGATGCGGATGCCGCCGCGCGCGGTCTGCTTCCGTTGCGCGAAAGTGAACTCGTGCTGGTCATCGAGGAGGTCACCGAGCTGGTGCAGGCCTGCAGCGGAAGCGTGGGATACCACCCCGGCGGCGATCGGGTTGACCAGTCGCAGCTCAGCTGTGTGTGCAGGGTCCAGCGCCAGCCACGCTGCCCGGAGGCTGAGGTGTTCGGCAGCAGATGATGTCGTGGCGTAGACGCCGCGGCCGACACGTTGCAGCACGCCGGCGTCAGCGAGCCGTGCCAGCTGGAGGCGACTGATGCCCTCGTGGACGGCTTGGGCGGTGGTCAGCAGGCCCCACTGCCCAGCTGCGATATGGGACGCTCGGGCCACCACGTTCGTCATCATGCTCACATTGTATCATTCCGTTGATACGAACGGAGTGATGTATCCAAGCGAGTGAGTTTGTGCATACTGATTTTGTATCCTTGAACGATCAAAATCAGTATGTGATCAGGATCGCGGCAGAGTCGATGCTCTTCATCACCACCCGCCCGTGCCCTCTGACCTCCGCGCGCACCTTCTCCCCTTCTGGATGTCCGTACTCCTGTGCACTATCGCTGCAATCCAGCAGGAGCCGTGCTCGTGATCTCGGACATCTGGCGCTGTGACGGCCGCGAAATCCTTCCCCTCATGCCGATGAGGGCGCGTCTCCTGGCTGCGTAGAGCCTCGTGCATATGAATAGTCAACCGCTCTTGCGCCAGATAGTGGCTCGATGGATTTCCCCGGTTGCACGCCAAGCGCACCTACTTCGCAGGCAAGCCCGCCTAGCGACCCTGGGTCGCTAGCGACCCTGGGTCGCTAGGCGGGCTTGACGTTTGAGCCGAGTTCAGGCAGTCATGCGCGCCTCGGACACGTAGTCGGTGACAGCCCGGTCGAGGGTGCGCAGGGCTTGCCGGACGGGCAGCGGA
>Ga0097691_1001096_pt1 | contig 20869 bp, 19 predicted proteins | sample NGESurdeep072012_8_FD_72858 | JGI IMG/M metagenome (GOLD analysis project Ga0097691, IMG submission 72858) | Arctic peat soil microbial communities from Barrow, Alaska - NGEE Surface sample 210-1 deep-072012 | ecosystem: Environmental > Terrestrial > Soil > Wetlands > Peat ... | reverse complement strand
GGGGCGACTTCGTGAAGAGCGACGCGCGAGGAGTGCGGAGACGTTCTCCTCGCTTCTCACGCGTCGCTCTTCGCCAGATCGCCTCTCACCCGTCGCTCGTCGCCGTCTTTGACCCGTCTTCATTGCCTTTCGTGTCCAGCCAGCCACACCACGAGGGCTTCCCCGAACGCCGGGAGGTCCTTGGGCACCCGGCTCGAGATCAGGTTTCGGTCCTCGACGACCGGCTCATCTACCCAAGTCGCGCCCGCATTTACAACGTCGTCCCGGATCCCAACGGTTGAAGTCATCCGCCGTCCCTTGACGATGCCGGCCGATATCAGCACCCAGGGTCCGTGACAGATCGTGGCGACCAACCCACCCGCCGCGTTGACCTGACGGACCAGTTCAAGGGCCGCCGGATCCCGTCGAATCTTGTCTGGCGCCCATCCTCCAGGTGCGAGCACTCCCGCCAAAGTGTCAGCCTTGAAATCTCTGACCTGCCCATCGACGGGGCAGGGGGTAGCCGTACTTTCCGCGGTATGATTTCTCACCGATACCGGCCAGCGGTGCCGAGTAGCCGGCGGCCTCGAGCCTGTATTTGGGATACCAGACTTCCATCTCTTTGTAGTCGGGTCCGACCAGAATGAGCACAGATCGCTTGGTCATGGCGTGTATTCCTTGTTGAAATGTGTTCTTGCATATTGATGCAAGAAACAACATTAGACAGCGCTAGATAACACGCGTGAAATAGCAGTATTAGCGCATATGCATAATGTGATACATCAATAGTTTGCCATGCTGTGGATATTCAATATACGCTGCAAATCACCTTGGAATCGCATTTGACCACATCCGGTTAGTCACAAACATGCGCGACGCGAAGTTGTCAAGACTGTCCACTGGAATCGCAGGAAAACAAAAAGGGCCGGCATCGCTGCCGGCCCTTCCGCCTTGTCCGACTTTCAGTGGTGCCGGCCAATTACCGATGACCAACCACCAACAACCGATTACCGGTCTTATGCTGTCTTCCGCGCCCGCTTCGCCAAAACGGCATCCTGAACCCAAGTCAGCGGCACCAGGAACAACGGCGTCAAGAACACGCCGAGCAGCACGTTGATCCAGATGAGGGCCGCGTAGAATGCCCCAAGCCCAAGGCCTGCGAACAAGGTGCCGAAGGGCCCGCCGAAGCTGTGTTCCATGATGTGGATCGACTCGGAAGAATGTCCGACTGCCAGGCGCGTGACGTTCTTATCTTAACCGCATGGCGCGAGCGACGGAAGGCGGACGTGCGGGTGACCACTTGAAACGGGTGGCCGCGGCGATTCGCGCCCTGCCGCCGGCCCGCTACCTGCTCGCCGTCTCCGGCGGTCGTGACTCGATGGTCCTGCTGGACGCCTTCGCGCGCTTCCGTTCCGACGCTGTCGCGGCTGCCACCTTCGATCACGGCACTGGGCCCGCCGCCGTAAGGGCCGCGCTCCTCGTCGAGCTCGAGGGGACGCGCCGCTCCATTGCCGTCGTCTCGGGCCGCCGCGCCGACACCGCAGTCTCGGGCGAGGCCGCGTGGCGCGCCGCTCGATGGGAGTTTCTCCTGGGCTGGGCGAAGGAGCTCTCCGCGCACGTCGTCACGGCGCATACCCGCGACGACCAGCTCGAGACGGTCGTCATGCGCGTGCTTCGCGATCCCCGCAATACGTCGGTGCGTGGCCTGGCCGCGATGTACTCGCGATCGCATGTCACGCGGCCGCTGCTCGACGTGCGCCGCTCCGACATCACGGCCTACGCGGAGGCGAACGAAGTCCGCTTCATGGACGACCCGTCGAACCTCGATCGTGCTCATCTTCGCAACCGGGTGCGGCTCGACTTGCTCCCCGCTCTCGAGCGCGCGCGTCCCGGCTTCGGCGACGAGATGATCGCGGTCGCGCGCAACGCCGCCGCATGGCGCGAATCCGTCGAGCGCGTCGTCGACACGCTCGGGCTCAAGCTGCTGCCGCCGCTCGTCGTGCCCGCCGAGCCACTCTCGCACCTCCCTCCCGACGCGCTCGCGATCCTCTGGCCCGCCATCGCGGCGAGGGCCGGCCTCGCGCTCGACTGGCGAGGCACGGAGCGTCTCGTCGCCTTCACGACGGCAGGGCGGCCGGGAGGGAAGATCCCGCTGTCCGGCGGCGCCGAGGTCGGGCGCACCGCGTCGACCTTCGTCGTGCGTGCTTCCGCGGCGGCAGAGGCGCTATATTCATAAGTATGAGTGCCGCCTCGACTGACCCGGCCGATCCGCGCCTGCTCGGCCGGGCGGTGAAGCGCATTGCATACGCGGCCCCGGATATCGAACGGCGGGTGCACGAGCTGGGGGAGGAAATCACCGCGGCATACCCGGACGGCGACTTGCTCGTGTTGGGCCTGCTGAAGGGCAGTTTCGTGTTCCTGGCGGACCTGGTGCGACAGATCCGCCGGCCGCTGCAGGTCGATTTCCTCGTCGCGTCGAGCTACGCCGACGGCACCGCGTCGTCCGGCACGGTGAATCTGGTGTACGATCCGGAGACGACTCTCGCGAAGAAGCACATCCTGCTGGTCGAGGACATCGTCGACTCCGGTCGAACGCTCAGCAGGCTGGTGGACCTATTGAAGACGAGGGGCGCGAAGTCGATCGAGATCTGCGCGCTGCTTCACAAGCACATCGCCACGGAGTTGCGGTACCCGACGCGTTTCATCGGATTCGATGCACCAAACGAGTTCCTGGTGGGATATGGCCTGGATCATGCAGAGGACTTCAGGCACCTGCCATATGTAGCGAGCCTGCAGTAACGCCGTTTCATTAATCCGACTTTTTCGACCCGTTTCGCAGCATAGCTGCACAGACCATGTCCAATCCGCCGCCCAACAAACCCGGTTCGTGGGGTCGCCTCTCGAAGACGATCGCGTTCTGGATGCTCGTCATCCTCGTGCCGGTCGCATTCTTCCAGTTCCAGGGCGCGAAGAGCGATATCGCGCCGCGTCTCGACGTGACGCAGTACGAAGACCAGCTCGACGCGGGCAACATCGCGAAGGTGATCGTGACCGCCGGCAAGGACATCGCCGGTGACTTCAAGACGCCGCAGTTGATCGCCGGTGTCAGCGCGAAGCACTTCACGGTGAAGCTCACCGGCCAGATCGGCGACCGTGAACTCGAGCGGCTGCGCGCGCAGAAGGTGCAGGTCTCGGCCGAGGACGCGCGTGCCTCGATCGGCGCGCTGTTGCTGAACATCCTGCCGTGGGTCGTGATGATCGGCATCTGGATCTTCATCATCCGGCAGATGCAGGCGGGCGGCCAGAAGGCATTCTCGTTCGGCAAGTCGAAGGCGAAGCTGGTCGCGAGCGACACGCCGAAGGTCACGTTCGCCGACGTCGCAGGTTGCGACGAGGCGAAAGTGGAGCTGGAAGAGATCATAGAATTCCTCAAGGATCCGGCGAAGTTCACGAAGCTCGGCGGTCGCCTGCCGAAGGGCGCGCTGCTGGTCGGTCCTCCGGGCACGGGCAAGACGCTGCTCGCGCGCGCCGTCGCGGGAGAGGCGGAGCGTCCGTTCTTCTCGATGTCGGGTTCCGATTTCGTCGAAATGTTCGTGGGCGTCGGCGCGAGCCGTGTGCGCGACTTGTTCGAACAGGGCAAGGCGCACGCGCCGTGCATCATCTTCATCGACGAGATCGATGCGGTCGGACGCCACCGCGGCGCCGGACTCGGCGGCGGGCACGACGAGCGCGAGCAGACGCTCAACCAGCTGCTCGTCGAGATGGACGGCTTCGAGTCGAACGAGGGCGTGATTCTCATCGCGGCGACGAACCGTCCCGACGTGCTCGATCCCGCGCTGCTGCGGCCCGGCCGTTTCGACCGGCAGATCGTCGTCGACGCGCCGGACCTGCGCGGCCGCGAGGGAATCCTGCGCGTGCACGTGCGCAACAAGCCGATCGCGGACGACGTCGACATCCTGTCGCTCGCGAAGGGCACGCCCGGAATGGCGGGTGCGGACATCGCGAACCTCGTGAACGAAGGCGCACTGCTCGCCGCGCGCCGCAATCACGACAAGATCTACATGGTCGATCTCGAGGACGCGAAGGACAAGGTGATGCTCGGCGCAGAGCGGAAATCGCTCGTGATGAAGGAGGAGGAGCGCCGCCTCACCGCGTTCCACGAGGGCGGTCACGCGGTGTGCGCGATGATGGTCAAGGGGAACGATCCGCTGCACAAGGTGACGATCGTCCCGCGCGGACGGGCGCTCGGCCTCGCGTTCACGCTCCCCGAAGACGATCGCGTGAGCGTCACGCGCGAGCAGATCGAGGCGCGGCTCGTGATGGCGTACGGCGGCCGCGCGGCGGAGGAGATCGTGTTCGGCCGCGAGCGCGTCACGACCGGCGCGGCGAGCGACATCCAGATGGCTACGGGGATCGCGCGGCGCTACGTCTCGCAGTGGGGGCTGTCCGACACCATCGGGCCCGTGCTCGTCGGCGACAACGAACAGGAAGTGTTCCTGGGCCAGCAACTCACGAGCCGGCGCGTCGTCTCGGAGCGCACGGCTCAGCAGGTGGACGACGAAGTGGCGCGCGTGATCGACACCGCTTTCCAGCGGGCGAAGAAGGTGATCACGGACAACCGTCCGCTGCTCGATGAGATCGCCGCCGGGTTGCTCGAACGCGAGACGCTCACGCGCGAGGACTTCGCCATCCTGATCAAGGGCGACAAGCTTCCGCCGCGCCCGCCGTCGGCGATCGCGCCGGCCACGCCGGCCGCGCCGGCGGTCGTGGAGCCGAAACGCGTGAACCCGCCGCTGCTGGGTGGGCCGGAGCCGTCGCCGGCGTAACTGCGAACGGCGGGTGCCCGACTACGCGATCGGTCGGGCTAGTTCACGATCACCGTCGCGCACCCCGTCACCGACGTCGCGTCCGTCGCCGTCGCGCAGATCGAAACGCCGGATGTCGGTGCGATCCCGGTGGCCGTTCCCGTCTGGTCCACGGACACCTTGGTGGCGTCAGACGTTGACCACGTCACCGTCTTGTTGCGAGCCGGATGGCGCAAGGTGGTTAAAACGCTGTCGGTGAGCGTCAACACATTGTCGGCAGCTGTGCGCCCTATGATCGCCGTCGCCGGCGTCACGAGGACGCTCCCGGTCGCGTTCCCGTCCACCTGGAGCGGAATCGTCAGGTGGACGTTGCCCGATGAGACGACGATGCTAGCCGTCCCGGCCGCGAGGGTGGTGATCAACCCGGATGGGCTGATGGTCGCAATCGTCGGATTGACGCTCGAGAAGGACACCGGTGCGGACACGAGATTGCCGTTGATGTCGAATGTGTAGGCGGTCAGCTGTACGCGATCGCCGACGAACACACCGTTCGACGACGCATCGGTGCCGATCTGGAGGCCTGAGACTCCAGATGGTGGGGCGGTTGCGCAGCCCAGGCATGCGACGGCGCACAGCAGGCCTGCCATGATGAATCGTTGCATTGCCGATTTCTCTCCGTGAATGTCCCGATTGAGACTTACTCGGACCGCGAAGGTTCCGCGGCCGCCCCTGCCGCCAGAGGACGTGCGGAAGCGCGGGCCTTGCCCTGATGCGGTAACCCCTGATAATTTCATGTGTTATGCCATTTTCAGACCTCAACGAACGGGTCGCCGAGATTCGGGGGCTCATCGCGGGCGCGGTGGGGCGCGGAGGACACTCGCAGGCCGTCCGGATCGTCGCCGTAACCAAGACGCACGGACCTGACGCCGTCGAGGCGGCCCATCGCGCGGGAATCCTCGACGTCGGCGAGAACAAAGTGCAGGAAGCGCTCGACAAGCAGGACGCCGTGATCGGATCGCAGCCGTGGGCCGCGGAAATGCGGTGGCACCTGATCGGGCATTTGCAGAGGAACAAGGTGAAGTTTCTCGACCGTTTTTCGCTGCTGCATGCGCTGGACAGCGCCCGGCTCGCCGACGCCGTGCATGAGTTCGGCGAGCGGAGAGGCCGGCCGGTGGATGCGCTGCTGCAGGTGAACGTCGCGGGTGAGGAAACGAAGGGCGGGTTCGAAGCGTCCGAGGTGCAGATCGAGGCGGAGCGGCTGCGCACATTGGGCGGCGTGCATGTGACCGGCGTGATGACGATGGCGCCGTTCGACGCGAACGAGAGTGAACTGAGGCGCGCGTTCGCCGGTGCGCGGGCCGCGCGTGACGTGTTGATCAAGGCGGGTCATCCGGCGCGGGAGCTGTCGATGGGAATGTCGGGCGACTACGTGCTGGCGGTGGAAGAGGGCGCGACGATGGTGCGGTTGGGCACGGTCCTGTTCGGAGCGAGGGCGTAATGAACGACGAGGCCTTTCATCTGACACCGGTGGACGCGCGGCGCTACGACTTCGGGTCGGCGCTGCGCGGCTACGACAAGACGCGCGTGGACCAGTTCCGCGACCAGGTGGCCGACGAACTCGAACGGCTGAGCCGCGTGAACCAGGAACTCGAGGCCAAGGCCAAGGGATTCCACGAGCAGCTGCGCGCGTTCCGCGAGCGCGACAAGGCGCTGAACGACGCGTTAATCTCCGCGCAGCAGCTGCGCGCGGAGACGCGCGAGCAGGCCGATCGCGAGGCGCAGCTGATCCTGCGCGAGGCGCGCGCCGAGGGCGAGCGCCTGCTCGAGGACACGCGCACCGAGGTGCGCCGCCTTCAGGTGGACATCGACGCGCTCGAGCGCGCGCGCCGCAACTATCTCGCGCAGATGCGCTCGATGGCGGAGCGCCAGCTCGCCGAGCTGCAGTCCGCCGAGACGGCGAGTGCGGCTCCCGCGCGCCCCAAGCCGGAAGAGGGCGATGAGGAGCATCCGCCGGTGAAGAGCCCCTCCTGGCTCGACGCGAACGTTCAGGCGGAGTAGATCGTGGAGGCAGTGCAGGAGCGCGCGCATCTCGACGCGATCGAGGGGGCGGAGCACGCGCATCGCGCGGAGCACGTGCGCGCCGCCGCGGCCGCGATCCGCGCGCGCGTGGCATCGGCGGCCGCTCCGGCAGTTGCCCCCGATGTCGCGATCGTGCTCGGCACGGGACTCGGCGCGCTCGGTGAGGCGATCGACGTCGACGCGTCGGTCGAGTACTCGGACATTCCCGGGTTTCCGCTTTCGACGGTCGAATCGCACACGGGCCGGCTCCTGCTCGGCACCCTCGGCGGCCGGCGCGTGGCCGCGATGCAGGGGCGCTTCCATCGCTATGAGGGATATTCGCTCCAGCACGCGACGTTTCCGGTGCGCGTGCTGCACGCGCTCGGCGCGCGGACGCTCGTCGTGAGCAACGCCTGCGGCGGGATGCGTTCCGATTGGCGCGCCGGCGACGTGATGCTGATCGCGGATCACATCAACCTGCTCGGCGACTCGCCGCTCATCGGGCCCAATGATGAGGCGCTCGGGCCGCGCTTCCCCGACATGAGCGAGCCGTACGACGAAGGGCTGCGCGCTACGGCGCGCGCCGTCGCCGCGGAGCTCGCGATCACGCTGCGCGAAGGGGTGTACGTCGCGGTCGCGGGTCCCAATCTCGAGACCCGGGCAGAATATCGCCTGCTGCGCACGCTCGGCGCGGATGTCGTCGGCATGTCCACCGTTCCGGAAGTGATCGTCGCGATCCATGCGGGAATGCGCGTGCTCGGGCTCTCGATCATCACGGACATGTGCCTGCCGGATTCGCTCGAGCCCGCGAGCCTCGACAAGATTCTCGCCGTGGCCCGCGGCGCCGAGCCGAATCTCACCGCGCTCGTGCGTGGCGTGCTGGAGCGCATGTGATGGCGGCGGGCGCCGGGGAAACCGTGTTGCGCTATCGTGTGCTCCCGCCGGAGCGCGCCGCGCGCGAACTGGAGGAGGAGCTGCTCGCGCGCTGGCAGAGCGAGGATCTCTTCCACCAGTCGCTCGTCGCGCGCGAAGGTGCACCCGAGTTCGTGTTCTTCGAGGGGCCGCCGACGGCGAACGGACGCCCCGGCATTCATCACGTCTTCTCGCGCACGCTGAAGGATCTCTTCTGCCGCCATCGCGCGATGCGCGGATTCCACGTCTCGCGAAAGGCCGGCTGGGACACGCACGGCCTTCCGGTCGAGATCGAAGTCGAGAAGGCGCTCGGCATCAGTGGCAAACAGGACATCGAGAAGCTCGGTGTGGAGGAGTTCAACCGCCGCTGCCGCGAGAGCGTGTGGAAATATCGCGAAGAGTGGGAGAAGCTCAGCGCGCGCATGGGGTACTGGCTCGACTACACGAATCCCTACGTCACGTACTCGAACGACTACGTGGAGAGCGTGTGGTGGGCGCTGAAGACGCTGTACGACAAGGAACTCCTGTACCAGGGGCACAAGATCCTTCCGTACTGCCCGCGCTGCGGCACGTCGCTCTCGTCGCACGAGGTCGCGCAGGGTTACGAGGACACGGAAGATCCGAGCCTCTATCTCGCGCTCGATCTCGAGAGCGCGCCGGGGAGCGTCTCTTCAGGACGGCGCCGGATCGTCGTCTGGACCACGACGCCGTGGACGCTGCTCTCGAACGCCGCGCTCGCCGTGAATCCCGGTCTCACGTACATCGAGGTCCGCAAGAACGGCCGCACCGACTGGACGCTGCTGCTCGCGGAATCGCGCGCGATCGCGGTGCTCGGGCAGGAGTGGCGCTCGAAGTGGGAGATCGTCGCGAAATTCTCCGGGAGCGAACTCGCCGGCATGCGCTACAAGCGTCCGCTGGACTGGGTGCCGTACGCGGAGGGCGCCCACGAGGTCATCGTCGCCGAAGATTTCGTGTCGGCCGATGACGGCAGCGGCGTGGTGCACATGTCGCCCGCGTTCGGCGCGGACGACTACATGGCGGGGAAGAAGCACGGGCTCGCCTTCCTGCAGCCGGTGAACGCGCGCGGCGAATTCCCCGCGGACGTACCGGTGGTGGGCGGCATGGGCGTGAAGGCCGCCGCGCCGCAGATCATCGAGGAGCTCAAGAAGCGCGACGTGCTCTGGAAGGCGGGGACGGTGCACCATCCGTATCCGCACTGCTGGCGCTGCGGGACGCCGCTGCTGTACTACGCCCGTTCCTCCTGGTTCGTGCGCACGACGGCGTTCAAGGACGAGATGATCGCGCGCAACGCCGCGATCAACTGGTCTCCGCCCGACATGGGCGCGGGCCGCTTCGGCATGTGGCTCGAGAACAACATCGACTGGGCCATCTCACGGGACCGTTATTGGGGCACGCCCCTGCCGGTGTGGGTGAACGACGAAGATCCGAGTGAAGTCGAAGTGATGGGGAGCTACGCCGACCTCGCCGCGCGCACCGGTCGCGCGCTGCCGGACGATTTCGATCCGCACAAGCCGTTCATCGACGCGTACACGTGGCCGGCGAAGTCGGGAACGGGCACGATGCGTCGCGCGACCGAGGTGATCGACGCCTGGTTCGACTCGGGTTCGATGTCATTTGCCCAGTGGCATTATCCGTTCGAGAACGCGGAACTGTTCAGGCGCCACTTCCCGGCGGATTTCATCGCGGAGGGCGTGGACCAGACGCGCGGATGGTTCTACTCGCTGCTCGCGATCGCGACCGGGCTCGGCGACGACCTGGTGAAGGGCGGTGTGAATCCGGCCGCCGGGAGCATCGCCCGGAGCATCACGGGGAGCTCCGCGAATCCGCTGGCCTCGCCGTTCCGCAACGTCGTGGTCAACGACCTGGTGCTGGACGCGAACGGCCAGAAGATGTCGAAAAGCCGGGGCAACACGGTCGAGCCGATGGCGGTGATGGAGCGCCACGGCGCGGATGCCGTGCGGCTGTTCCTCGTCACGGCGAGCCAGGTGTGGAAGCCGCGCAGCTTCGACGAAGCGGTGATCCGCGGGACCGCGGGCCGCTTTCTCGTGACGTTGAAGAATCTGTACGGCTTCTTCGCCGAGTACGCGAATTTCGGATGGGCGCCCTCGCCGGCGGATCCGGGGCGCGATGACCGGCCCGCGATCGACCGCTGGGTGCTGTCGCGGCTCGCGTCCGCCGAGGCCGGCGCGAACCGCCTGCTCGATGCGTTTGACGCGACCGGCGCGGCGCGCGTCGTGATGGAATTCGTGGACGAGGACGTCTCCAAGTGGTACGTGCGAAGTTCGCGACGGCGCTTCTGGGATGCGCGGGGCACGGACAGCCGCGCGGCGTTCGCGACGCTCCACGAAGTGCTCGTCGCAACCTGCCGCCTGCTCGCGCCGTTCGCGCCGTTCGTGACCGACTGGATGCACCGCGAGCTCACGGGCGAATCGGTGCACGTCGCGCCGTACGTGCGGCCCGACCCGTTCGCGCCGAAGCCGGATCTCGACGAAGCGATGCGCGAGATCCGCACGCTCGCGACGCTCGGCCGCGCGGCGCGCGAGGCCGCGGGTGTGAACGTGCGCCAGCCGCTCGCGCGGATGGTGTGCGTGCTGCCCGTGCACGGACCGGCGGTCGACGCGCTCGTGCAGGAGCTCGTGCCGCTGCTCGCGGCGGAACTGAACGTGAAATCGGTGGAGTTCGCGTCGAGTGCCGATGCGCTCGTATCGCTCGAGGCGAAGCCCAACTTTCGCGCGCTCGGTCAGCGCTGGGGAAAGGAGACGCCGCGTGCGGCGGCCGCGGTCGCGGCCCTTTCGTCCGACACGCTGCGCGCGTTCGAGCGCGGCGAACCGGTGATCATCGGCGTCGATGGCACGGACCATCAGCTGACGGCGGAAGAAGTCACGATCCATCGTCGCGCGAGCGGTCCGCTCGAAGTGCAGGAGGACGGGGCGCGCTTCGCGGCGATCGACACGACCGTGACGCCGGAACTGCGCGCCGAGGGTATGGCACGTGAAATGGTGAGCCGCATCCAGCGGCTCCGAAAGGACACGGGGCTCGCCGTGAGCGACCGGATCCGGCTGCAGATCGCCGGGCCCGACGCGCTGCGCGCGATCGCCGAGCAGCACCGGCAGTGGATCGCCGGAGAAGTGCTCGCCCGGGAGATGATTCTGACCGACGCTCTCTCGGCTGATCCATCGGCCATCGCCCTCGAGCTCGACGGCATGACCGCACACATTGCTCTCACACGGGACAGCTGACGATGGCGCCAACAGCGGACGGCGATAAGAAATTCAAGCCGATGGTCAAGAAGCAGATCGCGCACTTCGAGAAGCGGCTGCTCGAGGAACGCAAGCGCGTGCTCAAGGAACTGGGCCACTACGACGAGACCTTCGGCTCCACGCCGCAGGGCGCCGACGGCGACCTGTCGTCGTACTCGTTTCACATGGCCGACCAGGGCACCGACGCCATGGAGCGCGAGAAGGCGTTTCTCTTCGCGAGCCAGGAGGGACGCTTCCTCTGGCACATCGACGAAGCGCTGCGCCGCCTCTACCGCGCACCCGAGACGTTCGGACGGTGTCACCAATGCGGCGGCGAGATCGGGTTCGATCGTCTCGACGCGCTGCCGCACGCCCGCTTCTGCATCGAGTGCAAGCAACGCGAAGAAGATGGCAAGAAGTAACCCGAACCCGCGTCTCTTCTTCGGCGTGGCCGCGTCGGTGGTGCTCGCCGACGCGTTCACGAAGATCGTGGCGGTGGACCGCTTGATGCCCTCGCGCATGCCGCGCGAAGTGCTCGGCGAAACGCTGCGCCTCACGCTCGTCTTCAATCCCGGCGCGGCGTTCGGCCTGCACCTCGGCCCGTGGTCGAGGTGGATCTTCACCGCGCTCTCGATCGGCGCGCTCGTCCTGTTGTGGGAGCTCTACCGCTCGACGCGCGCCGGCGACACGGTGCGCACGCTCGCGCTGTCGCTCGTCTGCGGCGGTGCGATCGGCAACCTGGTCGACCGCCTGAAGTCCGGACGCGGCGTGGTGGATTTCATCGACGTCGGCGTGGGCGCGATGCGGTGGCCGACGTTCAACGTGGCCGACATGGCCGTGAGCTGCGGCGCGGTGCTGCTGGCGATCGTACTCTGGAAGGAAGACGCGGCGGAGACCGCCGCGTCGGCTGTGGTGGCGGCGAGTGGATCGGACGCGGCGGTTCAGGGTTGAGGGCGGCGACGCCGCGAGGCTGGACCTGCTCGTCGCGCGCCGTCTCGACCTCTCCCGTTCCCAGGCGGCCACGCTCATCGCGACGGGCGCGGTGCTCGTCGATGGACGCCGGCAAAAAGCGAGCTTCCGCGCCGAAGACGGCAACGAGGTAGTCGTCGAGCTTCCCGACGCATCGACGCGCACGGTCGCGGGCGAGGACATTCCCCTCTCGATCGTGTTCGAGGACGACGAGCTGCTCGTGGTCGACAAGCCGGCGGGCATGGTGGTGCATCCCGCGCCGGGGAACTGGACCGGCACGCTCGTGAACGCGCTGAAGGGGCGCGGCCAGTCGCTCGCCGAGGGCGCGACCGAGGAGCGCGCCGGGCTCGTGCATCGGCTCGACAAGGACACGTCGGGACTGATCGTCGTCGCGAAGACCGACCGCGCGCTCCGCGCACTCGGCAAGGCGATCACGGAGCGTCGCGTCGCGCGGCGATACGCGGTGCTGAGCTGGGGCCACATCGAGAAGGACATGCTCAGCGTGGACCGGCCGATCGCGCGCGACCCGAACGACCGCAAGCGCATGGCGATCGCACTCGCCGGGAGGGCCGCGCGCACCGATTTCTACCGGCTCGCGCGTTTCGAGACGAGCGACCTCCTGCGCGCGCACCTGCACTCGGGGCGCACGCACCAGATCCGCGTCCATCTCGCGTCGATCGGCCACCCCGTGGTCGGAGACGACACGTATGGCGGTGGCGGCGCCCGCCGGCTCATGGGATTGCCTCCGAAACGTCATTTCCTTCATGCGGCCTGGCTCGTCTTCAAGCACCCGGTGACGGGTGAATTGCTCGATTTCCGTTCGAAGTTGCCGGAAGACCTCCGGCAGTCGCTGATTTCAGCGTCGGAAATGGCAGATTTGATTGCCCACCCCGATCCGCTGGAGTACCTTGGCTTCTATAGAGTCGACGGCTGAATTGCAGGTTCGCCGCTTCCTGTTGTTCGGGGTGGCGGGACGGCTGTGTGCGTGCGATCTGGATGCAGTCCGGGAGATCGTCCCGGCGCGTGCGGCCACGCGGTTGCCGGGGGCACCGGAATGGGTGCGCGGCCTGATCAACCTGCGCGGGACGCTCGTGACGGTGGTGGACCTCGCGGTCCGGTTCGGCTCTGCCGACGGCGCCGCCGGCACGAGGTCGATCATCGTGGCGGAGGCGGCGGGGAAGACGTTCGGAATTGGCGTGGATGAAGTGCGAAACGTGCAGTCCGTAGCCGAAGACGCGCTCGAGGGAGTCGATGCGCAGCGCGCGGCGGGCGGCATCATCCGCGGATTGGCGCACGTGGGGATCGCGCGCGCGGAGACGGCACTCGTCGTCGACGTGGCCGAGATCGTCAGGCAGGCGCTCGTCCTGTAGGACTCGATCACTCTTTCCAGTGCGGGGGAACGGTGGCTCCAACGGTGCTCATTTGCGATGACGCGATCTTCATGCGAACGATGGTCAGCGACATCCTGCAGCAGGCCGGCTTCGAGGTCGTGGGTGAGGCCGAGACCGGCGCGCAGGCGGTGGAGCGCTACAAGCAGCTTCGCCCGGACCTCGTCACGATGGACATCGTGATGCCCGACATGGGCGGAATCGACGCGGTGCGTGAAATCACGAAGTTCGATCCGGACGCGAAAGTGCTCATGTGCAGCGCGATGGGCCAGCAGGCGCTCGTCGTCGAGGCGATCCAGGCGGGAGCCAAGGACTTCGTGGTCAAGCCATTCCAGCCGAGCCGCGTGCTGGAGGCCGTCCAGCGCGTGCTCGGCTGAGCGCGCGGCCGTCTCCCCGCCGAGCGTTCCGAGGCCGCAGACGATGAGTCTCGATCCGTCGCGCTACGCCGAGCTCTTCCGAACCGAGAGCCGCGAACAGCTGTCGGCGATCAACCGCGCGCTGCTGCTCCTCGAGGAGGGTGGTGATGCCGCGGAGCCGGTCAGCGTGGTGTTTCGCGCCATGCACACGGTGAAGGGGATGAGCGCGACGATGGGGTACCACGCCGTCGCGGAGTTCGCACACGAACTCGAATCCGTGCTCGACCGCGTGCGCCGGGGCGACCAGCTGCTGGCGCCGGATCTCATGGACGCGCTGTTCGCGTCCGCCGACGCGCTCGAGACCGCCATCGACGAAGGGTCGGAGCAGGCGGGACAGACGCCCGCGATGGTCGCCGCGCTGCAGCGGCTCCGCGACGTCGCCGGCGGATCGTCGACGAGCGAGTTCCCGGGCGCGCCGACAAAGGAGACGGGGGCGCTCGTGGAGGTCGCCGTCGCCGATCCGCTCGACGGCCCGGGCGTGATCGTGCGCGTTCGCCAGGCCGCGGACGCGATGCTCCCCGGCGTGCGCGCGTTCATGGCGGTACAGCGCGTACGCGCGCTCGGGGAAGTCGCGGCCGTGAACCCATCGCTGGACGCGCTGCAGGCGTCGGCCGTGCCGATATCGTTCGCCATGCGCGTAGTGACCACGGCGTCCGTCGACGAGATCGAGCACGCCGTGCGGTCCGCGGGCGACGTCGCGTTCGTCGAGGTGGACGTGTCCGGGCGCACGCGCCGCGAGTCGCGATCGACGATCGAGGTCGTGGCCGAGGGCGAGGAAGTCACGCGCGCGTCGGCGCGTCCCACGCGGCACGTGCGCATCGACCTCGCGCGGCTCGACGCGCTGATGAACCTGATCGGCGAGCTCGTGATCACGCGCGGACGGCTGCTGCAGCTCACCGCGTCGAACCCCGATCCCGCGCTCGACGAATCCATGCAGATGGCCGCGCGGCTCGTGTCGGACCTGCAGACGGAAATCATGACGATGCGCATGGTGCCCGTGTGGCAGGTGTTCGACCGCTTTCCGCGCCTCGTCCGCGACTCGGCACGCGCGCTGAACAAGGACGTGACCTTCGTCGTCGAGGGGAAGGAGATCGAGCTCGACCGCTCGCTGCTCGACGAAATCGGCGAGCCGATCGTGCACCTCCTGCGCAACGCGATCGGGCACGGCATCGAGTCGCCGGCGGAGCGGGCCGCCGCGGGGAAGCCGCGCGCGGGGCGCCTCGTGCTCAGCGCCGCGCGCGACCGCGCGGCCGTGCTGATCCGCGTGAGCGACGACGGCCGCGGCATCGACCGCCCGCGTGTGCTCGCGCGCGCCCGCGCCCTCGGACTCGTGGACGAGGGCACGCGCGAGGTCGACGACGACGCGCTTTTCCGGCTGATCGCGCGGCCCGGACTCTCCACGGCCGAGCAGGTCTCGGATCTCTCGGGACGCGGCGTGGGCATCGACGCGGTGCAGGTCAAGACGCGCGCGCTCGGCGGTTCGGTGGAGCTCAAGACCGTCGCCGGCGAGGGCACGACGATCACGATCCGGCTCCCCATCACGCTCGCGATCGTGCGCGCGCTGCTCGCGAGGTCGGGCACCGAGCGCTATGCGCTGCCGCTCACGCACGTGCGCGAAACGCTCGAGTACGATCGCGACGTCGTGCAGCACGTGAAGGGAAAGCCCGTGCTCGTGCTGCGCGACGAGGTGCTGCCGCTGCTCGACCTGCGCGACGTGGTGCGGCAGCGCGCCGCACCGTTTGCCGGCGGCCCGAACCGCGAGATCGTGGTGATCGAGCGCGGCGACCGGAAGTCGGGGCTCGTGGTGGACGAGCTCATCGGACAGCAGGACATCGTGGTGAAGCAGTTCGACGCGGCGCGTGACGGCCTCGCGCTGTTCAGCGGTGCGACCATCCTCGCGGACGGCGCGCCGGCATTGATCATGGACGTGGGCAGTCTCTTCGAGGGGACCTGAGCCGTGGACGACATTCGCAAACTCAAGGCGCTTCAGCTCGACGCCCTGCGCGAGGTGGCGAACATCGGCGCGGGTCACGCCGCGACCGCGCTTTCGCAGATGACGGGCCAGACGATCATGATCAGCGTGCCGCAGATCAACATCGCGCCGCTCGAGGACATTCCGAACCAGGTCGGCTCCCACGAGGAGCCGGTGGCCGCCGTGCTCATGAAGATCCTCGGCGACCTCACCGGCCTCGCGCTGCTCGTGTTCACGCAGCCCACCGCGCTGCGCGTGGCGGGCCTCATGATGAAGAAGGAGAACCTGACGGAACTCGACGAGATCGGGCAGTCGGCGCTGCGCGAGGCGGGGAACATCCTGAGTGCCGCGTATCTCAACGCGCTCAGCGAGTTCATGGGGATGATCCTGCTGCCGTCGCCGCCGTCGCTGGCGATCGACCTGTCCGACGCCGTGATGAGCGCGACGTTCCTCGAGGTCGCGCAGGGCGCCGACTACGCCTTCTGCGTCGAGACCGAGTTCCAGTTGAAGGAGCTCAACGAGACGTTGCGCGGGTTCTTCTTGCTGCTTCCCGACCTCGGCAGCCTCACCGCCATCCTCCGCGCGATTCGCGTGGGCTGATCGACGCCGTGTCCGCTCCCCTCGCCTCCGACCGCGATCGCGACACGCTGAAGTCGTTCGCGCGGCGCATCGATCCGTCCGACGCGGGCGCGCACAACAACCTGGGCGTCCTCTACTACAACAAGGGGCTGTACGAGGAAGCGGCGGCCGCGTTCACGAAGGCGCTCGAGCTCGACCCCAAGATGCAGGTGGCGCAGCGCAACATCGAGGTCGCGTACTTCAACACGGGCTACTACGACCGTCGCATCGCCGAGCTGCGCGAGAAGCTGCGCTTCCGCGTGGACGACCGCGACGCGCGCTGGGAGCTCGGCCGCGCGTACGCACTGCTCGGGCAGTCGGACGAGGCCGTCGCCGAGTTCACGGCGCTGCTGCGGCACCATCCGAACGATCTCGGCGCCGTCGTCCAGCTCGGGCTCGCGGAGAAGGCGAGCGGCAATCTCGGCGCCGCGCAGCACTGGTTCGAGGACGCGATCCGGCTCGATCCCGCGAGCTCGGTCACGCGCTTCTATCTCGGCGAGGTGCTCTACAACCAGGGACGCATCGAGGAAGCGCTCGATGCGCTCAAGCGCGCGATCGAGCTGAATCCCGAGAATCCCGACGCGCAGTTCCTGCTGAGCTTCGTGTACGGCGACATGGGACGGCACGAGGAGGCCGCCGCCGCGAGCAAGCGCGCGGTGCAGCTCAATCCGACGCTGTCGCGCGCGCAGGCCAACCTCGCGATCGACCAGCGCAACCCGGGCGGGGACGCGGAGCTGCCGGCGGGCGTTCACGAGCGCCGTGCGCAGCGCATGATGCAGGTGAGCGAAGGCGTGGAACTCGCGCACTACAACCTCGGGCTCGCGTTCCGGCAGAAGGGCTACTACGCCGAGGCGCAGCGCGAGTACGAGCTTGCGCTCGAACGCGGCGAGGATCGGGCGCTCGTGCTGCAGGCGATGGCCGAGGTGCACCTGCTGCGCAAGGATCCCGAGGGCGCGATCGCGCTCTACGACAACCTGATCGTCGAGTCGCCGCACAGCCCAAAGCTGTGGAACGAGCGCGGTGTCGCGGTGCACCAGGGCGGCCGATTCGCCGAAGCGGCCGGGAATTATCGCAGGGCGCTGGAGGCCGATCCGCACTACGCGATCGCGCACAACAATCTCGGCGTGGCGCTCTATCACGCGGGCGATCGCGAGCACGCGGTGGACGCGTTCCGCGATGCGCTCGCCGCGAACGCCGGCTTCGTGAAGGCGCGGCTCAACCTCGGACTGCTGCTCACGAAGAGCCGCCGCTTCCAGCTGGCCCTCGAGGCGTACAAACAGGTGCTGGTGACGCAGCCGGAGAACCCGCTCGCATGGAACGGCATCGGGCTGGTGCTCGGCGAGCTGCGCAAGTTCGAGGACGCGCGCAACGCGTTCGCGCGGGCGATCCAGGCGCGGCCCGATTTCGCCGAGGCGCACTACAACCTGAGCTTCACGCTCTCGAACCTCGGCGATCACGAGGGTGCGCTGCGCGAGACCAAGCGGGCGCTCGAGCTCGATCCCTATTACGTCGCGCAGAAGTTCTCGCTCGCGATCGACCTCGAATACGAGGATCCCGATCTCTCGGTGGTCCCGGATCTCGGCGGCGAGCAGCGCATGAGCGGCGAAGTGGAGAGCTTCACGTTCGACCCGCGCCTGCTCGAGTCGCTCTTCAGCGAACTCGCACCGCCGCCCGAGCCGGCGCCGCAGCTCGTCGTGGAAGCGGACGCGTTCACGATGGCCGCCGACTACCTCTCGACGGGGCTGTACGATCGCGCGATGGCCGAAGCGAGCCGCGCCATTGCACGGGGTGCGGATGCGGCGGAAGGGAATGCGCTGCTCGGCGACATCCTGTGCCGTCAGGGTGCGTACGGCGACGCGCTCGAGAAGTATCGCGCGGCGCGTGTGGCGAATCCGCATCATCTGCGTGCGCAGCGCGGCGAAGCGCAGACGCTGCTGCTGCTCGGGCGCGGGCCGGAAGCCCGTGATGTGTCGGAGCAGGTGCTCGCCGCCGCGCCACGGGACGTGGACGCGCTCATGCTGGCCGCGACGTGCCGGTTCGAGGCCGGCGACCCTTCGGCGGCGCTCGAGGCGCTCGAGGCCGCGCGAGTCCTCGCGCCGCGCCGCGCCGACGTGCTGCGCTGGATCGGCAACATCACGCGCTCGCTGGGCGACGTCGACGGCGCGATACGCGCGTATCGCGACGCGCTCGCGCTCGACGCCGATTTTGCCGCGGTGCGATTCGATCTCGCGCGGCTGCTCATGCAGCGCGAACTGTGGTCCGAGGCGGAGCGGGAACTCGTGGCCGCGCTCGACGCGGTGCCGACGTACGCCGAGGCGACGCTCGAGCTCGCCACGCTGCGCCGGGTCACGGGGCAGCAGCAGGAGGCCGTGAGCCTGCTCGTCGACCTGCTGCAGCGCGACTCGTACAACTTCGACGGCCACATCTCGCTCGGCGAGACGCTCATCGAACTGAATCGCCCCGCCGACGCGGCGACCGCGTTCCGGCGCGTGCTCGCGTTCGATCCCGACCATGCGGGCGCGACGTTCTATGACGGCGTGATCCTCGCCGGCCAGAAGCGCTACCGCGATGCCATCGAACGCTGGCACCGTGTGGTGGAGCTCGAGCCCGCCGGCGAGTACGCCCGGCGCGCGCGGCGTGAAATGCGCACGGCGGAAGACCTGCTTACGGTGTTCGGCAGCCGGCTCGGAGGTCACTGACCGTGGCGATCGAAGGACCCCTTCGCGAACTCGGCATCCACGACGTCTTCCAGCTGCTCGACCTGAGCCGCAAGACGGGAACACTGGCGGTCACCTCGGAACTGCGCGACAACGAGGGGACGGTGCACTTCCAGAACGGCCGCGTCGTGGCCGCAAAGATCAAGAGCAATCCGCACCGCATCGGCGACCTGCTCATGCGCGCCGGCCGCGTGACGGCCGCGCAGGTGGCGGAGGCGAGCGCCGCGCAGGTGGAGCGCGGCGACCGCCGCCGCCTGGGCGAGATCCTGCTCGACATGGGCGCGATCACGCAGAAGGAGCTCGAGCGGCAGATCCGGATCCAGATCGAGGCGGTCGTCTTCGAGCTCCTCTCGTGGCGAGAAGGATTCTTCCGCTTCGAGGAAGGACCGATGCAGGGCGAGCCGATGGTGCAGATCGGCACGGAGGCGCTGCTGATGGAGGGCGCCCGCCGTATCGATGAATGGTCGCGCATTTCCGATCGCGTGCCGAGCCTGCTCGCGATTCCGCGGCTCACGTCGCTGCAGGACGACAGCCACGCGCCGATGCTCGACCTGCTGCCGAGCGAATGGGAAGTCCTGACGATGATCGACGGCGCGCTGGACCTGCGTGCGATCGCTGCGAGGCTCGCGCGCACCGAGTTCGACACGGCCAAGGTCGTCTATGGACTCGTCAGCACCGGCGTGGTCGAGCTCACGGTTCCCGCGTCGGTGGCGGAACGGGTCGCGGCGCGCGCGTCCACGCCGGCGATTCCGATGCCCGCGATGGCCGATGTCCCGACTCCCGTGATCGGGGCGCCCACCGTGACGTCTCCTGCCGCGGTGCCGGCGGCTCCCGGGGCGCTGCGCGCGCCGACGATCACGGACGACCTGCCGCCGCTCACCGCGAAGCACGAACCGCCGCCCATGGCCGACGGCATCGACGATCTCGAGCGCGGATTCCAGTACCTGCTGCGCGGCGACTTCGACAGCGCCGTGGTGTCGTGGGCCTTGTGGCTGCATTCGAACTCGAACGACGCGATGGCGGAAAAGGTTCGCGCCGGTCTCGAGGCCGCCGCGCGCCTGCGCGGGCTCGTGGAGGCGCGCTACTGATGAGCGACGACATCCGCGCCCTCAGCGAGACGCTCGCGGCCGATCCGTCGAGCGTGGTGTTCGTGCAGCTCGGCGAGGCCTTGCGCCGCTCCGGACAGCTGGAACTCGCCTGGCGCGTCGCCTCGCGCGGTCTCGAGCGGCACGCGCAGCGCGCCGACGCGCACGATCTGGTCGCGCGCATCGCCATCGATCGCGGCGATGTTCCGCGCGCGCGGGCCGAATGGGAGTCGGTGCTCACGCTGTCGCCGGGACACGGCGGCGCGCAGAAGGGACTCGGCTTCCTCTGTTTCCAGCAGGGCGACCTCGACGAGGCGGCGCGGTATCTCGGCGCCGCGCTCGCGAGCGATCCGCTCGACGAGTCGCTCGCGGCGGCGCTCGACACGGTTTACGCGTCGCATCCGGACCGGCGGCCGCTCGAAGAGGGGCCGACCGCGCCCGCGCCGGTCGTCGATGCGCGCACGCTGTTCCACGAAGTGCTCGGCGACCCGTCGCAGACCGCGATCCTGCTTGACGCGGATGGCTACGTTGTCGCGGGCCAGTATCTCACGGCGGACGGACGCGATCTCGGCGCCGACATCGGCGCGCAGCTCTCGGGGGTGAGCGACGAGGCGAATCGCGCCATGCGCCATCTCGGCCTCGGCCGCTGGCGCCAGATCGTCTTCGAGTCGGAGACCGCGAGCGTGGCGA
>Ga0097691_1001095_pt1 | contig 20877 bp, 21 predicted proteins | sample NGESurdeep072012_8_FD_72858 | JGI IMG/M metagenome (GOLD analysis project Ga0097691, IMG submission 72858) | Arctic peat soil microbial communities from Barrow, Alaska - NGEE Surface sample 210-1 deep-072012 | ecosystem: Environmental > Terrestrial > Soil > Wetlands > Peat ... | reverse complement strand
CGAGGTCCTCGCCGCCGGGCTCGGCACCCGGGCGCGGACCGGGCGGGTGCTCGACCGGTTCCGCGACCGGCTGGTGTTCCCCATCCGCGACCGGCTCGACGGTGCGGTCGGGGTCGTCGGGTTCGTCGGCCGGCGCAACCCGGCCGCCGACACCACTGACACCACTGACACCAAGGGCGATCAGCGCGCGCCCAAGTACCTCAACACCGGCCAGACCCCGCTGTACCGCAAGGGGGCACACCTGTTCGGGCTGACCGAAGCCACCGGCACCCTCGACCGCGGCGGCCTCGCCGTGCTCGTCGAGGGACCGCTCGACGCCCTCGCCGTCGAGCACGCCACCGCCGGGGCGATGGCCGGCGTCGCCCCGCTGGGCACCACCCTCACCACCACCCAGGCCGGCCAGCTCGGCGCGGTCCTCGGCGCCGGCTCCAACCGGGTGGTGGTGGCCCTCGACGCCGACCCCGCCGGCCAGCAGGCCGCCGCCCGCGCCTACACCGGGCTGACCGCCCACGGGCTCGACCCCCGCGCCGCGGTGCTGCCCACCGGACTCGACCCGGCCGCCACCGCCGAGACACACGGCCCCGCCGCCCTCGTCGACCGGCTCGCCCTGGCCCAGCCGATGGGCCGCCAGCTCGTCGACCAGGCCCTCGCCGGCCGCGAGCTGCGGTGGGCCGAGGACCGCGTCACCGCGGCCCGCAGCGCCGCCGCCGTCATCATCCAGGCGCCCACCGCCAGCTGGGAACGGGAGATCGCCGCGGTCGCCGAGAGCACCGGACTCGACGAGAGCCTGCTGCGCACGGCCGTCGTCGACGCCCTCGACCCCGACACCGAGCCGCTGGGTCGACTCCGCGGCCGGGACCGGCGCGACGACCTCGACCGCGGACAGCACCTGCCGCCCACCGCGGCCGACATCGCCGCGGTCAGCGCCTCCCCGGCTACCTCGGTCCACCGGCCGCAGCAGCCGCCGGCCGACGCCGGCCACCGGCCGGCCGCCCTCGCGGCCGCCCGAGGTCGCGCCCGTCGCTGACCGCGTCCCGACCGCCGCTAGCTGATCGGCCCGCGGCCGCGGCCCTGCTCGGGTCCGGGCTGGCCGCGCCGGGCCGGATCGTCGTCCGGCCTGGTCCGGCCCGCAGGCGGGGGGTCAGCAGGGCAGTGGCATAAAGCGCGGTCGCCACCGCGATGATCGCGAAGCTGGCCGGGATCCGGGGGGCGGCGTAGGTGATGGTCACTCCGGCCCAGACCGAGGTGACGGCCAGACCGGCGGACAGCCACAGTCCCGTCCAGGGCCGGTCGGTGAGGTGCTGGGCGGCGGCGGCGGGCGCGGCGAGCAGCCCCAGCAGCAGGAGCGCGCCGATGACCTGGGTGGCTTCGGCGGCGGTGGCGCCGACGAGGGCGAGGAAAAGCGGGCCGAGCAGTCGGACCGGCACTCCGGCGGCGACGGCGACGGCGGGGTCGAGGGTGGCGAACATCAGCGGCCGGCCGATCAGCAGCAGGAGCGCGGTCAGCCCGACGGCGATGAGGGCGGCGGTGGCTGCGGCGCCCGCGCTGAGGCCGAAGATGCTGCCGAACAGCACGGTGACGTTGGCGGTGCTGTTGCCGGTGCTGGCATGGGTGGTGTAGTAGGCGAGGAAGAACACCCCGAGCCCGAGCACCCACGCGAAGATGGTGCCGATCGCGACGTCGTTGGCGGCGCCGCGGCCGCCGAGCAGGCCGAGGCCGAACCCGACGGCGATGGTGGCCGCGAACAGTCCCAGGCGCGGGTCGATGCCGGCGGCGAGGGCGGCGAGGGCGCCGGTGTAGGCGACGTGGCCGAGCGCGTCACCGGCGAAGACCTGCCCGCGCAACACCACGAAGTAGCCGGCCAGCCCGCAGACCGCGGCGACGGCCGTCCCGGCGACCAGTGCGTGCACGATGAACGGGTGGCTGAGCATGTGCGCCAGCCCGCTGGCCGGGTCGTGCCCGCCGGTCCGGAGGACACCGAGTGCCGCGAGGCCGCTCATGCCGGCATCCCTCGCGCGGCGGCGGAGGCCACGGCCGACCCCGGGCGGCGCCGCTGGCCGACGCGGTCGGCGGCGAGGCGCCATCCGGTGGCCAGCAGGTAGCCGGCGAAGGTGACGGTGGTGACCCAGAACCCGATCGGGTACGGGGAGTAGAACGCGACGGTCATCCCGACCCAGCTCGCGACCAGTGCGAACCCGACCGACAACCCGACGCCGAGGGCTGGGCGGGCGGTGAGCCGGTGCGCGGTGGCGGCCGGGGTGACCAGCAACGCGAAGACCAGCAGGCTGCCGGTGATCTGGCTGGTGCCGGCGGCGGCGACGGCGAGCATGAGCAGGAACAGCGCCCCGACCAGCCGGACCGGGACGCCCCGTGCGCCGGCAAGGTCCGGGTCGATCGAGGCGAACAGCAGCGGCCGGCCCAGGACCGCCAGCACGACCAGGCACGGCAGGGCGGCCAGCAGCAGGACCTGGACCTGGGTGCCGGTGACCCCGGAGATCGTGCCGAACAGCAGGTTGGTCAGCCCGGACAGGAACCCGTGGTAGAGGGAGACGAACAGGAACCCGCAGGCCAGCGCGAAGGCCTGCACGGTGCCGATCAGTGCGGACTCCTCGCCGAACCCGCCGAGCCCGCCGCGACGGGCCGAGGGCGGCAGTGCCGCGATCACCAGCGCGCTGGCGATGCAGGCCCCGTAGTAGCCCCAGCCGGTGGCGACCCCGAGCCAGATCGCAGCCGCCGCGCCGGGGAACCCGACCACGGCGAGGGTGTGGCCGGCGAAGCTCTGCCGGCGCAGCACCATCACCCAGCCGATCGCCCCGGCGACCACCGCAACCAGGGTGCCCGCCCGCAGCGCGTTGACCATGAACGGGAACGCCAGCATCTGCCGCACGTCTTCGACCAGGTCCCAGCTCAGGTGCGGCTGCATCAGCGCTCCCCGGTCCGGCTCACCGGCTCGGGCCGGGGTGATGGGCCGGGGCGTCGGGCTGGCCGACGACTACCAGCCGCCCGGCTCGGTCGCGCAGCACGTCGACCGGGGTGCCGTAGAGCGTGGTCAGCGTGTCGGAGGTGATCACCTCGGCGGGGCGGCCCATCACCGCTCCCCCGCGGGCGAGGTAGATGACCTGGTCGAGGTAGGGCAGGATCGGGTTCACGTCGTGGGCGACCATGAGCACCGCAACCCGCTGGGTGCGGCAGATGTCTTGGATCAGGGCGCTGATACCGGCCTGGCTGGGCACGTCCAGACTGTCGAGGGGCTCGTCGAGGATGAGCAGCTCGGGGCGGCGGATCAGGGCCTGGGCGATCAGTAGCCGTTGCTGCTCGCCGCCGGAGCACTGCCCGATCGGGCGCCGCGCGTAGGCGCCGGCCCCGACGAGGTCGATCACCTCGGCCAGCCGCTGGCCGGCTTGGCGGTGGTGGGCGGGCCGCAGCAGGCGGGACAGCAGCGGGACCGGGGTGCCCCACCGGTGCCCGTCGAGGCCGAGCCGGACGATGTCGATCCCGCGGATGCGGGTGTCGGCGTCGAAGGCGTGGCGCTGCGGCAGGTACCCGATCGCCCGGTTGCGCCGCCCGGCCGGCGCCCCCAGCACCGTCACCGTTCCCGTGGTGTGGCCGACCAACCCGAGGATCACCTTCAGCAGGGTCGACTTCCCGGCACCGTTGGGGCCGAGCAGGGCGACGAACTCACCCGGCCGCACCGTCAGCGTGACGTAGGAGAACACGCGATGCCCTCCCAGCCGCGCGGCGACGTCGGTCAACTCCACCGCCGGTGCGGGCAGCGCCGCGGCGGAGTCCGACACCGGCCCGACCGCGTCCACCCGGAGCTGCCCGGGGTTGCCGCTCATCTGCCGGTGGCCTGGTGCAGCGCGGCCTGCAGGGTGACCAGCTGCGCGGACTGCCAGTCCTGGAAGCTGGCCGTGGCCGGGGTCAGCGTCTCGGTGAGCGCGCTGACCGGGATGCCACGCTGCTTTGCGTCCGTGACCTGGGCGGCCACGTCCGGGGTGCTGTTCTGGCTGTTGAACACGTACACCTTGATGGCCCCGGTCGCGATCTGCTGGTCGATCGTCGCCTTGTCCGCGGGGGAGACGTCGGTGCCCTCGCTGATGGCCTTCAGGAAGCTCGGCGGGGTGATCAGGCTCAGCCCGAGCGCCGCCGCGAGCGGGGAGAAGATCGACTCGCTGGCCCCGACCGGCGTGCCCGCGTAGGTGGCCTTGATGTCGGAGATCAGCTGGTTGTAGCGCGCCAACCCCTGGGTGAGGAAGGTCTGCTTCTGGGCGTCGAAGTAGGCTGCGTCGGCCGGGTCGGCGGCCGTGTAGTCGGCGGTGATCTGATCGGCCACCGTGCGGACGTCGGGCGGGGAGTACCAGCGGTGCGGGTTGCCGCCGTCGGGCACGTGGACCAACTCGCCGACGTCGAGCACAACCCGGCCGGGGACCGGGTTGGCGGCCAGCAGCTTGTCCGCCCACGGGTCGTACCCGACGCCGTTTTTCACCACTACCTGCGCCCCGGCGATGGTGCGCGCGTCGGCCGGGGTGGGCTCGTAGTCGTGCGGGTCGGTGTCCGGGTTCGTGATCAGCGAGGTCTCTCGGACGTGCGTGCCGCCCAGCTGGGCGGCGATGCTGCCCCACGCGTTGGTCGTCGCCACGACGGTGATCACTGTGCCGCCGCTCGGCCGCCCGGAACCCGGTCTCGCCCCCGAGGACGTGGCGCAGGCGGTCAGTGCCAGCACCCCCGCCGACGTGGCGGCGACCGCCCCGACAACGAAGCGCCGCCGGGCGCGCCGCGGTCCCCGCGCCATCAAGCCGTTGGTCATCGCCAGTCCCCCTTGGGTTGAGCGCACTGCAGTGCGGCGAGGGGTCCGACCGTCGGGACGTCGCTGACGAGCCAGGGCCGGCAGGCGCTGGTGTCGACCGAGTAGGCGACATCGACGACGCCAACAGGCAGCCCGCCCGGGAAGGTGGCGGGCACGAGCCGTGCGAAGCCGGATCCGACCCGGTACGGCTCCGGTACCGGAGCTCGCCGGCTTGCTACCAGCAGTCCCACAGGCCGATACGATCAACAGGGCAGCGAGTACCCCGATCCACCACCACCCCGTCTGCCTTTTGATCATGCCTGATCCTTCTCGTCGCCGTTAGTTCGACCACGAGTGGAGACCGTTGTGATCTCTATTGTCTAATGCGCATCTGTGCATGGAGGTCCCCATGGTCAGCGTCGAACCCGTCGAACCGCACGAGGATGTCGCCGCACACGATGCCGTTTCGGTCGACGACTACCAGCCCGCCAGCAACCTCCTGAGAGCACTGACGGCTCCTGTTCGACTCGCCTTAATCGACGTGCTGGCGGACGGGCCACGCTGCGTCCACGACCTTGTCGACACGCTCGGGATCGCTCAACCGCTCGTCAGCCAACACCTGAAAGTGCTGCGGGCGGCACGACTAGTCGGCACCAAGAGCCGAGGCCGTGAGGTCGTCTATCTACTCACCGACGCTCACGTCGCCCACATCGTCAGAGACGCCCTCCACCACGCCGCCGAGGAGAAGTAGATCCGGGTCGCTGTCAGCAAGGGTCGGGGCTTGAGCAACAACCGAACGGCCAGTGGCGTTAGCGGGCCGACGCGGGCGGAGTTACCGCCATCCACCGTTCCGATGCGGGTCAGCGGGGTTTGCGGCGGGCGGCGGGGTCGGCGTTGGCGGTGACCTGTGCGGAGGTCTGTTCGCCAAGCTGGACGTAGCGGCCGAGGCTGGCGAGGTGGGCGTGCCGGGATTTGGCCTGGAGTTCGGGGGCGGTGCGGCCGTCGACGGCCAGGTGCTGGAGGGCAGAGTGTCGCAGCTGGTGGAGAGTCCAGCCGATCTTGTGTGGGTCGTGGGCGGCGGTGGCCTGTTTGAACAGGTACCCAGCAGGGTCGTCGGGTGCGCCCGGTTACGGTTGGCCGGTGACCCCGGCTACCGGAGTGATGCGCTGGCTGCGGGGAGGTGTGCTGGCGGCCTCCACCGTCGTGCTGGCAGTCATCGCGCACCTGCTCGGCGGCGGCAGCGCTCCGGCCACACCGGCTCTGGCGCTGGCTGCCCTGGTGCTCACGGCGTTCGCGGTCGCCGCCTCGGACCGGCAGTGCTCTCCCCTTCGGGCGCTGTTGGTGGTGGTCGGGGCCGAGGCCGGGCTGCATGCCTGGTTCTGCCTGACCGCGAGTAGCCCCGGCATCGATCACGCAGCGTTTCCCGGTGGCCCGCTGATGCTGGCCGCGCACGCGGCCGCGGCCGCGGCGGTGGCGCTGCTGCTCGCGGGTGGGGACGGCGCCCTCTGGCAGGTGTTCACCCTCCTCGTGGGGCGGGTCGGCGGTGCTGTCCGCCACCTGGTCGGAGCCGGGCTGGTGCCGTTGGCGGCGCCGGGGGATGCGACCGGGCCGATGCCGGCGGGCGCGGCGCTGGCGGCAGCCAGCTGGCTGGGCTCCGGCTCCGTTCGGCGACGCGGGCCGCCGGCGCGGCGGCGCGCCCGACTGCCATCACCCAACACCGCCGCGACGTCGCACTGCGCTTGTGCGCCTGGCGGCGGTCTCCGAGAGAGGCCCGTCCGCTGATGCACATCCCCGTTCCCCGCCCTGCCCATGTTCCCGGCCGTACGGCTCGATCCCGACCGTCGGCGGGACGAGCTCGCCGGGCCGCCCGGCGCCTGGCGATGGTCGGCGCCGCGGCTCTGACCATCGCCGTCGGCGCCGCCGCTCCGGCGCTGGCACACGTCACTGTCTCCAGTCCCGATGCTGCCCAGGGCGGCTTCGGGAAGGTGGTCTTCCGGATCCCCACCGAGTCGGCCACCGCCGCAACTGTCAAGATCGCCGTTTCGTTGCCTGCGGCGGCACCGCTGGCCGTGGTCGATGTCAAGCCGCATCCTGGCTGGACCGTGACCGTCGACAAGGAGAAGCTGGCGCAGCCGCTGACGGCGGACGACCTCACCGTTACCGAGGTGCCGCGCACCGTCACCTGGACGGCCGGGCCGGGCCTGGGCATCGCACCCGACCAGTTCGACGAGTTCGAGCTGTCGGTGGGCACGCTGCCCACGGCGAACTCGATCTCCTTTGCCGTGGTCCAGACCTACAGCGACGGCTCCACCGTGGACTGGTCGCAGCCGCAGGCCGCCGGGCAGCCGGAGCCGGAGCACCCGGCCCCGGAGCTGAAGCTCCCCGGGGCCGGTGCCGGCACGACCGCCTCGGCCGCTCCGGCAGCGACAGTGGTGCCCGCGGGCCGCACCTCAACCGCCTCCGCGGGCAGGGACTGGCTCGCTCGGACCCTGGGCGCCGTGGGGGCGGTCTGCGGGATCGCCGCGGTGGGGATTGCGCTGGTGCGCACCCGGCGTACCAGTCAGGGATGACTCACGGGTGACGATGGATCAGCTGCGGCGCCTGGGGTGCCTCGCCGGCCTGGTGGCGGCGGCCGCCGCCTGGGCGCTCGCGGTTGCCCCCCCGGCGTCGGCGCATGCGCACCTCACCGCGATGCAGCCGGCGATAGACGCGTCCGTGTCCAGCCCACCGGCCGCTGTCGTGCTCACCTTCGACGAGGCGGTGCACACCTCCTTCGCGGTGGTCACCGTCACCGGCCCGGATGGCCGGCGGTGCGACGTGGGCACGCCGACCGTGGTTGACGGGACGGTCACCCAGGGCGTCTCCCCGCTGCCGGGAAGCGGCTCCTACACCGTCGCCTACCGGGTGGTGAGCGCCGACGGGCATCCGGTCAGCGCCCAGGAACGATTCACCTTCGCGCCCCCGGCCGACTACCGGCCCGCGGTCGCTACCGCGCAGCCGGCGACGGCGGTCGCCTCCCCGGCCGCCGCGGGGCCGGCCCCCGCGGTCAGCCGGCACGCCGGCCATCTCAGCCAGGTCGCCGTGGTGGTCCTGGTCCTCACCGCAGCGATGATCATGCTCATCCGGAATCGGACGAAGCGAACATGAGTGCGGTCACCGGGCCAGATGTCACTCGACCAGCGACCACGGCCCAGCGGCGCCGTCGGTGGCTGGGGTGGGCGGCCGCGGCCGGGGCGGGGGCGGCGGTGCTGGCTGCCGCACTGGCGTACGGCGGGGGAGCCTCCACCGCCGCCCTGCCCGGCCTCCCGCACGCCGGTGCGGCCACGGGCTGGGGGCTGCCACTGGCGCGGCTGCTGGTCGACCTGACCGGCATCGTCACGGTGGGGGTGCTGCTCGCGGTCGGCGTGCTGCTGCCCCCCGGTGCGGACTCCGCTGTCCGGTTGCTCAGTCGCGCTTCCGCGGCGGCGTGGCTCTGGGCGCTCGCCGCGGTGGCGAGCATCGTGCTCACGTTCTCGGACTTCGTCGGCGTACCGCTGGTGGACTCACTCGACGGTGCCCAGCTGGGCTCGTTCATCTCCCAGACCAGCCAGGGCAAGGCGTTGGCCCTGCAGGCCGTGATCGCCGCCACCGTGGCGCTGGGAGCCTTGGGGGTGCAGCGTCGCGGCGGGGCACTGGGGTTGTTGGTGCTGGCCCTGACCGGGGTGGTGCTGCCCGGGCTGAGCGGACACTCGGGCGCGGCCAGCGACCACATGCTCGCCGTCTCCAGCCTGGTGGTCCATGTCGTGGCGGCCTCGCTGTGGGTGGGCGGCCTGATCGCGCTCGGGGTGCTGGGCACGCTCGGACCGGCGTCCATGCGGGTGGCGGTGCCCCGGTTCTCCCACCTGGCGCTGTGGTGTGTCGTCGCCGTGGCCGCCTCCGGAGTCGTCAACGCCGGCCTGCGCCTGGGCAGCGTCGGCCAGCTGCCCGGCAGCAGCTACGGGTGGCTGGTGCTGGGCAAGGTCGTCGCGTTGGGCAGCCTGGCCGGCTTCGGCTGGTGGCACCGCCGGCGGACGATGCCGCAGCTCGGTGAGCGGGGCGGCCTGGCCGGCTTCACCCGGATCGCCGCCGCGGAGAGCGTGCTGATGGTGGCGACCGTCGGCCTCGCGGTCGGGCTGTCGCGGACGCCGACCCCGGTTCCCCGGACCGGCCCGGCCGCCGGGCTCACCCGCACCCGGGAGCTGCTCGGCTACTCGATGCCGCCCGCGCCGACCCCCTGGCGGCTGTTGGTCGACGTTCACATCGATGGCTTCCTGCTCACCGGTGCGCTGCTGGCTGGGGCGCTGTACCTGACCGGCCTGCAGGTGCTGCGGCGGCGGGGCGACCACTGGCCACCCGGCCGTACGGTGTCGTGGCTGGCCGGGGTCCTGCTGCTCGTCGTCGTCACCAGCGGGGGCGTGGGCCGCTACGCACCGGTGCTGTTCAGCGTGCACATGGCGCAGCACATGGTGCTGAACATGGCGGTGCCGATCCTGCTGGTCCTCGGCGCCCCGGTGACGCTGGCGCTGCGCACCCTGCCGCCCGTCTCGGCCGGCGGCCCGGGGGTGCGGGAGGTGCTGCTCACCGTGTTGCACAGCCGGGCGGTGCGGGTGCTCAGCCACCCGCTGGTGGCCGCCGCGATCTTCGTGGGCAGCCTCTACGGCCTGTACTTCTCCCCGATCTTCCCGGCGGCGATGGCCAACCACTGGGGCCATCTGGCGATGCAGCTGCACTTCCTGGCCGCCGGCTGCCTGTTCTTCTGGGTCCTGATCGGCGTTGACCCAGGCCCGACCCGGCCGCCGCACGTGGCCCGGCTGGTGCTGATGCTCGGGGTGATGGTCACCCACGCGTTCTTCAGCGTCGCGCTGTTGTCCGCCAACACGGTGCTGGCGCAGTCGTGGTTCGCCGGGCTGCAACGCCCCTGGGGCGCCTCGCTGCTCGACGACCAGCACCTCGGCGGCGCCATCGGCTGGGCGTTCGGGGAGATCCCGGTCGCCGCCGTGCTCACCGCGCTGGTGGTGTCCTGGGTGCGCTCGGACGCCCGGGAAGCGGCCCGGCTCGACCGGCGGGCGGACGCCGACGGGGATGCGGACCTGGCCGCGCACAACGCCCGGTTGGCCGTCCTCGCCGCCCGTGATGCCGCCCGTGATGCCGCCCGTGATGCCGCCCGGGTTGACGGCCCGACCGGGCGCCGAGCGCAGTCCTCCAGTCAGATCGGCGGACCGGGGACGGGCTGATCCGGCTCGGCGGCGTACCCGTCGACGTCGGTGGCCTTGACGGTTGTCCAGACCGGGGTCCCGGGGGTGAGTCGCAGCTCGGCCACGGCCAGCGTCGTGATGTCGGCCAGGATCGGCCTCCCCGTAGTCGTAGGTTCCAGCGCGAGACAGCGATTAGTTTGATCTTGGCTGTGTGGGGTTGGGGTCTGGCGCGCTGGTTGGGGCGGCGACTCGCACCGCGTTCTGCGATTGGGCGATGGCGTAGACCTCGCGAGGCCGACCAGGAAGGCCATCTCCTTGCCGCCCATGCCGTAACCGACGTGGTAGGCGCCGTAGAGGACGGCGGCTAGGCCCACGCCGGGGACGGTGCCGAGGCTCGCCTCCAGCCGGGCCTGCACGAACCCGCGGAAGAAGACCGACTCGAACACGCCCACGGTCATGGCCAGGACCAGCAGCGGTACCCAGCCCCCTGCCTGCGTCGGACCTTGGCCTCTACCCCACGATGGGCGGCTCGGCGTTCCCAACAGGGCACACGCGGTGCTGGGCGGTACCGTCCGGCGGTGGCCATGCTGGGGCTGGGGGAGGGGCACCAGCTGACCCTCGACGGCTCTCGGCCATCCTCGGCCCGAGCCGCGCTGGAGGCGGAGGCCGTCCGGTTCTTTGCCAAGGTGGTGGCCGACCCGCGCCCCGGCGGCTGCCAGCACTGGATCGGGGCGATCGGCGACGACGGCTACGGCCGGTTCCAGGCCGGCACCGGCCCGGACGCCCGCACCGCGCGGGCGCACCGGTGGAACTTCGAGTACGCCTGCGGTCTGCGCCCGCTCCACCGGCCGCTGCTGCACAGCTGCGACGAGACCGGCTGCGTGGCCGTCGAGCACCTGGTGGTCGGCACCGCCGCCGAGAACGCCGCCGCGATGCACCGTCGCGGCCGGGGCTGGCGCCGGCACACCGCCCGCACCGACCTGCGGGGCCCGGCCGGGCGAGCCCGGGCGATCCGGGCGGCCCTGCGCGACGGCTGGGACCTGGCCGCGTTCACCACTGCGGTGGCGGCCGGCGACCCGTTCACCGACCAGCTGGTGCTGCCGGTCGTCATCCCCGGGCCGAGTCGTCATCCCCGGGCCGAGTCCGCTCACCGTCCTCCGGCTGCCGGCGGCAACTCGGTCCAGGTACGCGCCGGCAGTCGCAGCCGGGTGTAGCACTGCGGGACTGCAGGTGGACAGCGGCGAGGCCGGCGGTCGACGGCTATCCGGCGACGGTCCTCCTGCCAGTCGTTGGCCGAGTCGCCGCAAGCCGGCGGCGGACCGATGAGCCCGGTGCTGTCATCGACACCGGTCGAGTGCGGGAGAGATGAGGTGGATCGGCCGGTCCGGCCGGGAGGACCCGCCCATCGAAGTCGTTACGAATGCCGAGGCGGTCGCCGAGCCCGAGCCGCCGTCGAGCCCCGAGCCGCGGCCGGTGCCGCGTATCGACACCGCCGGTGGTGCGGGTCGGCGGGTCCGGTGGTGCGCCCGTTCCGGCTGAGCCAGGCCGGCGAGCTGGATCCGGCGCCAGCTGCCCACCTGGTGCCGTGGGTCCGCCTCGAGCGGCTGTTCACCACCGCTGCCAGTCGTCCGTCACTCCTGCTGGTCGAGCAGCTCCAAGAGCGCGCAGACGTCCTCGCGGGCGTGCGCGACGAACTCGGCGTCGGCGTCGGCCTGCCGGCGCACCTCCGCCGACCCGTCTCGCCCGGTGAAGAGCGGACCGGACGGCCCGATCAGCCAGACGTCGCTGCCGTGACGCTGCCAGGGGCCCTCGCTCGCCGCCAGTGCCCGCGCCCGCACCTGCTCCAGATCGGTCACGCCTACGAGCCTGGCACGCCCAGCCGAGTCGTCGACATCCCGTACGCCGATCGACATCGACACCACCAAGGCGCTGTTCGCTCAACCCGAGCAAACGACGGCGTCCCGGCGGTGGGCGCGAGCCCGGGGCTTCCTGCATGCCTTCGAGGGGGCGTCGTGTTGTCGGCGACGAACCTGGCCAGCGCCGATGCTCGCGCGGTCCTTGCCGTCGCGGCCACCCTGCGGTCGCCGCGTCGGTATCGGCGGCGCGGATCGCGACGACGCTGCGCCGAGGGCATCGGGTCGGCCGCACGGGACGGCTGCGGGCAACCGATCAAGATGGCGGCCGCCGGCGCAAGCGACACCGCATGATGCGGCCTGTCCCTACGGCTCAAAGCGGTAACCCATCCCGGACTCGGTGACCAGATGGCGCGGTCGGGCCGGATTGGGTTCCAGCTTGCGACGCAGCTGGGTCATGTACAGCCGCAGGTAGTGCGTCTCGGTGGTGTACGCCGGGCCCCAAACCTCCGCCAGCAGTTGGCGCTGCGTCACGAGCTTGCCGGGGTAGCGCAGCAGCACCTTGAGCAGCCGCCACTCTGTCGGGGTGAGCCGGACGTCGGTCTCGGTGTCGCCGTCGTGCCGGGTCACCCGGGATGCGGCCAGGTCGACGCTGACGTTGCCGAGGTCGACCCGCGGCGTCTCCTCTCCGGTCTCGGCGCGTCGGGACACCGCCCGCAGCCGGGCCAGCAGCTCGTCGATGCCGAACGGCTTGGTCACGTAGTCGTCGGCCCCGGCGTCCAGCGCCTCCACCTTGTCCTGGCTGCCGCTGCGCCCGGACAGCACGATGATCGGCACGCTGGTCCAGCTGCGCAGCTCGCGGATGACCGTGACGCCATCCATGTCCGGCAGTCCGAGGTCGAGGACGACGATGTCCGGCGGCTGCGCGGCCGCGGCGGCGAGCGCCTCGGCGCCGGAGCCGGCAGTGGTCACCGCGTGCTGGCGGGCGTGCAGGTTCACTCGCAGCGCCCGCAGGATCTGCGGTTCGTCGTCGACGACCAGCACGCGGCTCACCGGCGCAGGCCCTCGGCCGGCGCGGTCTCGGAGTGCGATGGCCCGGCGCCCTCGACGTCGGCCGGGACCTCCGGCAACTCCGGCTCGGGCTGCGTCGGTTGCGGCGCCGCCGGCAGCGACACCACCATCGTCAAGCCGCCGCCGGGCGTGTCCTCGGGGTGCAAGGCCCCATTCATCGCCTCGACCAGCCCGCGGGACAGTGCCAGTCCGAGTCCAACGCCGGTGGAGTTGTCGCGGTCCCCCAGTCGCTGGAACGGCGCGAATACGCGGTCCCGGTTCTCCGCCGGGATGCCGGGGCCGCGGTCGGCGACCCGCAACTCGACCCGCGACCCCAGCGCGCTGGCGGCCACCCGCGGCGGCCGGCCGGGCGGGGAGAAGCGGACCGCGTTGGCCACCAGGTTGGCGATGACCCGCTCCAGCAGACCAGGGTCGGCCAGCACCTCGGGCAAGGTCGCCGGTACGTCGACACTGATGTCCTCGCCGTCGGCCCCCAGCTCGTCCAGCGCCAGCGGCACGATCTCATCCAGGCCCACCGCGCGGGGGAAGACGCTGAGCGCGCCGGCCCGCAGCCGGCTCATGTCCAACAGGTTCGCCGCCAGCCGGGCGAGCTTGTCCAGCGACTCTTCGGCGGTGGCCAGCAGTTCGTCGCGTTCCTCGGTGGTCCAGCGCACCTCGGTGCTGCGCAGGCTGCTGACGGCGGCCTTGGCCGAAGCCAGCGGCGTGCGCAGGTCGTGGCTGGCGGCGGCCAGCAGCGCCGTCCGGAACCGGTCGGCCTCGGCCAGTGGCTCCGCCTCCGCCGCCGCCTCCGCCAGCCGCTGGCGCTCCAGCGCCGCGGCCGCCTGCACGGCGAACACGGTGAGCACGCGCTCGTCCTCGGCACGCAGCAGTCGGCCGCGAAGCACTAGGGCCAGGCCCTCGCCGGCGGCCACGACCACGTCGGCGTCGTCAGGATGGTGGCAGCCGACACCGGCGGAGGCGACGACCTCCCAGTGATCCTCCGGGTGCTCGGCACGTCGTTCCAGCAGCGTCACCCCGGACATGGCGAAGGTCGAGCGCACCCGATCCAGCAGCGCCGGCAGGGCGGTTTCGCCCCGCAGCACGCTGCCGGCGGCGGTGGACAGGATGACCGCCTCTCTGGACAGCCGGGCGGCCTGCCGGGTCCGGCGGGCCGCCAGGTCGACGACGGAGCTCACGGCGGCGCCCACGGTGAGGAAGACCACGAGCGCCAGCACGTTGTTGGGCTCGGCGATGGTGAAGGTGTGCAGCGGCGGCACGAAGAAGTAGTTGAGCAGCAGGCTGCCCGCGACGGCGGCCGCCAGCGCCGGGTAGACGCCGCCGACGAAGGCGACGGCCACGACCGTGAGCAGGTACAGCAAGATCTGGCTGGGCAGGGTCAGCGCGGGCCGGAGCCCGACCAGCGCGAGGGTGAGCACCGGCAGGGCGACGACCGCCATGACGGCGCCGGCGAGGCGGCGCGCCGGCGTCAGCCCGCCGCCCAGCGAAGGCAGTACCAGGCCTCCACCCGAGGCGGCGTGCTCATGGCTGACCATGTGCACATCGATGTCGCCGGAGAGCCGGGTCACGGCGGCGCCGATGCCCGGACCGGTGAGGAACGTCGCCAGCCGGCCGCGGCGACTGGCGCCGAGGACGAGCTGGGTGGCGTTCTCCGCCCGGGCGTAGTCCAGCAGCGCGACCGGCACGCTGTCGCCGACCACCGTGTGGTAGCTGCCGCCGAGGGATTCGACGAGGACCCGCTGCCGGGCCAGCGCCTGCGGGTCGGTCCCGGCCAGCCCGTCCGAGCTGGTGACGTGCACGGCGAGCAGGTCACCGCCGTGCGCCCGGGCGGCGATGCGGGCGGCACGCCGTACCAGGGTCTCGCCTTCTGGGCCGCCGGTGAGCGCGACGACGACGCGTTCCCGGGCCTCCCAAGTCGCGGTGATCCCGTGCTCGGCGCGGTAGCGGTCGAGCTGCTCGTCCACCTTGTCGGCGAGCCAGAGCAGCGCCAGCTCGCGCAGCGCGGTGAGGTTGCCGACCCGGAAGTAGTTGCTCAGCGCGGCGTCGGTCTTCTCGGCGGCGTAGATGTTGCCGTGCGCCATCCGCCGGCGCAGCGCCTCCGGCGACATGTCGACGAGTTCGATCTGGTCGGCCCGGCGGACGACGTCGTCCGGAATCGTCTCTCGCTGCGGCACTCCGGTGATCTTCTCGACCACGTCGTTGAGCGACTCCAGGTGCTGGATGTTCACCGTGGAGATGACCTCGATGCCGGCGGCCAGCAGTTCCTCGACGTCCTGCCAACGCTTCTCGTGCCGGGACCCGGGCACGTTGGTGTGCGCCAGCTCGTCGATGAGCGCCACCTCAGGGTGGCGGGCGAGCACCGCGTCGACGTCCATCTCGGTGAACGTCGTCCCCCGGTAGGCGATCGTGCGCCGCGGGAGGATCTCCAGCCCGGCGACGGCCTCGGCCGTGCGAGCCCGACCGTGGGTCTCGACGAAGGCCACCACGGCGTCCGTTCCGCGCTCCCGCCGCCGGCGACCCTCGTTGAGCATGGCGAAGGTCTTGCCGACTCCGGGCGCGGCACCGAGGTACACGCGCAGCTTGCCGCGACCCATGGCCGTCAGCCTCGCATGCGGGCCAGGACTAGGTTGAGTTCCAGGACGTTGACCCGCGGCTGGCCGAGGAAGCCGAGGAGGCGGCCCCGGGTCTGGTCGGCTACCAGCCGGCGGACGGGCCCCGCAGGTCGTAGTCCCGGCCGGGGCCGAGCTCGCCGGTAGCGGCCCGCACCGCCTGTGCGGCGACGTTGAGCCGCTCGACTCCCTCGGTGGTGGCGGCCACCATCACCAGTCCGCGCAGCTCGGTGTGCGGGTCCGGGGCGCCGGCCCGGCGCGCCATCCAGGCGCCGACCATCGCACTCGCCGCCTCGGGCGGCATCTCGGTGGCCACCACCCGGCCCGCTGCCCAGCGCCTCGGTGTACCGGCCGTCCCGCCAGGCCGCCAGCGCGCCACGTTCGTCCTCGTCCCGCTGCCGGCGGTTCTCCGTCAGCGCCGGGCCGGCGTCCAGCTGGTGCACTGGGGCGAAGACGCTGCCGCAGCCCACCCCGCGCAGCTGGCGGGGATCCCCCACCTCGACCAGCTTCGTGCCGGCGCGATGGGTCTCGCCGTACAGCCAGGCCCGGTCCCGGTCGTCGGTCAAGCTGGCCTCGTCCAGCACCAGCACGTCGACCCCGGTCAGTCCCGCCAGCCGCCAGCCGACCATGGTGCGGGCGCCGATGCCGGCCTCGGCCTGCAGGTTCTGCGTGGCCACCGCCTGGGTGGCGGCGCCGGCGACGACGTAGCCGCCGGACTCCCAGGCCACCCGGGCGGCGAGCACGGCGTCGGACAGTTCGAACAGCGCGTCCGCCCGCCGCAGCGCGCAGCCGTAGAACCCGGCCCGGAACGCGCGCAAGCGGGCCAACTCTGCGCCGGCATCGGGCAGCTCGGCACGTCAGGCAATCACCACCGCCGCCAGGCTCGGGCGTCGACCAGTGGCAATTGGTGCCAGATCCGCCTGCGAGGATCGAGCGACACGCCGAAGCGGACGCCAACCATGCCCATGCGGACCGAGCTGGCCGCTCGACTGGCCACCCGGCAGCGCGGCTACCGCGACCTCGCCCGCCAACTCGCCGAGATCGGGCTGGTCTGTCCGGGCAGCGTGGTACGCCGCTACACCGCTGCGGCAAGCCAAGCTGCCGGTGTCAGGCGGACCCCCCCCGAGCCGGATGGACCGTACTGGCAGTACGAGAGCGGGCTGGCTGCGCGCCCGGCTGGCGCCCTGGCTGGACGGCGAGGGCCACCCCCGGCCGGCGCACTCCGCCGAGCTGGCCGCCACCGCCGCCGACCACCGCCGCCGACTGGCCGCCCAGCGGGCCGTGGCCGATGCCGGGGCCGCGTTTGCCGCCAGCCCGGCGCAGCGGCAGGCGCACCTGGCCGCCATCCGGGTCACCCTGGCCGCTCGACAGCGCAGCGCATGAGGCCGTCGAACAGCTTGGGGTCTGAGCTGCAGGGGCACCGGATCCCCCGCTACCCCCAACCCAAGCCCGTGCCCAGCGCGCCGCCGGCACGCCGTAACGGTCGGCGGGTGGGTGGGCCGAGACCTCCGGTGCGGGGGCTCCGCCCCTGCACCCCGGCCCTCGCTCCGGCTCCGGTGAGGCCCCGGAAATCAAGCGGGCAGTCGGAGCCGTGTTGACAGCGTCGGGGCCGTGACCCGCGACAATGTAGTCGCGCCACCGTCCCGCAGCCGCCGCTGAGACCTGCCCGTGTCGTTATGACCTCTGCCATGGTCTGGCGAGGGGTCGGCCAGAGGAGCCCTGGCCAAGAGAACTCCTGGACAGATGTCTAAGCATCCCGGTACCCCCAATACCACGTCAGATCTGACCGGTTCGTCGACCTGGCGGCTGTCCTGATGGGCTCGCCCCGGAAGCCTGTTGATCCTGACCGCCTCTCGAACACCCATACCGATGACCTTCGCGGCCGTCTACCCCGAGGTAGGACCGCATTAGCCGCCGAGCGCCAGCTCGGTGCCGTTCCTAGCGAGTGACGGTCGCTCCGTCCAACCGCCGACCCCCGCTAAGGAGAAGTTATCGGGCCACGGTGACGGTTCACCGGCTCGTCGCCGTGCCCGGGTGACCCAGCCGGGCGGCCGTTGCCGCCCTGCGGTAGACGGTTTCAGACCCCGAAGGGACACCGCTTCACCCTGCACAGGCCGATCCCGCTGGGACACCTATGCCCGGGCCATGGCCGGGGGCTGGCACCGGACCCTGGCGGCGCCGTGGACCGGGATTCGGGCCAACTGGCGATTCGGCAGCGACCCGGGGCAACCGTCGGCGTACCTGTGGTTCTGGCGGGCCGAGTTGGCCGCGGTCGCGGTCGGGGTTGCCCTGACCGCAGTCCTGGCCCGTGGCCGCCGCTGGGGCGAGGCCAGCTACGTGGCCGGCAGCACGCTACTGATGTCCTGCTCGTCCTACCTGGCCAGCGGCGTACGCGCCGTCCTGGTCTGGTTCCCGCTTTATCTCGCGCTGGCCAGGGCCACTCGCCGGTACCCGCAGATCCGGTGGGTCTACTGCTGGGTGTGCGCCGGTGCAGCGGGGCTTCACCGCACCAGCGCCGAACCGGCTGTGGATCGTGGACTTTACCTATGTCCCGACGTGGGCCGGTACGGTGTTCACCGCGTTCGTCTCCGACGCCTACTCCCGTCGGATCGTCGGTTGGCGCACCGCCGGATCGGTGCCAACCGAACTGCCGCTGGACGCCTTGGAGATGGCGCTGTGGACCCGCGGCCGCGACGGCCAGGACCCGGCGGGTGTCGTGCACCACAGCGACGCGGGCAGCCAGTACACGTCGATCAAGTACACCCTGCGGTTGTCCGCCGCCGGCGCGCTCGCCTCGATCGGGACCGTCGGGGACAGCTACGACAACGCCGAGGCGGAGAGCTTGATCGGGCTCTACAAGGCCGAATGCACCAAGCGGGAAGGGCCCTGGCGCGGCGTCGACGACCTCGAACTCGCCACGCTCAGCTGGGTGCACTGGTTCAACCAGAACCGGCTCCACAGCAGCCTGCAGAACGTCCCACCCATCGAGTACGAGACCGAGTACTACCGTCAGATCAACGCCCGACAGCAGCCGCTGCCGGGCGAACGCAGCCTCCACTGATCTCGGGGCGGTTCAGTGTTCAGTGGCCGGTGCTGGTGACGCCGATACCCGCGGTGAAGTCGAGGTACTCCCGGCCGTGGATGTCGGTCAGCACGGCGCCGCGACCGGTGGCGACCTGGACCGCAGTGGCCTGCTTGAGGATCGGCGACAGCGTCGCGGGCATCGAAGCTCCTTTGCATCGCGCCTGCGACGGCGCGGCCTGGCGAGACGTGAAGGAAGGGAAGGGAAGGGATGGGATGGGATGGGTCAGCGGTCCTCGGCGTCGACGGCGTCGGCGAACTCGCCCATCGACGTGAAGGTCCAGTCCGGGGTCACGTCGGCCGGCGGCGCCGGTGTGGCGCCCCAGCCGGGGTTGGCGTGACGGCGGTTGATCCACACCGTCGGCAGGCCCGCGGCCTTGGCCGGCACGTGGTCGTGGAACAGGCTCTGCGCCACGTGCAGCAGCTTCCCCTCGCCGATCCCGAGCCGGCTGACCTCGCCGGCCAACGCCTCGAAGTTGCGGGCGGACGGCTTGTAGGAGCCGATGTCCTCGGCGGTGAGGACGCTGGTGAAGGTGACGCCGAGACGCTTGTTCGACCCGGCGAACCCGGCCCGGTCCACGTTGGACAAGATGATGAGCTGGTAGCGACGCGACAGCCGCTGCAGCGCCTGCGCCGAGTCGGGGAACGCCGGCCAGTCGGGCACGGAGACCGCCAGCGACTCGGCCTCGTCGTCGCTGACCGACACACCCAGCTCGCCCCCCAGGCCACGCATCGCCCGCGCGAGGATCAGCGGGTAGCGATCGGTGGGGTGCTCGACCTCCGCCTGCGCCTCGTGGGTGGAGTACGCCGTCAGCAGCTGCTCGTCACTCAACTGCAGGCCGTGCGCATCGGCCCACACGCTCAGCACGGCCGCGATACCGGCCTCCCAATCGATCAGGGTGCCGTAGCAGTCGAAGCTGAGGGCGTCGAAGTCGCCGAGTTTCACCGTGCACGCTCCTGGATGAGGTCGAGGAAGAACCGTTCGGAGTGGTTGAAGTGCTCCTCCCAGGCGGCCCTGGCCTGCACGGCGTCGCCGGTGCGCAGTGCGCGGAGCAGGAGCTCATGCTCGTGCGCCAGGTCGGACACGCTGGCGTAGGCCGGGCGGAGCTGGGCGATGAGCAGGCGCAGCTCGGCGCTGACCTCATCGAAGGTGCGCAGCAGCCGCACCGAGCCGGCGGCGGTGAATACGGCCCGATGGAAGGCCACGTCGTGGTCGGCGACCACGTCCCACAGGTCCGGTCGTTCACCGCCGAGGATGCGATCGATCTATACCGGGTGCGTCGCCCGATCGAGACCGTCGCGGTCGACCTGATGCTGTCGCAAGCCCGACCGGTCGCGGGCGTGGACACCGCGCTGCAGCAGTTCACCGCGTTGGGGGACGACGTGTCCTGCAGTACCTCGGTCGCCGTCGCCGGCATGTGCCTGGTCGTGCTCCCCGGCGCACACGATCCCTCCAGCTGGCTCGGGATCCTGCTTGCCACCCTCGCCGCCGCCTACGCCTGGCAGGCCCACGCCATCCACCAGCTGTCACACCGTCACAGACCCCTCGAGACCGTCGCCGTGCTCTTCTCCGGCGCGGCCCTACTCCTGGCACCCCTCAGCGTTTCCGGCATCGGCGTCCTGACCGCCACACCCCAAGCCATCACCGGCGTCCTCTACCTCGGGCTGTTCACCACCGCAATCGCCTACGGGTTGTTCGCCTTCGGCGTCCCACACACCGGCGCCCCCACCGCCGTCACCCTCACCCTCCTCGAACCCGTCGCAGCCCCCGCGCTCGCCGCCCTCATCGCCCACCAGGTGCCCAGCATCATCCAAGCCATCGGCATCGCCACCACCCTGGCCGCACTCGGATGGCTCGCAGGCAGACCATCCGACAGAACCCCCGCGGACCGCACCAGACTCGCCCGCACTTCCCCCCGCCTCCCCGCAGCGCCGTCATCGGATCCGCACGCCGCACCTCACGTCGCACCGCGGTCACCCATGAACGACCGTGACCTCTCCCACCGCTCGGTGCTCACCGGCGCACCGATCGCCTCCCGCACCACGGCGAGGGCATCGTCAGCCGTCGGTCCCTCCGGGCGGGCGATGCCCCAGAAGTGCCGCCACAGTGGTCCGAGCGGTTCTTGCGGGTGGCGGGCGCTGAACTCCAGGACGACGCGGTGGCGTGCCACGGCCGCGAGCGCGGCGACGAACCCGCCGAGGTCGGCCACGTTGTAGGCGACGTTGGCGCACACCACGACGTCGACCGGCCCCACCCGGTCGGCGGC
>Ga0097691_1001093_pt1 | contig 20953 bp, 23 predicted proteins | sample NGESurdeep072012_8_FD_72858 | JGI IMG/M metagenome (GOLD analysis project Ga0097691, IMG submission 72858) | Arctic peat soil microbial communities from Barrow, Alaska - NGEE Surface sample 210-1 deep-072012 | ecosystem: Environmental > Terrestrial > Soil > Wetlands > Peat ... | reverse complement strand
CGTACCTGCTGCAGCTGCCCGGCAGCTGGAACCTGGGGTGGACGGCGCGCACCAGTGGCCGCCTGGAGCAGTTGGGACTGCTGTCGGCGCCCGAGGTCCGGCTGGCGCTGACGGTCGCCGCGCCAGCGCCCGCCGGTCCGCAGCGGCTGCTGATCTCGACGCAAGGCCGAACGCTTAGCTACCCGGTGCCGGTCGGGGGCATGTCCAGTGTGCTACGGCTGCAGCCGGGCACGGTGGATGTCGACGGGTTGGGTCCGGCCGAGGCCAGCCCGGCCGCCAGTCCCCCGGGGGTGGTCGAGGTAGCGGTGGAGAACGCCGCCGGCCGGCGGCTGGACACACAGCTCGTGCCGGTGCGATCAAGCCGGGGCGAGGTGGACGTGCTGGCGCCGATCCGGGAAGTTGGCACTGTTGGCGAGGGCAGGCCGCTGCCGCTACGGTTGCAACCGGTGTGACGCACGGCGTTTCCGGCCCGTCGCCGGTTTCTCCGTCGCCGTGGTCACTAGCATCACTGCCGGTGGTCACTGAGCATGGGACAGAACGCCCGCGTGCGCTGGCCGCGGTACACCCGCCCGGCCGTCGCGGGCGGGTGGGGCCGTGGCTCTTCCCGCTGCTGCTGCTGACCGCTGTCCTCATCGGCACTGTCGCCGGCGTGAGCGGCACCTCCTCGGCGGTGCTGACCACGGGCCCAACGAGTGTGCTGCCGGGAGACGACCCGCCGTTGGCCGGCACCCCGCGACCGGTGCGCGGCGACGAGTGGCGGGTGAACACTCCTCTGGTCGTGGCCCAATCCCGCAGCGGCCTACCCCGCTATTCCCGCGGGCTGGCGGGCGGCGAGGACATGAGCGTCGTGTTCGACGTCCCGTATCGGGACTGGAGCATGCTGTTTCGACCGCAGAACTGGGTCTTCTTCCTGCTCCCGTTGCAGCCGGCGTTCGCGTTCAAGTGGTGGCTGCTTGGGGCCCTGCTGGCGCTGTCGGTCTACGTCTGGACGCTGACCGTGTGCCCGGGCCGCCGGTGGTTCGCTGCCCTGCTCGGTCTGGCGGCGGCCCTGTCGCCGTACGTGCAGTGGTGGTACCAGACCAACACACTGGCCAGCCTGTTCTACGCGTTCTTCCTGATGGCCGCCTTCGACCGCCTGCTCATTGCCCGGTCGGGCCGGGCAGTGGCGGGCTGGACGGTGCTGATCGCGTGGCTGGGTGGGTGCTTCGCCCTGGTGCAGTACCCGCCCTTCCAGGTGCCCTGTGCCCTGCTGGTCGTCGCCTTCTGCCTCGGCCGGCTGGCGATGCAGGTGCGCCGGACCGCGGTCCGTGCCCTGGCCGCTCGGGCCGGCCTCGCCGTACTTGCGGTCGCGGCCGCCACCGGCGTTGCGGCGAATTTCGTCCTGACCCGGCTGGACGTGATTCGCACGATTGCCGACACGGTGTATCCGGGGCGGCGGACGAGTCCGTCCGGGGGAATGGCCTGGCCGCGGATCTTGTCCGGGTACCTCGACGTACGCTTGCTGGACCCGGGCGCGGTGGCCGGGCTCGGCGATAACCAGAGCGAGGCGTCTGCATTTGTGCTGGCCGGACTCTTCCTGGCGCCGGTGGCGCTGTTGCTGTTGGTTCGCGGCGTACGCCGTGGAGTGGCCGTCAACTGGGCAGTGTTGGCCGTCGTCGCCCTCGGCGGGCTGCTGACGGCGTACTGCCTGGTTCCCGGCCTGGACGCCGTCGGCCGCATCACCGGACTCTTCCTGGTGCCGTCGTTCCGGCTCTCCCTCGGCCTGGGCGCGGTCGCGGTGGCGCTGACCGTGCTCCTCGTCGGCGAGCTCGACCGGCAGGGCTACGTGGGCGCGCTGTGGCTGGCCGCGGCGGTCGGGCTGCTCGCCTTCGGTGTCGAGCTGGCCGCCGGACTGCGGATCCGAGCCGCCGGCTCGGCCTTCCCCCTGCTGCTGATGGTGCCGTTGGCTGCCTTGGTGGGGTTGGTCGTCGCCACGGCCGTCCGGCGGCGGGCGATTGCCTCCGCCGCTTTGTTGCTGTTGCTCAGCGCGTACGCCGGTGGGCGGGTCAATCCTCTCCAGGACGGCGTCCCCGTGCTCGCGGACACCCCGATCGGCCAGGCGGTGGCCACGGCCGACCGCGCAGACCCGGGTGGCTGGGCCATGGTCATGGATCCAGCCGTGCCAGACCCTGCGTCCCTGCCGGTGCTTGTCGAGACCGGGGTGCACACTTATTCGGCAGCGTTCGGCTACCCGCCGCTGAGCGTATGGCGCCGGCTGGATCCCACCGGGGCGTACGACCGCATCTACAACAGGTACGCCACGGTGGTCTTCACGACGGCACCGGCAGCCGACCTGTTCAGCGCGTCGGCCCCGGACAGGGTCGTCGTCCGGCTGGACTCGTGTGGGACGTTCGCGCAGACCAACCTGAGGCACGTGTTGACAATGTCTCCACAGCGAAACCGGTGCCTGCGGCTGCGGTCGGCGCCCATGGGGGGCGACCGCAGGGCCTACGTCTACGACCTGGTGCAACCGGGCGCGCAACCGTGATGCACCGGCAACCTCACCCGCGCGCGTATCACCCGGCGGGGAGAACCGTCCCGCTCCCACGTTGAGGCCAGCCGACGGTCCGCCGCCGCGCACGCGCCGCCGGGCGCGACCGCTGCTGCCCGGCCCGCTGAGCGTGGCCATTGCCTATCTGCTGGCGCGCCTATGGCAAGTGCTGCTGTTAGGCGCACCCATCGTGGCGTCCGACAGTCCAATGTACCGAGCACCCGGCCAGCATTGGCTGGAGTTCGCGCCAGCGGTCAGTTACGACGGCGCTGCGCTGCGGCCCTGGCCGGTGACGCTGCTCTACGCCCTCGGCGCCAGTGACGAATGGCGCATGCTCCTCCAGTTCGGCATCGCGACCGCGTGCTGGACGTACTGCATCTATCAAGTCGGTGCGGTGGCACGACGGCGGACTTGGGCGCTTGCCGGCGGTGTCATCTCGGCGGCGCTTGCCCTCACCGCTGGGGTATCGAGCTGGGACGCGCTCATCCTCAGTGAGTCGTTGTCGTTGTCGATGGTGGCCCTCTACTTCGGCGGCATCCTGTCCTTGAGCCGCGGGGGACGATTCGGCGCGCCGCGGGCGTGGTTGGCCGCCTCGGTCGCCGCCTTGTGTCTGGCCCTTATCCGCCCGGTGCTGGTCTTGTTGATCGCCGTTCCGGCGCTGGTTCCGTGCTGGGCGTGGCTGCGGAGCCGACGACGGCCCCGGTCACCAAGGCGCCAGGCGGTGTCGACATGGGTGGCGGTGGCGGCCTTGCTGGTAGCTGCGGCGGGCGCTACCTACACCTGGGCTTACAACGTGCGCTCGGACAAACAGTGGGGGGACTGGTTGAGCGTGCCCGGGCAGAACGGGCGGACCATCCAGCAGTACTACGTCACCACCCACAACACCCGCTTCGGCCCGAACGTCGTCACGGCTCTGAACGGGCACGGGGCTCCGCCCTGCTTAGCCGAGAGCTACCACCCCAACGACACCATCCAGACCTTTCTCGGCCAGGCCCTGGACCATTGCCGCGAGGGTCTGAAGTGGGTGAGTAACAACTACGTAGTGGACCTGACTGGCGTGTTGGTCAGCCATCCGGTGTTGGCCGAGCAATACTTCTCCTCGGCGCTGCGGGAGCAGGCACAGCAACGCCCCGAAGGCATTCCGTCTCTGCCGACTCCGGTGCCGGGCTTCGTCGCCAACTTGTTCTTCACCGACGGGCCCAGCTTCCCAAACCCGCTCATCGCCTGGTCCGTCGTCGCTGTAGGCCTGCTGTTGCTATGGCTATGGCGTCGACCACGTTCCCGACCGCCCGTAAACGCAACGGTAACTGAGCGCCGGACGACCGGAACCGCGGTTCGTGGACCGGCCGTCGGCCAGGCAGACCCGGCCTACCTGCGGTTGGTGGTGGGAGCGACTGTGGCCGCTGGGTACGCCGGTCTGGTGGGCACCGCACTGCTCTCCCCGGTTGACATCGACCGGGTGGGACTGCCCGCAACAACGCTGCTTCGGCTCGGTCTTCTGGTAGCGATTGTGCGCTGTCTCGAGACCATCGACATTGCGCGGGCCCGGAACGGGCGGAGGACTTGGCTGCCGGCGAGCTCGGCGCGGGTGAGCGCCGTCCGACCTCGCCCGTGAGCTGCAGAGTCGGGATGGCGGGATTCGAACCCACGACCTCTTCGTCCCGAACGAAGCGCGCTACCAAGCTGCGCCACATCCCGATGTGCGGCCTACTCTAGCCGGTTGGGCGTGGTTACGGCACCAGCCGGGGCAGTCGAGGGGCGCCCGGAACAATGGCCGGCATGGATCTCAAGCAACGCCTGCGAGCCGACCTGACGACAGCGATGAAAACCCGGGACGAGCTGCGGACGGCCACGCTGCGGATGGCGCTGTCCGCTGTCGCCAAGGAGGAGGTCGCCGGCAAGGCTGCCCGCACGCTGACCGACGACGAGGTGCTGCGGGTGCTGACGCGGGAGGCGAAGCGGCGGCGCGAGGCCGCGGAGGCCTTCGACGGCGGCGGCCGGCCGGAGCTGGCCAGCCGAGAGCGGGCGGAGGGCTTGGTGCTCGCGGGCTACCTGCCGGCGTCCTTGGCCGACGACGAGCTGACGGCATTGGTCGAGGCCGCGATCGCCACGGTCGGCGCCAGCTCGCCGCGCGACCTGGGACAGGTCATGCGCGCCGCCACCGGCACGGCGGCGGGTCGCGCGGACGGGGCTCGGGTTGCCGCCGAAGTCCGGCGACAACTGGCTGAGCGCTGAAAGACGTCGGCCACTTGCGCTCACGGCGAGTAATCGACGCAACACAGCGCTACTGGCCTGCTTACGCAGCGGTACCACGCGGGCCATGCGTGCGGGTAGTCCGCGTCGGCAAAGGATCACGCGAGGGACCGACCTAGCGGCGATGCGTCACGCTCAAATGGCATCTATCTCGGGGGCTTAGGGAACCGATCAGGCCAGCCGAAGATAGTCCTATTGGTCGATGTCGCCTGACACATCTGTTTCCGTAACGTTCACCTATGGCCGTTACCGCGGGTCGCGTGATTACAGCCGGTCGTCGAGATCGTGAGGTAGCCGAGATGGGCTCAGCCAAGGATCCTTTGGGGGCCTGGTCGGCCGGGGCGGCCTGCAGAACCGGTCACCCCGACGAGCTCTTCGTCCAAGGCGCGGCGCAGAACCGCGCCAAGGCGGTCTGCGCCGGCTGCGTGGTCCGAGTGGAGTGTCTCGCCGATGCCTTGGACAACCGGGTGGAGTTTGGCGTCTGGGGCGGGATGACCGAGCGGGAGCGGCGCGCCCTGCTGCGCCAGCGACCGAACGTAACGTCCTGGCGGCGACTGCTCGAGGCGGCCCGGCGCGAGCACGAACGCAACCGCCTCCTGCGCGCCGCTGGCTAACTCAGGCAGCAGCAAAACCCGGACCCCGGGCCCGACTCAGCCGGCGGCGGCGACTCGCCCGGGGGCTCCGGCGGCACTGGCTGCGGCTAGGTCGTGCCCCACCGCGCGTAGCCCGTCCAGATCGTGCACGTCACCGGCGAGCGCGGCCACCTCGACCACCGGGACACGAGGATGGGCGCTGGTGAACCGCTCCTCAAGCCGCTGCTCCCGTGATCCCAGCCGAACCCGGTCGGAATGCACCCGCAGTACGGCGGCGGCCAGCGGTGCCTCGGCGCGTTCCTCCAGCGTCTCGGCTGCCACCAGGCTGCGTTCCGCGGTCAGCGACGCCGCCGCGCTGCGGTGGACTCGGTTGACCACCAGCCCGGCCAGCGGCATCTCGTCGTCGGCGAGGCGCTCCACAAAGTACGACGCTTCCCGCAGCGCGTCCGGCTCCGGCGCCGCCACCACGACGAAGGCGGTCCCCGGCGCCTTGAGCAGTCGGTACGTCGCATCAGCTCGCTCCCGGAAGCCGCCGAACATCGTCTCCAGGGCGGCGACGAAGGTCTGCAGGTCACGCAGCACCTGGGCGCCGATGATGCGGGTCAGCACGTTGGTCACCATCCCGACGCCGGCGGTGACCACCTTCAGGTAGGCCTTGCCGCCAGCCTTGGCTGGCGCCAGCAGCACCCGGATGAGCCGGCCGTCGAGGAAGGTGCCGAGCCGCTCCGGGGCGTCCAGGAAGTCCAGCGCCGAGCGGCTGGGCGGGGTGTCGACGACGATCAGGTCCCAGTCACCGGTGGAACGCAGCTGGCCGAGCTTCTCCATCGCCATGTACTCCTGCGTACCGGCGAAGCTGGAGGACAGCGACTGGTAGAACGGGTTGGACAGGATCTGCTCGGCGCGCACCGCGTCGGTATGGGCGAGCACGATCTCATCGAACGTCCGCTTCATGTCCAACATCATCGCCTGCAGCTCGCCACCGGCCGAGGCGTCGAGGCCGGCCACGGGCCGCGGTGTGTTGTCCAGCATGGTCAGTCCCATCGACTGAGCCAGTCGACGTGCCGGGTCGATAGTCAGCACGACGACCTTGCGCCCCCGCTCGGCGGCCCGCAGCGCCAGCGCAGCAGCGGTCGTGGTCTTGCCGACTCCGCCGGAGCCGCAACAGACCAGGACCGTCTCCCGGTCGAGCATGGCGTCGACGTCGAGCCGACGCGGCGCAGTCCGCCGACTGGAACTGCTGGGAACTGTCATCCCACTCCCTGCTCGCACAGCAGCTCGGCCAGGTTGTAGAGACTGCCGAGGTCAATTTCGTCGGCCAGCAACGGCAGCTCGTACGTCGGTCGACCCAGCTCGATCAGCTCCTCGCGCTCCTGGCTCTCCAGCTCCACCCGGCGGGCGTGGTCGACACTTTCGGCGATCAGGACGTCGACGAGCTCCACCGGGACGTCGAGGTCAGCGCTCTTGAGCCCGGCCCGGATGGCGTCGGAGTCCACCTCACCCCGGGCAACGGCGACGATATCGGCCGCGGGCAGCAACGGGTCGCGAACCATGTTGACGATCACGGAACCGACCTGCAGCCCGGCGGCCTCCAGCTCGGCGACGCCGTCCACGGTCTCCTGCACCGGCATCTCCTCGAGCAGCGTGACGATGTGCACGGCCGTCTGCGGGGACCCGATCAGGCGCATCACCCTGTCGGCCTGGCTGCGGATCGGCCCCATCTTCGCCAGCCCGGCCACCTCCGTGTTGACGTTGAGGAACCGGGTGATCCGTCCGGTCGGCGGCGCGTCCATCACCACCGCGTCGTAGAGATGACGCCCCCGGTCCCGGCGGTTGGTGGCCTCCATCGCCTTGCCGGTGAGCAGCACGTCGCGCATCCCCGGGGCGATGGTGGTGGCGAAGTCCACCGCGCCGAGGCGGCGCAGGCCGCGGGCCGCCACCCCGTTGTGCCGGATCTTCGCGAACATCTCCAGGTACTCCAGCAGCGCGGACTCCGGGTCGACGGCCAGCGCGTAGACGTCGCCACCCGCCGGGGCTACCGCGACCTTGCGCTCCTCGTACGGCAGCGGGGGTGAGTCGAACAGCTGCGCGATGCCCTGCCGGCCCTCCACCTCCAGCAGCAGCGCACGCCGACCTCGGGCCGCGAGCGCCAGCGCCAGGGCCGCCGCGACGGTGGTCTTACCGGTGCCGCCCTTGCCGGTTACGACGTGCAGGCGTACGCCGTCGAAGTCACCCACACCGACAATCTTACCGAGCGACCGGCCGCGCACCTTCCTCACCGGGGGTGGCGCCGACGACACCCGAATGCAATCCTGGGCTTTCCCGGGCCGTCGACCCGGGTTCGCGTGGGAGGTGCTGCCGTGGCCACGGCCGCCGGAATCATCCTGATCGTCATCGTCATCGCCGTACTCGTGCTGGTCGGCATGGGGGTGCGGATCATCCAGCAGTACGAGCAGGGGGTGGTCTTCCGCCTCGGCAAGGTGCGCTCGGGCACGCGCAGCGCCGGACTGACCTTGATCACGCCGTTCCTGGACCGGCTGCAGAAGGTCAACATGCAGATCATCACCATGGGGGTGCCGGCCCAGGAGGGCATCACCCGGGACAACGTGACGCTGCGGGTGGACGCGGTCGTCTACTTCCGGGTGGTCGACCCGGTCAAGGCGATCGTGAACGTGCAGAATTACCTGTTCGCGGTGTCGCAGGTGGCCCAGACCTCGCTGCGATCGGTGATCGGCCGGACCGACCTCGACGAGATGCTCTCCGACCGGGAGCGGATCAACGCCGAGCTGCGGGGCACCATCGACGAGCCGACCGAGGGTCCCTGGGGCGTCAAGGTCGAGCGGGTGGAGATCAAGGACATCGCGCTGCCGGAGTCGATGAAGCGATCGATGTCGCGCCAGGCGGAGGCGGAGCGGGAGCGCCGCGCCCGCGTGATCGCCGCCGATGGAGAGTTCCAGGCCTCGAAGAAGCTGGCCGAGGCGGCCACGGCGATGTCGGTCGACCCGGCGGCGCTCCAGCTGCGACTGTTGCAGACCGTGGTCGAGGTGGCCGCGGAGAAGAACAGCACCCTGGTCATGCCGTTCCCGGTCGAACTGCTGCGGTTCCTGGAGCGAGCGTCCGGACCAGCGCAGGCGACACCGGCGCCGCCGAGCGCTGCCGGGGCCAGCCCGATGGCGGCGGCTCCCGAGGCGGCGGCTCCCAACGGTGGGGTCGCGCCGGTTACCGCGCCACGCTGACCGCGCTGGATGGCTCCACTTCACCCACGACTGCGGTGCGTCCCTTCACCCACGCTCTTGCTGTCGCCGCCCGCCAGCTGCTCGCCGATGGCCGGTGCGCTGCGGCTGGGTACGTCGCCGGGCATCCGCGTGCTCGGCTGGTCGTCGCGCCGGCCGGGTAGCGTGCGGTTTCCGTGCCGGTGACCCGTGGAGGCCGATCAGATGCAGAAGTGGGAGTACGCGACAGTTCCGCTGCTGGTGCATGCCACCAAGCAGATTCTTGACAACTGGGGCGAGGACGGGTTCGAGCTGGTTGCAGTCGTCCCCGGCCCGAACCCGGAGCAGCTGGTCGCGTACCTCAAGCGGCCGAAGTCGTGAGCACGCCCGAGGATCGGCTGGCCGAGTTCGGCCACACCTTGCCGCCGGTGGCCGCGCCGGCCGGAGCCTACGTCCCGGCGGTCCGCAGCGGCAGCCTGGTCTGGACCTCTGGGCAACTACCCTTCCGGGACGGCTTGCTGCCGCTCACCGGCAAGGTCGGCGCCGCAGTCACCCGCGAGCAAGCCAACGACCTGGCCCGGACCTGCACGCTCAACGCGTTGGCCGCCATCCGGGCCGAGGTCGGCGAGCTGAGCGCCGTACGGCGCGTAGTCAAACTGGTCTGCTTCGTGGCGAGCGAGCCGGCCTTCACCGGCCAGCCAGGAGTGGCCAACGGGGCGAGTGAGCTGCTCGGTGCGGTGTTCGGATCGGCCGGGCAGCATGCCCGCAGCGCGGTCGGGGTCGCCGTGCTGCCGCTGGACGCCCCGGTCGAGGTCGAGCTCGTGGTCGAGGTGAGCTGAGCCGGCATCGACATGGGTGAGCCGGGAGCAAGCCCCGCGACCCCGCCCGTACCATCCCGGTGTGACCGCCCAGCACCGATCCCTGCCGCCCGAGCTGGTCGCCCACGCGCGCGCCGCCGCCGCCGGTGACCATCAGCCGGTGCGACCGCGAGACGCGGCCACCGTGGTGCTGCTCCGGGACGCGCCCGGCTCGGGGGTGGAGGCCTACCTGCTGCGCCGGGTGACCTCGATGGCATTCGCGGCCGGCATGTACGTCTTTCCCGGCGGTTCGGTCGACCCGCGCGACGCCAACGCCGAGGTTGGCTGGTTCGGTCCCAGCGCTGGCGACTGGGCGCGGGTGCTCTCCGCCGACGAGCGGCTGGCCCGAGCGCTGGTGTGCGCCGCGGTCCGAGAGACCTTCGAGGAGTCCGGGGTGTTGTTGGCCGGTCCGTCCGGTGCCGAGATCGCGGACGTCTCCGCCGAGCACTGGGAGGACGACCGGCACGCGCTGCTGGACCGCTCGATCTCGCTGGCCGAGCTGCTGAACCGGCGCGGTCTGGTCCTACGCGCCGACCTGCTGCGTCCGTGGGCGCACTGGATCACACCGGAGTTCGAGCCGAAGCGGTTCGACACCCGCTTCTTCGTGGCCGCGCTGCCCGCCGGCCAGGCGCCCCGGCACGTCGGCGGCGAAGCCGACCGGGTGGTCTGGATCCGGCCGCAGCGGGCGCTGGAGCAGCAGGCGAGCGGTGAGTTCAGGTTGCTGCCGCCGACCGCGGTGACCCTGGCCGAGCTGGCCGAGTGCAACGGCGTCGCCGAGGTACTGGATGCGGGCACCCGGCGGGACATATCTCCCGTGCTCCCGCGGGCCGTGGTATCCGGCGACGAGGCCCGGCTACTGATTCCGGGCGACGCTGGGTACGACGGGTGAGTCCGCGGCGCTCCGCCGCGGGGCCGGAGCTCCCCGCCGCGGGGCCGGAGCCGGGCGACGCCGACCGGCCAGAGCGCGGCGCTGCTGACCGGCCAGAGCGCAGCGTTGTCCCCGAGCCAGCCACCGCCCGGGCGACCAAGCTGCTGGCACCGAACCCGAGCCCGATGACGTTGGAGGGCACCAACACCTGGGTGCTGCGCGAGCCGGGGCGGGCGGATTGCGTCGTCGTCGACCCGGGTCCCGAGCACGAGGGCCACCTGCAAGCCGTGGCGGCGATGGGTCCGGTCGCTCTGGTGCTGCTGACTCACGGCCATCCGGACCACGCCGAAGGCGCTCGCCGGTTCCACGAGCTGACCGGCGCCCCGGTCCGCGCGCTGGACCCCGCGCACCGCTACGGCGGCGAGGGGCTGACCCGCGACGGCGAGGTGATCGCTGCCGCCGGGCTAGAGGTCGCCGTGCTGGCCACGCCGGGGCACAGCGGGGACTCGCTGTGCTTTCTGCTGACCGCGGACGACGCGGTGCTCACCGGCGACACCGTGCTCGGTCGCGGTACGACGGTGGTGGCGCATCCCGATGGCCGGCTGGCCGACTACGTCGACTCCCTGGAGCGGTTGCGGGCGCTGGGGTCACACACCGTGCTGCCCGGGCACGGACCCGTGCTGCCGCACGCGGGGCAGGCGGCCGAGGCCTACCTCGCGCACCGCACCGAGCGGCTGGCGCAGGTCCGGGCGGCCCTGCGCGGTGGCGCCCGCAGCGTCGAAGACGTGGTCGCCGTGGTCTACGCCGACGTGGACCGGGCGCTGTGGCCGGCAGCCCGGCTGTCCGTGCAGGCGCAGCTGTACTACCTGGGCGAGCGGTCATGCTGATGCCGGCTACCCGCTGGCGGCCGTTCCGCGGGCGCGCCGCTGGCCCGTCAGCGGGCTCGACGCAGCAGCCGTTCCCGGTCCACGATCAGTACGGCGCGCGAGTCCAGCCGCAGCCACCCTCGGCCGGCGAAGTCCGCCAGGGCCTTGTTGACGGTCTCCCGGGAGGCGCCGACCAGCTGCGCAAGCTCCTCCTGGGTGAGGTCGTGGCGAACCCGGATGCCGTCGGGCTCCGTTGTGCCGAACCGCTCGGCGAGGGCGAGCAGGGCCTTGGCCACTCGACCCGGCACATCGGTGAAGACCAGGTCGGCCATGGCGTCGTTGGTGCGGCGCAGCCGGCGCGCCAGAACCCGCAGGAGGCGTTCAGCGACCTCGGGGTGGGTGGACATCCACGGCCGCAGCGCGTCATGGCGCAGGCAGGCTAGCGTCGCGTCGGTGAGGGCCACCGCGGATGCCGTGCGCGGACCCGGGTCGAACAGCGACAGCTCGCCGAAAATGTCGGCCGGCCCCATCACGGCCAACATGTTCTCCCGACCGTCCGTGGCAGTGCGACAGATCTTCACCTTGCCGGTGAGGAGGATGAACAGCGTGTCCCCGTTCTCGCCCTCCGCGAAGATGAACTCGCCGCGCGGGACGGCCACCGGGCGCAGCGCTGTGGTCAAGGACTCCGCGGCGTCCGGCGCCAGTCCGCTGAACAACGCCGTCCGTGCCAGCAGGTCATGGTTCACTTTCGCCTCCGCAGCCCTCCGCGCGGGCTGGATCCTTTCAGATCCGGGACGGGCCTTTCAGATCCGGGACGGGCCTTTCAGATCCGGGACGGCGGAGTCTGGCGGTACGGGACATCTCGCTGCCTCGCCCGGCCAGTGCCGCCACCGGACCGGCGCGCGCCGACGAGGTAGGCGCGCACCTGCAGTCGCTCGGCGATCCGGCGGCGGCGCCAGTAGCGGTCGACGGTGGGGGCGAACCCGTCCTTGACGAAGACCTCGAGCTCCTCTGGCCGGGCCACTTCCATGAACTGGGCCAGTTGGTCGCCGACGGCGTCGTCCCGCAGCGGTCGCTCCACCCGCTCCATCAGCAGCAGGAAGGCCAGCAGGAGCAGCGGGATCAACAGGGTCAGCACCACCATGACCGGCAGTCTGCTCTGCGGGCGGTGCCAGCGCACGCTTGCGGGGTCGCAACGGCCCTTGGGCGCGGCGGACTGGCGGCCCCGCGGGGCCCAGGCTACGCACTGCGGCCGGGACGGTCCAGGTGGCTGCGGCCCTGCGGCCGGGACGGTCCAGGTGGCTGTCCAGGTGGCTGCGGCAACGCGGCCATGCACTGGGCCGGATCCTCGCAGTACCGGGCGATCAGTTCGGTGGTCGCCGCATCGAGGCGCCGGTGCACCGCGGTGCGGTAGTCGGACAGCTCGCGCTCAGCCTGCTCCAGGTCGTGGGCCAGTCTCGCGAGGTCGGCCCGGTCGGCCGGTGCTGGACAGCGGTCCCACAGCTGCTCCAGGTCGGGCAACGGCGGGAACGCGGGTGCTGGGAGCACCTGCACCAGCGCCCGCCGGCCTCCGACCGCGCTGGCCTGGCTCAGCACGGGGCGCAGGGTGTCCAGGCCGAGCCCGTCCTCCGACCCGCCGGCGCGGACGACGTCGAGGCGACCTTGGATGATGCGTCGCCAGTAGGAGACGCGGTGTTCCTCGGCCGTCAGGGCCAGCCGGTACCGGCGCAGGGCGCCGAGGTCGAGGTGGGCGAAGTCCAGGTTGCGCCGCGGGGGTACCCGCGGGCGGCTCGTCCCCGTCCCACCCGGCCGCTTCGGTTGCCGCGCCGAGCGCGATTGATCTGCTCGCTGTAGCGACCGACCGGGCGGGTCCGTCGGGGATCCGGGCACGACGACTCTTCCTGTTGGCTCCGTTTGCGGAGATCCGGCGACCCCGCCCATGCCGGTGACTGCCGATCGACTCGGGTGCGCGCAGGCTTGAGCCAGGTTCACCCCATCGAGTGACGCGGTCCCGGCGGCCGGGGTGCCGGGCACGTACGCTCGGTCCGTGTCGCCAGTGTCGCCGTCGCCGACCGTGTCGCGGCTGCCGGTACGGTCGCGGGTCGGTGGCGGCTCGGTGGCGGTGGAAACTCGACTGGCCCTGGTACGTCGAGCCCGCCGGGTCCTTCGCGAGCTCGGCTTGCTCTACCCCGACGCCCACTGCGAGCTGAACTTCCGCTCGCCGCTGGAGCTGGTGGTCGCAACCGTCCTCTCCGCCCAGTGCACCGACCGCCGGGTCAACGAGGTCACCCCGGCGGTGTTCGCGCGCTACCGCACCGCGGCTGACTACGCCGCCGCCGACCGGACCGAGCTGGAGGAGCTGATCCGTCCGACCGGCTTCTTCCGGGCCAAGACCAACAACTTGATCCGGCTCGGCCAGCAGCTGTGCGAACGCTTCGACGGCGAGGTGCCCGGTCGGCTGGAGGACCTGGTCACCCTGCCCGGCATCGGCCGCAAGACCGCCAACGTCGTGCTGGGCGACGCGTTCGCCGTACCGGGGCTGACCGTGGACACCCACTTCGGCCGGCTGGCCCGCCGGCTGGGCTGGACCACCGCAGACGACCCTTTGCGGGTCGAGCAGGACGTGCTCGGCCTGATCCCGTACCGGGACGCGACTGTGCTCTCGCATCGGGTGATCTGGCACGGGCGGCGGGTCTGCCATGCCCGGCGACCGGCCTGTGGCGCGTGCGCCATCGCGCGATTCTGCCCGTCGTACGGCGTTGGGCCGACCGACCCGGAAGTGGCGCTCCGGCTGGTCAAGACGCCGGAGCAGGTGACGGCGTCGTGAGGTGGCGCAGGCGGCGGATGCCGGGGGTCATGGCGGCCGCGCTGGCCGGCGTGCTCGTCGCCGGCTGCGCTGCCGGGGCTTCGGCGCCGGCGACCGCCGGTTCGACCGCGGGCCGGCCGACCTCGTCCGCGACCGCGACCGGGCTGGCGCTCGCCACGCTGCCGGACCTGACGCTGCCCCGACTGGGCGTCGCCGGCAGCGAGCGGCTGCCCGCGGTGCCGGCCGGCACCCCCACCGTGATCAATCTGTGGGCCAGCTGGTGTACGCCGTGCCAGCAGGAGCTGCCGAGCCTGCAGGCGGTGGCCGACTCCGCCGGCCCCCGGCTGCGCTTCCTTGGCGTCTTGACCAAGGACGGCGGCGACGGCTGGCGGCAGACGGTGCAGGAGACCGCGGTGCGCTACCCCTCGGTGCGCGACGACGACGGCGAGCTGCTGGCGCGGCTGCGCGTGCCGCCGGCCCTGCCGGTGACGGTCTTGGTCCGCGGCGACGGCTCGGTGGCAGGCGTCTACCAGGGGCCCGCCCTGACCCAGCCGGCACTGCGCCAGCTGGTCGCCGAGCGGCTCGGCGTGGCGCTGTGAACCCCACGGGTGGCCCGGACGCACCCGGCCGAGAGCTGCCACCGTGGCTGCGGCCGCTGGCCGCCGCGGCTCGGTCGGTGCGGCCGGAGGAGTTCGGCCGTTTTCTGCCGCCGGACGAGGGCGGCCGGGCATCGGCGGTGCTGATCCTGCTCGGCGAGGGGGCCGCGGGTCCGGACCTGTTGCTGATAGAGCGGGCGACCACGATGCGCAGCCATGCCGGTCAGCCGGCGTTCCCCGGCGGCGGCGCCGACCCGGCCGACACCGATGCCGTGGACACCGCCCTGCGGGAGGCGACCGAGGAGGTCGGGCTGGACCGGACCGCTACCCAGGTGATCACGACCTTGCCCGCGCTCTGGCTGCCGCCGTCCGGGTACGTCGTGGTGCCGGTGCTGTCCTGGTGGCACACGCCGCATCCGGTCTACGCCGCCGACCCCACCGAGGTCGCGGCGGTGCGGCGGGTCCCGATCGCCGAGCTCGCCGATCCGGCCGCGCGAGTTCGGGTGCGCCACCCCAGCGGCTGGATCGGGCCGGCATTCCAGGTCGGCGACATGTTGGTCTGGGGCTTCACCGCCGGCCTGGTCGACCGGCTGCTGGCGCTCGGCGGCTGGGAGCGGCCGTGGGACGCCTCCCGGGTGCGTGAGCTCGATCCCGAAACGATCGCCTTGGCGGCGCGGACCCGGGCTTCGACGAACGCCGTCGCCAGCGTCCAGGTGCAGCCACCAGTGCCGTGACGGCGCCACTTTCATGAAGGGACCCCAGATGCGTTTGACCCGCCTGACCGCCGTCCGCCGCGCCCTGTTGGTTGGTGTGCTCGCTGCCGTCCTGGCCGCCGCGGTTGCCGGCTGCGGGGGCGGCTCGACCGGGGGCAAACCGGCCTCCGGGTCGGCGACCGGGTCGACCGCGGTGGCGACGAGGGGCAGCGACGGCATCGCCCGGATCACTATTGCGGCCAACGACAACTACACGTTCGTCCCCGCGACCGTGCAGGTGAGCCCCGGGCCGATCGAGGTCACGGTCCGCAACGTCGGCAAGGTGCCGCACAACCTGGTCGCCCGCGGCGTACCCGGGGCGGCGGTCGACTTCCTCGACGGCGGACAGAGTGCGACGCTGCGATTCACCTTGGCCCAGCCGGGCTCGGTGCCGTTCGTCTGCACCTACCACGAGCGGATGGGGATGACCGGCGCCTTCGTCGTGCGGTAACCCGCGGCGCACTTGCCTGGCATGACGGGGCCGGCAACGGGTCGCCACCCTGCCCGGTTGCGTGCCGCACCGGACAGCCATACTCGGACCCGATGTTCCTCGCTATCGCCCCGTTGACCGACGCCAGCCGGTGGGCGCGCGGCAACGGTCTCGAGATCGTGCTGTTCGTCATCGGCGCGGTGCTGCTGACCCGGATCGCGACCTGGGCCGGGCGGCGCCTCACCGAGCGGATCGACGCCCGCGACGACAGCACCGATGCCTTGGTGCGGTCCGAGGCGGCAAAGCACCGGCACGCCTTGATCCAGGTGTTGACCTGGGTCACCCTGGTCTTGATTTACTGCGTGACCGCGGTGCTGATTGTGGTCCGGCTGAACATCCCCATCAACGGGCTAGTGGCGCCGGCGACCGTGGTCGGGGTGGCGCTCGGGTTCGGCGCGCAGCGGATCGTGCAGGACATCCTGGCCGGCTTCTTCATCATCGCCGAGCGCCAGTACGGGTTCGGTGATGTGATCCGCATCTCCGCCGTCGGGGTCGCCACCGCGGCGACCGGGACGGTCGAGGACGTGACGCTGCGGATCACCCGGCTGCGGTCGGTCGACGGCGAGGTGATCATCGTGCCTAACGGCCAGGTCGCCCAGGTCACCAACCTCTCCCGCGACTGGGCCCGGGCGGTGATCGACGTACCGATCCCCGCCACCGTGGACGTGGGCCGGGCGACCGAGATCCTGCATCAGGTCGGCATCGACGCCTACGCCGACCCCGAGCTGCGCCCGCTGCTGCTGGACCCGCCGACGGTGATGGGGGTGGAGAGCATCGAGGTGGACGAGTTCCGGATCCGGGTGGTGGCCCGCTGCCTGCCGGGCAAGCAGTTCGACGTCGGCCGGGACCTCCGGGCAGGCATCGCGGTCGCGTTCCGGCGCGAGGGCATCACCATTCCCACGGACCTCGACACGGCCCAGCCGACCGGCGCCCAGCCGTGATCGAGCGGTTTAGACCCTCGACGATCGCGCTCGTCGTCCTCTTCGTGGCCACACTCGCGCTCTACCTCGGCGTCCGGCCGGAACCGGTACCGGTACCTGCAGTCACAACCTCCGTTCCGGTCATCGTCTCACCGGTCCCCACGCCGGTCCGTCGGACGCCGACACCCACGCCGAGCGAGACACCCCGCTCGCCGTCGCCGACCAGCCCGGCCCCGTCCGCGTCGCCCAGTCCGGGCGCGCGCACCTCGACGCCGGCTTCGCCCTCCGGTCAGGCGTCCGGGCCGAGTCCGACGCCGAGCCGCTCGGCAGCTCCGGCGCAAACGCCCAGCGCCACCTCGACCTCGCCGTAGCTGGCCGCAGTTGCCGCCGGGCGCAGTGCCGCTGGCGGGCAGCGGCGCCACCCGTACTGCGACGCGCAGGTAGCTGCCACCGCACCCGTAGGCTTTGGGCGTGTCTGGGGACGTACTCGATGTCGTGCTCATCGGCGCCGTTGTCCTCTCGGCTCTGGCCGGCTACCGCCGCGGTCTGCTGCTCGGCGTGCTCGCTTTCGTCGGCTTTGCCGGTGGCGCCCTGCTGGGCATGCGGCTGGCCACGGCCTTCGCCGGCTCCGTCGCCGGGACGACCGCCCGGCCGTTGGTCGCGCTGGCAATAGTGCTCGTGGCGGCGGCGGTGGGGCACGTGGTCGCCACGGCGCTGGGTGCGGCCGTGCGCCGGCGCCTGACCTGGTCGCCGGTGCGGGTGCTGGACTCCGCCGGCGGGGCGGTCCTGTCCGCCACCGTGGTGCTGGTGGTCGCGTGGCTGCTCGCCACCGTGGTGGTGAGCTCGCCGTTACCGGAGTTGGTTCGGCAGATTCGCCAGTCGCGGGTGCTGACCGCGGTGGATGCCGTCATGCCGGCCGATGCCCGGCTGTGGTTCTCCTCGTTTCGTCGGTTGGTCGACCGGCAGGGACTGCCGGAGATCTTTGGCGGGATCGGCCGTCCCCCGGCCGCGCCGGCGGCGGTGCCCGATGAAGCCGTGCTGGGCAGCCGCGCGGTGCAGTCGGCCAGGGACGACGTACTCAAGATCACTGGGAACGCCCGGACGTGCTCGCGGCAGCTGGAAGGCAGCGGCTTCGTCTACGCCCCGGAGCGGGTGATGACCAACGCCCATGTGGTCGCCGGGGTGGAGGCACCCAAGGTGCAGGTCGGCACGCGGACGATGCCCGCCCGGGTCGTGCTCTTCGACGCCGATCGGGACGTCGCCGTGCTGGCGGTCCCCGGTCTGGGTCGGCCGGCGCTGGCCTTCGCCGGCGTGGCCTCGAGCAACGACAGCGCCGTGGTCGCCGGCTATCCCCAGGGCGGCCCGTTCACCGCCGTGGCCGCCCGGGTCAGGTCCCGGGAGCAGGTTCGGGGCCCGAACATCTACCAGGACCGCACGGTCACCCGCGAGGTCTATGCCCTGCGCGCCGTCGTCCGCCCGGGCAACTCCGGCGGGCCGCTGCTGGCGCCGGACGGCTCGGTATACGGCGTGGTGTTCGCCGCGGCGGTCGATGATCCGCAGACCGGCTACGCGCTCACCGGGGCCGAAGTGGCCGCCGACGCCCGCACCGGGGCCACGGCCACAACGCCGGTTGGGACCCGCGGCTGCGACTGACCGGCTATTGGGCGACCCTCGCAGTCAGGGCGCGGCGCGCAGCCGCACCACCGGGATCGACACCGGTCCGCCATCCTGGCCGCCATCCCGGCTCTGGTCCGCCAGCTGGTCGGCGAGCGTGCCGGCCACCGCCCGCACGCCTGCCACGTCGACGCCGTACGGCGGGGCGCCGGCGTAGGGCGCCAGCCCATTCGCCCCGCGGCGCAGCAGGGCGAAGGCGCCGCGGTGGTTCCCCCGCTGCAGATGGGTGAGCCCGACCGCCACCTGGGCCAACGCCCGCCACAGCTCGCGCTCGGCCGCGGGTGCCGCCTTCCAGGCCGTCTCCAGGACCTCATGCGCAGCGAAAGGGCGACCGGCAGCCAGCAGCCGGTCGGCCTCGGCCACCGTCTCGGCCGGCGACAGGGGGCGGTCCTCGGGTGGGCGCGGGACTCCGGTGGCGCCGCGGGGCAGCGGTCGACCCAGCGCGTCGCGCGGCCGGGAACTGCGGGGTCGTCCAGCCCAATCGCGGTCGCGATCACCCAGCGGCGAGTCGGGCATCCGAGCGCTCTCCCTCTGTCGCGGCCGGCAGCCGACCGGCCGTCACGGTTCGCTGGCCCAGCGGCAAATGGCGTCCGTGGTGGCGTCGGGCACCTCTTGGTGGGGGAAGTGCCCGACCCCGGGCAGCAGCCGCCAGTCGTAGGCGGCCGCGACGTAGCGTCCGGAGCCCATGGCCGTAGTCGGCAGCATGCATCGGTCCGCGGACCCGTGCAGCTGCAAGGTGGGCGCCGTGATTGGCGCGCGCAGCAGCCGGGCGAACCGTAGGCCGCTGGCTCGGGTCTGCGACCGGACCGCCCAGCGGTAGTACTCGGCGGCGCAGTGGGCGACGCCCGGGATCAGGAAGGCCTCGCGACAGCGTCGCTCGGTCTCGGCGTCCGGAAACCCCGTTTCGCCCCAGGAGTGCAGGAGGCGGCCGACCACCGCGGCGTCGTCCTCGACCAGCCGCCGCTCCGCCAGCCGCGGCACCTGGAGCGCCGCGATGTGCCGCGCCGCCCCCAGCTGGCCGCCGCCGTTGCGGGCCAGGGCGGCCCGCAGCCGCAGGGGGTGCGGCATGGACAGGACCACGAGTCGGCGGACGACCTGGGGGTGTAGGGCGGCGACCGCCCACGCCAACATCCCGCCCCAGTCGGAGCCGACGACGACGGCCTCGCGCTCGCCGAGTGCCCGGACCAGGCCGGCGACGTCGGCGGACAGGGTGTAGGCGTCGTACCCGCGCGGTGGCTTGTCGCTCGCGCCGTACCCGCGCAGGTCGGGCGCTACCACTCGGAAGCCGGCGGAAGGAAGGTCCCGGAGCTGATGCCGCCAGCTCCACCAGAACTCCGGAAAGCCGTGGAGCAGCAGGATCAGCGGGCCGCTGCCCGCCTCGGCGACATGGAACCGGGCGCCGTTCGCGCTGACCTGACGATGCTGCCAGGGGCCGGCAACCAAAACTGCTGTCTCCGCCGGAACAGGCGTCTGGGCGGCAGCAGGCGGAGCCATTCCGGCAGGGTGGCACACCCGCGGAGGCGGGTGGAGTGCGTCAGGCCAGCAGCCGCTCGTCGGGGACCGACGTCGGATGGCGCGCCCAGGCGATGTCGTCCTTGACCGTCTCAATCGTCCGAGCGGGTGGTCCGACCTTGGATATCTGCTTCTTGCCGACGAGCGCCAAGATCCCGGCCAGCAACAGGTAGAGGACGCCGACGACGAGGAAGCCCCAGCCCACGCCGATGAAGTGGCCGATGCCGAAGGCCAGCGCAATCGACAGGAAGATCGTTGCCAGGAAACCGAGAAAGCCGGCGCCGCCGAACAGGCCGGCGCCCAGGCCAGCCTTCTTCACCTCGCCGCTGACCTCGAGCTTGGCCAGCTCGATCTCCTTGCGCACCAGCGTGGACAGGTCTCGGGTCGCCGTGGCCACGAGCTCACCGAGCGACGGGCCGTCGGCGCCTCCCGCGGCTCGTCCATCGTCGGCGCCGGCCGGCCGAGCCGACGCGTGGCCCAGCGGCTCAGCCATGGTGCACCCGCCGGGCGGCTCTCCAGCGCGGGATCGTTCCCCGGCCGCTCGTGTCAACCATGCGGTCGTCCTCCACCTATCCTCAGTCGTCGTCCGCGGCCGGTCGCCGGTCGCAGCCGGCCGGGACGTAGTACGCCGGGCGCGACCTACCCACCCTCGGCACCGGTACACCTGTCCACAGTGATCTTCGCAGATCGGCCGCCAGGGTCCGGTGCCGGGGGTGGGGCCGGCGCCTAGGCTTCTTCCGCGCTGGCCGCGGTGTGCATCCGCTCGTCGATCGCGTTGACCACCGTGGGGTCGGCCAGGGTGGTGACGTCACCAAGCGCCCGGTTCTCCGCGACGTCTCGGAGTAGCCGTCGCATGATCTTGCCGGAGCGGGTCTTGGGCAGTTCCGGAGTGATCATGATCTGGCGGGGCTTGGCGATCGGACCGATCTCCCGGGCGACGTGGTTGCGCAGCTCCTGCACGAACGCGTCCCCGCTGGACTCGTCGTCGGCCACGGAGCCCTTCACGGTCACGAACGCCACGATGGCT